>Ga0163155_10001072_pt1 | contig 33590 bp, 50 predicted proteins | sample OliLakLV19SP4G1_FD_148611 | JGI IMG/M metagenome (GOLD analysis project Ga0163155, IMG submission 148611) | Freshwater microbial mat bacterial communities from Lake Vanda, McMurdo Dry Valleys, Antarctica - Oligotrophic Lake LV.19.SP4.G1 | ecosystem: Environmental > Aquatic > Freshwater > Lake >... | reverse complement strand
CCTTATGGCAACTGCAAAATACGACTGGTCAGAAATCAAACAAAGATATTTTGAAAGTGATATATTAGAACTCCAAGACTTTTTGGCGACATCTTTACGACTTGCCAAAAAAACGGCTACAAATGGCTTCTGGAAGCTAAAAACAAAGGGTTGGCGATCTGAAAAAGAAGCAATCCTAAAAGCCCAAACTCAAAAGGCGGTCAAAGATTTAGAGAATGATCCAAAGGTAAAAATAGCAAACGATAACATACTAAAAGCAATTTCAAATTTTGAAGTCACGGTTGCCGCTCTAATTGGTCAAGGTCAACTAACTTTAGATCAAGCAATTAAAGCTAAACCACTTTGGGAAGTGCTGCGAGTAAAAATGAATTTACCGACTACTTACGCTAAAAATGACAACCAAAACTTGAACACTGAAATCAAAGTGTCAAAAACTATAAAAACTATAATATCAGATGAGCCATCAGATTGATCTAAATTGGGAATGGGAAGCTATGCATACAGCTTTTTTTGATGCCAAACCATTTGGCACTATAAGGTCGTGTAGACGGTCTTTTAAGACCATGGGGGCTTGTAGATATATAATTGAAAAACTACTTGATACACCCAACTCAACAGGTATTTGGGTGGACACTATTAATAAGAATATTGACAGATATTTTGAGCGGTATTTTAAGCCTTTAGTTGGTGAAATTACAGAGTGGAACTATCAGAAGAAAACAATCAAGTTTATAAATGGCTCTTATTTAGATTTTGGAAGCGCTGAAAGTCCTGAAAATATGGAAGGATTTGAGTATGATTTTTATATTTTAAACGAGGCTGGGATAATTTTAAAGAAAGACAGTTTATGGGATAACACCTTAAGACCAATGTTTAAAAATGCTAAAGGGGGGCGTATCTTAGGCACACCCAAAGGCAAAAACAAGTTTCACAAACTTTGCCACCTTGAAGCGGTGGATTGGTGCCACTATCATTTCAGTATTTTTGACTGCCCTTTTTACTCTAAAAAAGGAATTGAAAGACTTAAATCAGAAACCCCCCAAGAAGTCTGGAGTCAAGAATATCTAGCTGAATTTATTGACGGTGCTGGATCAGTCTTTAGGAATATAAATCAATGTGTAATCCAAGAGCTACACGAAGACCCACAAGACGGCTGTGACTATGTCATGAGCATAGATCTTGCCAAGCACCAAGATTTTACTGTGATCTATATTGCGGATCAAAAAACTGGCAAGGTAGTATTTCAAGACCGTTTTAATCAAATTGATTGGGGCTTCCAAAAAACACGTATTAGATCCCTATACCAGCGGTTTAATTGCCGCGAGGCTATAATCGACTCAACTGGTGTGGGCGATGCCATATTTGACGACCTAAACAACGGCGGAATGAATGTGAGAAGTTTTAAATTTACAAGCTCTAGCAAAAACCCACTAATTCAAAACTTATCAGTGGCAATAGATAACAGATCAATCGAGTTTTATCCATTTCCTGAGTTAATATCTGAGCTTGAAATATTTGGCTACGAAGTATCACCAATGGGGGCGGTGCGGTACAATGCACCTGACGGCTACCACGATGACTGCGTAATTAGCTTAGCTCTAATCAATGAACTGCTAAACAATAATCAAGACTACTCAACCCTATACGGCTACTAAACCCACCAACCCAAAGCACATGCCACGACAATACATACCCGATCAAACAGACCTCGAAATGCTCTTACTTATATCACAGGGCGGTGGCAAATGTGCCTACCTAGCCGCTGTTTTTGAGATGTCAAAATCGGCAGTCAGTCAAAGAATGATCAAACTCCAAGACTTTGGGCTGATTGAGATTCACGACAAAAGCCAGCGATCTGAGGCTAGAGACTATGAATTAACCACCCTAGGCGCTGAAATAATCCAAACCACAAAAGTAGCCTTTCAGCTCCAAATGCTAATCCAGCTCAAGCGTACAATTGCTTAACAGCCCCCCAGTAGCCACTATACCACTATATATGTCACAGCAAAAATTTGGCTTCAATTCTGATGACTTTTTGAGCGGTCAGCACGATCACCTATTCCAGACGGTCAACGCCTTTAATGGTGGTAGCTACAACAAATATACCCCGATCAATCCAAGGGTGCTATCATTTAGGCAGTATGATGAAATAGAGCGGTCAAGCTCGATCATGCCACATATATACAGTATATACCAAGCGAATATTGGGGCTAATGGTCGCCGTGTAGTAATTACCCAAAATGATCAAAACACACCAGCCACCCAAAAGCTAAAAGAACGCACTCAAAAACGGGTTTATAATTTGATATATACAAAGAAAAACTGGGCAGATTTAGAGGATAAAATCATAAATATCACGGCAAAAGAAGGATCTTGTATCATAATGCCAGACGCAAATGATGAACTGGCAGTATGGTCACTTAGGCGGTTCAATGTGTATCACGACGACGTGACAAATACAACAAGATACGCTTTCAAAGACGGCAACAACAACGAGATTAAAGAGATGTCAAATCTAGTAGACCGTACCGACCTATACCATTTCAAAGATCCAGTATTTAAGCACTGGATAGTCCCACCAAGCCGTTTAGATTGTGCTTTCAACTATATATTGCTACAAAATAATGGATTAAGATCAAATAACTTCATATTTTCAAACGCTTTTATTGGGACAACACTACTAGGATTCAATTCAGATGCTGCGAGTAGTGGCGGTCAACTTGCCAGCGATATGGTAGACGGTAAAAAAGTACCAGACAAGCAAGGTAAGACCATTATTCAAAGAATGGTTGACAAGATCAATGACACCTTTTCAGGCGTACAAAAGTCCTTTAGAGTTGGTTATGCTTACGGTTTAGACAAAGTCTTTGAGCTAGGTAAATCAAACCGTGATATACAGTTTTTGGAATTACTGGTCAAATCTAAAACTGAAATACTATCAAGCTACAGTCTCACTATGTCCGATGTTGGCGATGGCGACAAAGGGCTTACATATAGCAACGCCGCCACCTTCAGCTATGCCGTGTATGGCAAGGTTGGTCACGCTTTTGAGGACCAGTTTGACGAACTATGCAATGAGTACTTTTTACCTTTTTACGGCATAAATACAACTGAATCATTTTATATCGACTACTTGCCACCTAGCAATCCAGACCGATTAGCACTGGAAGAGCAGTCACGCAAGCATTTTGAAACAAATCTTGTCACGGTCAATGAACACCGTGAAGTATGCGGACTTGAACCAACTGAGGGCGGCGATGTATTCCTAAAAGATTGGGCAGCTCCAGCAGTCGAGGCTTTGCCAAATCCAAACACCGACACCATAGAAGTCGAAGCCAAAACCAAACCAAAAGAGCAGTTAAATAATAGTAGTGGGGGTTTTACCAAAGTGGCGTTCGCACTTCCCAGCCCGACGGACAAAGCACTACTATCAGAACTCTATTTAGGCAACAGTAAAAAAAAAGGCTTTGTAAACAAGTGGATTGAGGCGATCACTAAGCAAGTGACTACTTATGTCAAAGAGCTTGAAAAGGCCGACAATATTGATCTAAACACCTATACTGTCCGGCTCCCTAAAATAGAGACCTTTTACAGCTTTCCTAGCCTAAAAAAAGACCTTTTGGCGTTTGCCGGGCTAGCACTGGACGAAATCAAAAAAGATAAACGAACCAACTTTGCATTTCAAAGAGATTATTTCGACGGTGTATACCCACAAGCCGTGATTGATCAAATCGACAAATTCACTGAGGCGGTTTTAAAAGGCTTGCCAGATATGTTTGATTCGGTGGATGTAGAGACCACTAGCCAAATCCAAAATATTATAAAGACAAATATAAACATGGGCGCGCCCCAAATAGCACAACTCATACTTAAAGGCTTGCCAGCTTTTGGATTAGCTAGAGCCGAACTCATAGCAATTACAGCAGTAGCAGAAGCGATTGAAAAGACTCGTGAGCGGATGTATCTGATTGAATTTCCAGAAGGGACTAAAGAATGGCTAACGACTTTGCAAGATGTTTGCCCACTTTGTATAGCCAACGAAAGGCAAGGCAGGATTGGTATAACTGATCTTTTTAGTAGCGGAGTTAGTAGCCCTGTAGGGCATGCGAGATGTAAATGTACAACCATTTATAATCCAGCAGACTAACCAACTTTAACACTAATACCAACAGGTAGACCAGTTACAGTCCCATCATCGTTTAATATTATAATACCACCCTGAGCGGTGGTTTTTTTATCGCTATCATTTGTGGTCATATCCAAATAGTACAGCGTACAATTGCTTAACAGTCAAGCACTAGCCATATTATACTTAGTATGAAACGACTCTATCAATTTTCAATTCCACAAGCTGAATTTCAAAGCAAATCTTTAAACTTTGCAGAGGTTGACGGCGGTTTTGAGGCTGAGATGATGCTTTTCAGTACAGCATTCAACAGGAATAAAGCATACTTTCAGGTTAGCGATTTAATGAAGTGGGCTAACAAATTAGACAGTATAATGTTTAATTTTAACCACGACTTAAACCTATCTAGTGGTAAATACTTAGGCAATCAAAACAAATTTACAGCGATCAGACCAGACTACTCAACTGGCGAGCTAGAAATCTTTGCAACTTTCAGAACTACAGACCCTATGGTCGTGGCTAGAAAGAGCGAGATAACAGCACCCTCAGTCGAATTAATGGTCGACGACGAAAACTGTATAAGTAGCGAAAACGGCGAGTATTTCACTGCTTTTGATTGGGTGGGTTGTGCATTATTACTTGGTGTAATCGCTGGATCTGGGAACGCTCGAGTCGGTCAGATTAAAGATTTTAACATTTTACAGCAATTTAACATTACAAATGATATGACAAAAGAAGAAATGAATGAGCTTTTAACCGCTCAAAAAACAGAGTTATTAGCTACTTTTGAGGCTAAAATCGGTGATATTGTAAGTCGGACAAAGGACCAATCAGCATGCACATCTACCTACACCGACGAAAAAGGCAATAAATATGAAACCAACTCTATGAGTATGTGGGAATCAATAACCACTCTAATAGAGTCAGGTCAGGTCACTGGAGCCTTAAGCGTATTAATGAACGCTAAAAAACTCGAAGTAAAAGAATTTGGAAGCGAGGAAAACGAGCAAGAAACCCCACCACCACCAGAGCTACCAGCCGAACCTACAGCCGAAGAGCTGGAAGATGCAGCAGTTTTAGCTGATGTCCAAATGAAACTGCAGAACGTTGAGAAACGTGCAGCGATTATGTCAAATTTCAAAGCCGAAAAGCTAGTAAGTGATCGCGAAAGTGATGCACCTAATGCTGTTACCAGCCCAGAATATAAGACAAAATCAAGTTTTATTAGTAATTTAATTTAAGCAAAATAACCAATTTTTATATATATGTCAATAAAAACATTTAACTTTGAATTAACAAGACAAGGTGACAACACCGAAGTCACTAAAGCAATCACAGACGCTAAAGGTCAAAAAGACTTCGGAGCTACCGTTTTGTACGCTATCGACGCTCTTTGTGCAAATCCAGAAAATTTAAAAACATTTTCAAACTCTTTCTCAAAAGAATGGAACGCCAAAAACTGGGACTCAGAAAAGCAAACTATTAAGTTTAGAGCTTTGACCGAAGCTGAAATGGAAACCCAAAAGAACTTTGATATTACTCAAACTTCTACAACCCCAACTATTGCAACTACTGTTATTCCATCATTAGAGGCTTTGATCAGATCTACTGAAATCCTAAGCCGTGTCAATATTATTAATAGAGGTGCAAATACAAACTATCAAATGTTTGATTTTGACTCCGAACAGAACGCCGCTATTTTATCCGAAGTCGCAGCTGGTACAGATATAGACGAAGTTTTGAGGACAGGTGATAGACTTACACCAAACCAAAAAGTACAAGCGTCAATGAAGATCAGTGACTTTGTCATGAAATCTCTTGATCTTGAAACCTTAGGCAAATACATTGCTAGACTAGCTCGACGAGTCCAAAACTCACTATGTGTGGCTATTTTAGCAAATGGTTCAGGTGCTGCCAACGGTACAGCTAGAGGCGATAACATTAGAGGTATTCTTAACAACTACGGTGTAAACGGTACAGGCGACGCTAGCAATACAATCGGTGCAGTAGCTTACGCAACTAAAGCAGCAGTTGATTTAGTTATTACAGGTTTAGGTGGGACAGCATCAAGTGATGCTTATGATCTAGTCTATAAAGCTAGCTTATTCTTATTACCCTCAAACCTACAAGATGTTGAGGAGGGAGAGTATGTAATGATCGGTAACAGATATAGCTGGGCAACAATCGCAACAGTAAAAGACTTAAACGGTCGCTACTTAGCCACAAGTGCAATTGATCCACTGACTGGTAAAATAACCAAACAAGTCAGCACCATTCCATTCTTAGTAGTACCTACAGCTCAAGTCCAAACTAGCCGCGTCTACTTAGTACCTTTAAAGATGTATACTTTAGTATTAGAAGGAGATATTCTAAACCTAAACGATGGTGGAATAGTACAACTTAAAGAGGGCCTAGTACAATTTGTATCTCGAACTTACGCAGCTGGATCAATGGAATACGCTCAAAAATTCAGACCAACCACAGTTGTCACAGCTGGAGTTACAGCACCAGATAACCTAGAGCAAAACGCTTTTAGAGTCATTAACCTAGTGTAATATGCCCCAAAATCAAACATCTACAGCTGAATTAAGCTATGAAGACAAAATTGCTAACGCTGTCATGGTAGTGGCAATCAATGGCACCATGTGCTTAAACTTTGAACTCGAAGCAGTCAATGCCAAGATCAAAGCAGTTAGAGCCGAAGCGGAAACTGAACTTAAAGCAAGAGAATCCAAAAACTAAATAAATTATGCCATTTCTGACTGTAACCAATATATCAGATCGCTTACCCGTTGGATTTAACACCGGCCTAGTCGCTGATATATTGGCACAGATAGAGGCTGAATTACTTAGTTTAGGGCTTTCTTTTACTGGTTTTGTGACAGAAACTCGTAAAATAAATGCAGATAAGCACGGTCAAACCATTTTTGACATACAATCATTTCAGTCGCTCTCGAGCCTAAAAATCAAACAATACAACTCAAATGGCGAGACCGTGCTAATCGAAAATGAAGACTATATTCTCATTGAGCATAGCTTTGTAAATGGACTGTATAACAGGGTTGAGCTAGTGCCATACTCAAGATGTTACTCAATTAGACACCCACAATACTTGGAAATGATTGGATCGTGGGGCTTTATGGCCACCGTGCCAGCTGATCTAAAAGGGGCTATAATTAGGTATATCAACAGTCAACTAACTTATGCCAGCAGTGGTTATAGCACCGTTACACGAGCCAAAACAGGCGATTCCGACATCACATACAGTGATAACAGCCACGAATTTACAAATTCAATCACTGAATATAAGCCGCTAATATCAATTCTAAACAAATACCTAGTATGATAGAGTGCCACGCCTTGCCAACTGCGACACCTTACTTAGTTTCAGGAACTTATTTTGCTTATACTAATGGAGTCAAGCAAGCAGGTGTAACACTTACTAATATCGTACTCTATGAACGCCAAGAGCAGATCGAGAATGGATTTATTGGTATTGTAAGAAAGGTGCAAATCTCAACCACTATACTAGCAACTAAACCAGATCGAAACGCTACAATCGCAATCAATGGCACGACTTACAGTTTCAAAGATCCAGTCAAAAGATGTAACCCAGCTTTTGTAGATTTTTGGGAAAGTGAAATAAAGACAAAATAGATATGCAACTAAGCATTGATACAACTGGATTTATTGAAACCTCCAAAAGATTGAAAGTAGGAGCATTACCCGCCCTTTCGAGGGCGGTTTTCAAAGTTGCTAACAAAATGGAAACCACGGCCAAAAGGAATCTGCAAACCTCAGTGTATGCAAGCCCAAAGCCAAAAAGTCCATTTAGTCGAACTGGTAAAGCTCTGCAATCAATCTCAGTTGAGCAAGTGGATCCACTGCAATCAAGAGTTCGTGCTGGCGTGAACTATGCTAAATACTTAGAGACTGGAACTGGAATATATAATGGTAGACAACCATATTGGACAACTTTTGGTGGTATATTACCAAGACCAATTTTCTACAAAGGTATGCGAGCCAGACCATTTTGGAAGCCAGCAATCGAGACCACTCAAAGGGCTATACCAGCCATTTTAAAAGCTGAAATCGACAAACTCTAATGACTACTACACAAGCCCAGATTGCTAAGATTGTGACACTTTTGACAGGTATTACAAGCACAGTACCCACGACTAAAACCGTGCCAGTATTTGGGCAATATACTAACACTAGTGACTCATATCCGTATATTTTTATAAGTGACGGAGCAGTCAGGTATTTAGACATGGACTTTGGTACTTACGAAGTCAGTCGACAATACAAGATCAGTCTAGTAGCTCAATTTGAGCCAAATCAAACAGAAGTTAGGCTAGCAGAAAGCCAACTAAGAGAATTATTAAACAAAGTTGAGGAAATCCTAAAGACAAAATCCACCCGAAATAATGGGTGGCAAGATTCTAAAATACTAAGCACCTCAGAGCCTTTTAACGGTGCTGAAATGTCTTTTACTGATGACACAGTTATCAGACAAATCACATTCGAAATTGAAGACACTGAGGCTTGCAACTAACCAAAACTATTAAAACCTATGTCAAAACTTATTACACCCAGCGTCGAAAATGATCCAATCCAATTTACATTCGCTGGAATTAACAATCCCGACGGCTCAGTCAAGTTATTTACTGCCCAGACTCAAGTCGAAGCCCTAAAACAGCTTGAAGAGTATCAAAAAACACTTTTACCAACTCAAACTAATAACAACTAACTATGCCATTTTCAAAAGGACGTAATCAAGCCCTCGCAGTCAAGACCGAAGCGGTTCGAGGAGTAGCAGAAACAACAGGATTTACTAACGGTGTACAATGGGAAGACTTCTCAGTGACCACCAAAATGGAATCATTTAAAGACGAATCAGCTGACGGCACAGTCGGAGCTTTAAAAAATCAAGTAATCTCCAAACAATGGGCGGAAGGGTCTATCAAAGGTAAAGGCGACACAAACGGTCTTTTATTCCCAATCTCTAAAACCTTTGGAACTGCCACACCAACCACCGCTCTAGGAGCCACAAGCTGGGCTTTCTCAGTCTTAAATAATAACTTACTCCCAACCTTTACTATTATCACAGGTAGAGGCGACGAAGGATCAAGGCGGGTCAATGGTTGCACCTCAAAAAAGATCACTCTTGATTTTAAGTCTGATGACAGCACTTATGCAATCGATGTAGTAGGTAGATCAGAGACCACCACAACTGCAATTACACCAGCTTTTACAAAACAGACTTTTACTCTTTTGGGGAAGAATACAACTCTAGCATTTGCAGCTACATTAGCTGGATTAAGCTCAGCTACCATAATTGGTGAAGTAGTTAGTGCCACTTTTGAATTTGATAATTCAGTCGAAGCCCAATTCTTTTTAGGCAGTGTAAACCCTATAGATACACCAGCTAACGGCAGAAAGGCAACATTAAAAGCGACTATCAATCTTAATGCAACCAACTCGCTACTCGCTCAGTTTGAAGCTGGTACAAAGCTAGCCTTTAGGCTTGACTCAAACGGTTCAAACTTGCCAGTAATTGGAACTAGTGCTTTGAGACCTCGTATATATATTGACTGCCCACCATCATTGATCATGGTCGACTATCCAATTGAGCGTGACAGTTATATTTCGTATGATCTATCAGTCGAAATTGAAAATCCGGAACTTATAAACGGCTTGCTAATCAATTCTTTAGCAACTAACCAGTAAACCCTTATATATGTCAGATATTAACCACTTAGCCGCCTTTAAGGCACAAGCAGAACCTGAAACATTAAAAGTTGAAGTAATCGACGCAACTAAACCAATCACGGTCAGAGTACGCGACGAAAATGATAATGTAACTGAGCGCACTTATACCTACAAGCCGTGGGTGCCACGCTGGTCACAGCTTTGTGACTGGGCTGCTGAAATCTCAAGCGGTATGATAATCAAGTCTAAAAAAGATGAGAATGGCGATGAAGTCAGTATCATTGAAATGACCAAAGACTACTCTTCAAAAAAGAATAAAGTAATGACTCAAATCGTAATACAGACTTTTAGCCTTGATATAAATGTAGACAAAATCGAACCTGACTCAATGTTTGATTTGCTGTCAGTTATTGTAGACGGTGGTTTTTTAGTGCAGTTGGAGCGGTTGAATCTCAACAGTTCTACTGCCAAGAGGAATACGACCAAATAAGTAATTTTCACTTTGGCATAGCAAAAACTGTGCCACGTGAATACTACCAGTTTATGCAGTTCTGGGAAAAACTGCAATTTAGAGAATTTTCAGACTATCTCAACCAGTCTTACTACATCATGAAAAAGCTTGAGTGGTACAAGCAAGCTGAAAATGAAGGTCGAGACCGTAAGGAAGCCCAAAATAAAAGATAAACTATGAATGACTCTATTTTAAATATTTTGATAAATGCCAAGGATCAAGCTAGCGCGGTTTTGAAAGGTTTATCTGGGGCGATTGATAACGCTCAAAGATCATCTGGCAACTTAGCAAGTCAAGGCTTGGCTCAAATGAACAAAGGCTTTGAAGCGACGGCTGGATTGATTAAGACAGGGCTTTTAGTTGGTTTAGCTGGGGCTGGGGCTGGCTTGGTATACCTGACTAAGACGGCAGTTGAAAACGCCTCTATGCTCGAAAAGCAAGGGGTTGTCTTAGATATTATTTCGAGTAAATTTGGCATAAACGGTAAAGCGGCTAAAGAGCTAGCAGTCACTTTGGGGCGTGATCTTAGAGTCGGGACAGTCTCAGCGTCTGAATCTTTACAATATCTGATCCGTACAGGTCTCACACTTGACCAATCATCTGACCTTTTAAAACGTTTCACAAACGAAGCTATAACAGGTAAAAGCTCTAGTATTGACCTTGCCACAGCGGTCAAAAACCTTGCCTTTGCTTATACTACAGGAAACTCAGCACTTGGAAATATGAGTGGTGTGTCAGAAAACTTTAATGACATTGATAAAAGAGGGCTGGCTATAATGCAACAAAAAGGCGAGCTTTTGGGCTTGACCGTGGGTAAGCTAGACGAGGCTCAAAAGATGCAAGCTAGGTACGCTGGAATGATTGACTTGACCAACTTGACGCTTGGAAGCTCAGCCCAGCTGCAAGGCACTCTTGACGACAATATGATGGCACTAGGTCAGAGATTTAATGAATTTTCTACAGAGTTAGGAAATCGTATAAATCCATATTTAAAAGAATTTACAGCACTATTATTGACAATAGACTTTAGCACTATACAGGCCACTATGGAGCCAGCGATACAATTTTTAAGAGATAATGCAGTAGTTTTGCAATCAGTCTTTATTGGGCTTGCTGGTGTGATCGGTATTCTAGTTGTGGGAGCTTTGTTTAGTATGGCAACCGCTGCGATCATAGCTGCCGCCCCTTTTATTTTACTTGGCACCGTTATTGGATTACTATTTTATGCTTGGCAAACCAATTTTGGTGGTATAAGACAGGTAACACAGGACAGTTTTCAATGGATTGGGGCAAGATTTGGCGAGTTTGGAGCGTTCTTACTTAACAATTTAAGTGGTATAATTGACGGTATATTTAGATTCGTAAATGGTGCAGTGGCTGGATTTAATGCATTGTCAAACTTCTTAGCTACTAACTTTGCACCAATATTTGGCGAGGTCTTTAATTTTCTAGCTGTGACTATGGGTAGCGTCTTACAAGTTGGGGGGCTTGTATTTGGTGGCTTAATTGAGTTTGTGGGTGGTTTTCTATCTTGGATCTCACCAGCAGTCACAGCAGTCTTACAGGTAGTCTTGACAACATTTGGCGGCATATTTGCTGGTATTATGAAAGTTGTCTTAGGTGCTACTAAATTTATCCAAGGTATATTTACGCTTGACTGGCGTAAAATGCTTGAGGGATTAATTGACATGGTCGCTGGATTAGTCGGTGGAATTGCTTCAATTATGGACGGTGTTCAAAGTGTAGTTCAAAAAGCGGTGGCCTCGATCATTGGGATGATCATGTCGATCGGTGAAAATGAGTGGGTGAAGAAAGGTCTAGATATTTTAGGCCTAGGCGGGGCAATGGATCAGCTAGCCAAAGTAAAGGCTGAAATGGAGAAGCCAGTGACTGCTAACCGTGACTCAGTGGCGAATATTGCAAGCGGTGCAAAATCCTTTTTGGGAATTGCCCAAACTCCAGAAAATACTAAATCAGTCGACGACATAACCAACCTGATCAATGTAGCTATACAAGGCATAGCTACAGGAATGCAAAGCCTCAATTTTAAAGATATAGCAAATCAAATAAAAGGCGGTGGAGATAGCATCAAAAAGTTCCTTGACGGCATCGGTAAATCTGGTCAGGAGCAGCTACTCGCACTAGCTAAAAATCCGCCAGCACTCGCAAAGCTAGGAGATGAGCAAAAAGGAGCTTTTAAAGAAGTTTTAGCTAATCTAGCCAACGCCTCAGGGGCTTTCGGTAAGCAAGTTGCAGATATTAAGACAAGCGAGGTAGCAATGCCAAACCTAATGCTAGAGGCTAACAAAGACGTTGAAAAAGCTAAAGCAGATCTTGAAACAGCTAAAATTGAAGTAGCTAAATCAAAGGCAGGGGCTGGTGGCGGTGCTAGTGGCGGTGGGGCAGCAAAAGAGACCCAAACTGAAAAAGATCTAAAAGTACTCAAAGCTCAACTTGATATAATGAAAGATCAAGCAAGTCAAGATATTGAAAAACTACAAAAGCAAAAAGAGTTATCGCAGTTTGAAGAGGCTAAAACCAAACTAACCGAATCAAAACTAGCAAGCGACGACACACAAGGTAGATCAGACCGTGAAGCCTCCCAAAAACAGACAGACCTTTCACAGCTCGAAATAGATCGTCAAATACAACTCAGAAAAGACAAGCTAGACAATGACACTAGGGCAATCAATCAAAAAATCTCTAGTATTACAATCAATGTCCAAACCTTGCCAAACCAATCAAACGAAGACATAGCTCAACAGGTGGCTAGAATAATAGGTCAACAAATCAATCAAACCGCGTAAAATATGATCTTAAATATTAACAATTTAATTAGTTTAGGGGGTGCCAGTGACCAAGCCAAGATCAAAGAAGGTGTAAAGGGGTTGGAACGTCCAACCTCAAAGACTAACTTGGTTAGCTTGGCTAGAGATAACAAATCAGTTACCCAATCAAACCGCTTTGACCGCCGTGAGATCACTTTTAGTTGTGTACTATTTGGATTTAGTCTGACAGACTTTTACCAAAAAATGCGCGCCTTGCAAAACTACCTTTACAACTTTGAAACTGAAATACCTTTTACTCTAACCACCTTTGAGACTACCCCTACAGTGTATCAGTCAAAGGGTCTGATCAATATTGCCTTTGATTTGCCACGGCTAGGATTTGGCGAGTTTGAAATCACTATTACTTGTCCAGATCCGTATTTTAGATCGGTGGCTACTACTAGCTATAGCCTCACATTTGCCCAAAATGGTATACAAATACCTTTTCAAATACCAAGCTTGATCGGTAGTGGTTTGACTAATAACACGGTCACGGTAGTCAATGGCGGCGGTATTGAGATTTTTGCAGACTTACTACTTACTGGCCCGTTTCAAAATATAACCATTTGGAATCAAACCACAAACAAATTTACTACTATTGGTAGCTCTACAGATCAATATGTGCTAAGTGGGGGCAACACACTAAGCATATCACGCCCAAAAGTGCTAGAAAATAGTGTGACTAATCGATACAATTATTTGAGCAGCTTTGACGCTCTAAAATTAGCAGTTGGTAACAATATACTACAGGTAGTGACAAACGGCTCTAATACCGCCGCTACTACCGCTACATTTAGTTTTAAAAATACTTTTGACCACTTATAAATATGGCGGACTACAAACTCGAAATTGTCGAAAATGGTGTAAGAATTTGTGAGCTGACCACAGTGCAAAACTTTAAATGTGCTTGGGGTCTAAATGCAATGACTGAGGCGAGTTTTGACATACCGCTGGCATTTAAAGCTAGTGAGGTAAGCAACTACGAAGCCAACTTAATTAGTGAGTACAGCGAGCTTAGAGTCTACCGTGATAAACTGCTTATTTGGGCTGGTATAAAACCAATTATTGAAGACAATATTACTGGCACGGTACTTAGCACAAAATTTACTTTTATCCAAAATTCTTATTATTTATCAAAGAGATATTTTACCGGAACATTTACAAGTGTTCAGGAAAGTGCGATTGCAATCGGATTAATTAATGCTACCCAAACAGATACCAAAAGCGGTGCCTTTACCACTGGGCAAGTAGATGTAAATATAACTGCTGGCACGCTGGCAACCAACCAGCTAAGAACTCGAACCTATGCCAAAGATGAGATTTGGAAGGCTCTAGTGGCTCTTAGTGAAGTCATTAACGGCGGCGATTTTATCTTGGCACCGTCAGTCAAAAGAAACCAATATAACCAGTTTCATTGGGCAAGCGAGATCGGCACTCAAACAGATGTCAAGTTTGGATTTGAGGACTCAAGTATCATTTCAGTAAAAAGAAAAGTGAATCCACGTGAGACCGTGAACTATGTCGAGGGGACAGGTGCGGCGATTAGTGTGACTAGCCGTGACAGTGACCAAGACCGTTTAAACCTAAATAAGATGACACAGGAGAATTACAAAAACGATGATATTAGTGTTTTATCTACTTTACAGGAATATACTGAGGGCATAGTCGAGGCCAAGAAAAAGCCACTTTTAGAATACGTTTTTACAGTGCAAAATCAAGGTCAGTTTGGCACTTTTGATGTAGGTGACTTTGTAAAATTTAAAGTTGAGCTGAGCGACACTGGGGGGAGATTTGAATTTAACGAATATCTGAAAGTTTTTAAAATTGATCTTACTGTCGATATGCCAAACGGCTATGAAATGGTTAAACTGGAAGTTGGATCTACCCAACCAAACCGCCAAAATAGCTTGGCTGGAATCATAAAAGCTATCCAAGAAAAGACAGACAAAATCTAAATACTAGAGCGTACAATTGCTTAACAGTGCCGCGGCGTATAGTATAAGAATATGCCAATCACTCTAAAAGGATTATATAACGCCCAGTTTGCCAATGAGCAGACTTTAGGCACTTGGACTCAGATTTTTAATCAAGAGGGCGTGCTTCGAGGGCTTGCAATTACAGCTCAAAGTACGCCCAGTCTTAATGTAGATGTGAGTGTAGGGGTTGCCGTGGTCAACGGTGAAGACTCTTTTAATCGCTTTACATATTTTCTTGATCTAGCCGGGCAAACTTTAGGATTTGCCACACCGCCAAGCGTTGGACAGTCTAGGAATGATTTAGTAGTGATCAGGGTAATCCAAACCAATTCACTGCTTACGGTAGTAGAAATTGAAATTATCCAAGGCACGGCTGCCGTCACTGGTACGCAAGTCGATCCAAACTTGGTAGAAACTGCCGATTTGTTTTACTTGGTTTTAGCCCGTGTCACTGTAGTGGGTGGATCCAGTGTGATCACTAGTGGTCAGATTACTTATACAGCTAGCTCAAAAGCTACTCATAATAATATTAGTGCAGCCAGTGCCACCATATTCCCAATCAGGCAAATAGCCTTTTTAGATGTGTCAAATGTAGCATCTGGACGGTTCTTGGAGCTAGTAGGTGGTGCACTGACTGGCAAGCTACAATTTACAGGGACTAATCACGCTGGACTGAGATTAAACAACCTAACCACCGCTCAAAGAAACGCTCTAACACCCCAGTTAGGAGATCAAATCTACAATATTGATTCAGGTGTTACTGAGACTTTTAGTATCGCTGGCTGGACTGGTGGGCTGTCACAAAAGCAAATCAATGCAACAAAAATATTTGCTGAACAAAACTTTTAATAATCTTTATACAATCTTTATAATATGCCACTTAATCAATTAACCTATCATGTCAAAAGAGCTAGAACCCTAGCTTTTAATATAGTCACAGGGACTGCGGTCAACACAAACACAGACGCGTCAGGCACACTAAATAGAATAGATTTACTAGGCACCTCTACTGCCTACACCCCAACTGATAAAGCTCAAATTCGTGAAATTAGAGTGGCTTTAAATGGTAACCTTGCGGCTGCTACAGCTATTCGTTTTTTTAAGTCGACCTCACCTACTGCACCAACTGCAGCTAATACCGTGTTTTTGTTTGATACGGTGATGCCAGTGACCACTTTTGCCTCTACCACCTCATACAACCCAAATATTATTCCTTTCGAAGATAATCAGCTTATGTTAGACGCTGGTGAGTACTTGTATTGTGCAATTACTGCAACCATTACCAACGGTGCTGATGTGATTGTGTCTATTGACTCTTTTGACGAATAAAAAAAACCCTAAAATATATGTCAAACTTGTTTACTCATAAACACACAAATAGAAACACTTTGAATAGTGGAGTCAATTTGGGGGGACCTATCAGGCTCCAGCTTTCAGACCCTGCTCTTAATAATGATATTTTCGACTTTATCGGGACTGATAGACTTGCTAGAGTGTACAGTGAGCCTTGTTTTGGGGGTGCTGGGTGGAGTGGTAATTTTACCGACCCTGCTAGCTCAAGGGTTAAAATATGTGTACTTACCACATCAAATTTTGCTTTCAGTTCAACTGGTTCGTGGCTAAGTGCTGGGGTTAGAACGACTCCATCACCCACAGGTTATTCAAGTGGAAAAATTTTAAGAGAAATTTACAACTTTACTTCGGGACTTTATGTTTACACCCTTGGTGGTAAGCTACAAAATGACCACTGCTTTGCCAGACCAAGTCAGTTAGTACTAAGAAATACTCTTGATGCTAACGGAGTTGCTATCAATGTACAAATCAGAGGTTCGGAAGATGGTAAAACATGGTTTACACTTGGTTCAGTTGTTAGAACCAGCGTCTTTGATGGGCTTGGTGCAAGGTGGGAAACTATCCCCCTTAGGTCTACAAAATATCTCAGGTTTATTGATGTCAATGTAGGGGCTGATTTAGCTCCATATGTTGGGGGTATTAAACTTTTTGGAGAAATTAAATTTCTAAAATAAAATCAATCTAAATCAATCTTTTTATCTTTTTTACATGCCAACAATCATCTCGATCAATTTAAAAGATTCGATCAATCAACCCCTCCAAACATCAGTATCTTTCACTTTAGTGGGGGAGTTTACCTCAGAGCCACCGTCTGTGGTAATCGGGACAACTAAGACCGTCACAACTGATGTTTCAGGGCTTGGCACGGTCAGTTTAAGTGTCGGCTCGTATGTAGTCAGGGTCTTAGATAGACAGTGGACTATCGGAGTAATTGGCACTGGCACAGCTAATCTGATTGATTTATCGGCGGCAACAATTCCAGTGGCAATCCCTAGCTTTGGATTGGCTACCATTTCAAGCCTTTTGGCTGGGTTATCAACTGCCACCAATGCGGTTATCACAGCTGGTGACAGTATTTTGACTGCTTTCGGTAAGGTACAAGCTCAAATTACTACTAATATTGCAAACATAAATTTAAAGGCTAATATTGCTGGTCAGGTTTTCACTGGCAATATTTCAGCACCAAATTTAAGTGGTTCAAATAGTGGAGATCAAGACTTAAGTAGTTTGGCGACGACCACTAGTGTTGCTCTAAAAGCCGACATAGCAAGCCCAGTCTTTACTGGTAGTGCAGGTTTTGGGGGTGCCACACCGTTGGCAATTATACACGCTCGAGGTGGCAATGTCACAGGTATTAGAATACAAAGCACTGCTGCTTGTGCAATTTTAGACTTTTTTAATACTAAGTTTACCTACAGTTTTAGAACTAATTTTAACGCAGACGGTTTTGAGCTTTTACGGTCAACTGTAAATGCTGGTAGCCCAGTTACTACCATCGCCCATTTTACTGAGGCTGGCAATATGCACATAGGTGGTTTAAATGCTACCGCACGGCTACAGGTCACAAACTCGACAGGGTTTAACCAGTTTAGGTTAGTAACATCTTACACACCTACTTCAAGTGCTGACACAAACGGCAATATTGGCGATGTAGCTTGGGATACTGGCTTTATTTACATTAAGACAGCTAACAGTGCTACAGGCTGGAAGCGCTCGGCTTTAGTAACTTTCTAAAAACAATTTAAACAATATTATATGGCATTACAAATCAAAACAGGATTCACAGAACAAGATCAAATTGGCAATATCTACAGCGAAGCGTATTTGGTAATCGATCAAATAAACATTGATAAAAGAGCAAAAGAGGTGATTGTTTTTGTCACCATCTATAAATCTAAACAAGATCGGATTGACGGTTTTGATCAGATCGGATCATTGAGCAAAGTCTATGTAGTTAGGGCTGATATTTTTGACGAATTATTTGCACCTAAATCTGGTGAGAATATAAGCATTTGGACACAAGCTTATAAGTATGTGGCGAGCTTGAAAGAAAACAATGATCTAATTTTTGGCAATTGGGAAGACGCTTAACCTATTTTTGAACCAAACTTTTTATTTTATTTTTATGGACTATTTTAACTTTAAAAACAATTTATTAGGCAAACGAATCGATATTGACGGCGTGTTTCGATTCCAGTGCGTAGACACAGCAAAAGCCACGGTCAAAGACGTTTGGGGCTTTCCTTTTAGACCAGTTGGGTATAGTGGGGGTGCTAAAGACATTATGAAGTCAAACAGTTTGGTTAGTGACGAATTTGTAAACCGAATACCAAACAGCCCAAATGGTGTGCCACCTAAAGGGGCTATAATCGTATTTGATTCAACATTTAGAAACCCCAGTGGTCATGTTGGCACGGTCGACAGTGCAGACAAAGACTTTGTATGGGTGCTAGAGCAGAACGGTGGCAGTGGTAATGGTGACGGACTAGGTGCCAACGCAATTAGACTGACAAAATATGGCTATACTACTTTCCAGCAGATCCGACTTGGCAAGTTTGGAGTTGGATCGTGTTTGGGCTGGTTAGTGCCTAAAGAGGTAGCTAAAGTAGAACCACCAAAACCTAAAGAGCCAGTAAAACCGCTTGCTTGGATGAATCCACGCGGTCGAGAAGAGCAGGAGCGATTTAGCTATATTAATGATTTAAATGCCTTGTATAATAGCTGGGTCGAGGGTAAGAAGTGTGATCCGGAAGTTGCAAATGCCTTGGCAGACCGTGACAACGAGATCAAAAATTATAAAGCCAATCAATAGTTATCAATAGTTATCAATACATATCAAAACAAATCAATAGTTATCAATAGTTATATGGATTCTGAAATAATCAAAGCTCTAACTGGATCAGGCTCTACAGGATTGACGATAGGTCTAGTCCTCCTCCAAATTGGACAAATGGTAGGTGACTACCTTAGGGATAGCGAAAAAAGTGAAATGGCTGCTTTGACAGCCGTGGTCGAGGAACTAAAAGAGCTACTGATTGTAAGCCAAACAAAAATTGAAACACTCGAAAATAAGGTGTTTATCCTAGAGACGGACAAAGCTAGGCTAGTTGGGCTTGTAGCAAGCCAAGAGGCTAAAGATGAGTTTTTAAAAGATATTATTAGTCCTAAACACTAGGCTAAAAAAAAGCCCCCTGTTTGGGGGTGGTTTTTGATTAAAAATAAATTGTACAAAAGTGTTAAAAATTTCTGCTTAGTCCAGTAGGACAATAAGATGTCCCGTACTTCAGATCGAATTCTTTTAGCTTTGCTTCCACAGAGGTGTTTAATTCTTCAATCTTTCTCGAATAAAAAGTGCCAGAATATTCGAAGTATTGGCTAAAATTATCATTGTGAAGAGATTTATCTTCATCATCCATAACTTGATCCCAGTCTGTATCAAGAGGGCTGTCAAATTCATCAAGGGGGCTAACTCCAGCAAATTCTTGTAGCTCGTTAACCATTTCCCAAGCGCTGTCAAAATTAGCTGATTCGGTGTTGAATAGATCCAATCTATTCATACAATGGACTGCGTGTCTAGTCGCCGTGATGTGTGACATATTGTCAATTACATCTCGGCTTACTCCTGCTTCGACAAGAATTTCAGCATTATCTTGATCATTCTTTTGAGCGTATCTTGTTTTTGCTTCGTATCCTTCTTTAGTGATTATAGCCATATAAGTGTTGTTTAAGCGATCTAAAATTGATCTTAAACATATTATCAAACATTCTTTACAACTTGTCAAATTTACTACAATCAAACTGGCTTGATCAGGCGTATTTGTGGGTGGTGTGGCATATATTAGATTAGCTTATCTAAAAACCTTTCGACAAGTTTATTGCTAGACTGAGCTAGTAATTCTATAAGCTCAACATCATTAAGATCAATAAGTAAATTATCTTGATCAGATCCTGCCTCATAGAAAACCCTATCAACTAAACTATAATTGACAGCACGGCAAAGCCTTTCGTTCAAGTATGTCTCTCTAGTAACAGTTAAAACTCTCCAGCCATCGAACGGATCATGTCTATTTACCCAGTTGCCGTAATCACAGTTAAATGTCCAAACTTTACTGCCTGATACGATTTCGTCTGCAAGCAAGTCTTCAACTTTTTCCTGAGAAGGATTTTCAATTTCCACAATATCTCCATTATGGATGGGAAAATACAGAAGAGAGTACTTATCAATATTATTTTCTTTTATGTAAGAAAAATAGTCTCGAATATCGTTAGTGTAGTGAATAATGTAGTTTTTATCGTTGAAGTTTAAATAAGAAGACATATATTAAAAGATTGATTTGTAAAAAGTTTTAAACTAAGCTTTCTAACTCTTTGGCTGCAAAGTCTAAAAGTTGATCCATAAACTGATCTTGTGATTTAGTTGCACCCTCTTCGTCACAGGGGGCGCTATCCCAAGCAATTTTAAAATCAGACATTATTTGTGAGACTTCGTTATATCGGCTAGTGTCAATGTTAAGGCGTTCAATCATTGAATCGACTGATGCGAATCTTAGTAATTCATTAGAGATTGTTTCAATATCAAAAGCGTTTGGAGTAGTCATAAAATAAAAAGATTGTTTTGTAAAAAGTGTTAAAATCTGTAAGTTGCTATTATCCAATTAGCTAATTCCTTTTCTGATAATCCTGTTTGGATTTCTAGCTCTTTGACTTTTGATTGCTTGAAAAAAGCTACATCTGGCTCATCATATGAGTCGATAATGCTAATTGTATAACCTTTTTTTCCTTGATTAATGTGAGAGCTATACTGAACTTTTCGAGGTGTCCATGTAATAATTCCTTGGTATAATCTTTCAGTTATTGGAATAGGTGATTTAGTGTCCGTCCTAAAACCTGTTAGGGCTGTTCCAATATAATTACCTGTAGGCTCTAGCCCCTCCCTGTACTTGCTTGATAGTTGCTGATCATCAAGTAAAACATACCCAGAATCTCTGATTTCTGTAAAGTCAAACTTTGATAGGTCAAAATTGTTATAGCTATTAATCTTGATTTCTTGATTGTTAATTGTAATTGTATTGGTCATATAAGTGTTGTTTAAGCGATCTTAAATTGATCTTAAACATAGTATAAAACATTACACTCAACTTGTCAAATATACTACAGCCAAACTGGCTTGATCAGGCGTATTTGTAGGGGGTGTGGCATATATTAGATTATGTCAAAATTGTTATTTGCAATATTTAGGGTCGCATTTTCTAGAATACTTAGCTCTTTTCTCCAGCCAGCAAGCTCATTTTCAAGCCTTGAAATGTTGGTTATGGAGACGCTGGTTCTTTTTTTAAGTTGCTTTTTTGCCCACTTTAACGCATCTTTGTTGCCTCGTTCGATTTCTTCTCCAAGCCTCAGATTGTCGACTAACAGGTAGCGTCTTCGGATATTGTCTTGTATTTCGATGGTTGTTTTTAGGTGTGACATATATTTATTTAATTTTTAAAATTTGATTGTAGTGTCCACTCTTGACCTGTAATATCTGTCAGAAGACTGGCTAAGGCTCGTGAGTGGTTCGGGTTGCTTGCATACCATTTGCCTTTCATCGCTTTGATCTGGTCTTTGTTGCAGCCGTTGTAGCCACTGGATAGCTGGCAAAGTACGGTTGAGCCGCCTAGATATTGATTATTCATAGTGTCAGCGATCGCACGCAGTGACCTAAGTAAATAGTCATCTGTTTGGTAATGCTCCATTCTATCTGTTGATTTAGTCTGATCAACCGATCTGAAATCTTGACAAAACTTGCCAGTACGACGGTCACTGTCAGTCTCGCCAACACTGCCAACATTGCGCCTACAGACCCCACTTGTGCCTAACTTGGTCTCTTGGTGAGCTTTAGCTAAAATAAATTCAGCCTTTACACCTGTTTCCTTTTCAATATCTAGCAATATTTGACCAGTGTCAAAATTTGTATTGTTTAATGGACTGTTTGGCACTTTTGACTTGATCCAGTCATTGAGTTTTTTGGCTCGTTCTGGACTTTTGACCGCAACGGGATTTACCGTCACGGCGTTGGTATCAAGTTTTTGATTTTCCTGAGGTCCGGAAAATGGTTGCCGTGTGGCCAGTGGCTCGATTTCAGCGGTCTGGATAAATTCGCTAGCCTGAGCAATTTTTGGACTTGGTTGGTTCAGGCTGCTGGTTGGGGGGTTTAGACTTAGGGCTAAATAAGCGATGGTAAAAAAGATTAGCATATTTTTAAGAAAAGGGGTTTCTTTTTTTATTTCAGATTGGATTTTGGTTTTTGTGTTTTGGAGCATATTTTTTGGTTTTATTTTTTAAAAAAGTTGGTTAGTCGGTGTAGAGTTCAATTTGCATTTCAGAATAATCACCACCACTTGGTAAAGTGTAAATAAAACCAGTTTTAGATAATTTAATAACTGATATTGTACTAATTACATACTTCATATCATTCTCTTCAAGGCTGCGATAAATAACCACATCACCAATTTTAAACTTGGGTTTTGGTGTCTCAATCTTTTCGACTACTGGCTCAGGCACAGCTTTTTGATTGGTTATCACAAACCCTTCAGTTTCGCACTGGTCAAAAGACAGCACTGTAAGATTATACCAAGCGTGGTCTGTTGGATAAGCACTAAAAGTCACTCCATAAATCTCTGCAACTCTAAACGACCGACTTCCGTCTTCGATTATATCTCCAACCTTTATATCTCGGAGCGTGCGAGTTGACTCTATTAGTTCAAAAGTGCCTTTGTAGACGGTTTTCCAGCTCTCCCCCCACTCATAATCAACACCGTTAATATTGTCTTGGTTGCTGTTTACTGTGTTTAGGTCGCCATCAGAATCAATGTACCCAGTCAGAATTTGCTCGCCCCCCCTGCCGTTTGGGCTTAATTCGACTTTGAATTGAAATTTTTCATTTACTCGATATTTGCTACAAACTAACTTCTTAAATTCTTCAAAATAAGGGTTTATATATTTGGACATAATATGATTATATAAGGCTATAAAGCCATTTAAAAAAGTTAATTGTTACTTTGCCAGCTTGATATATAAGTATTAGGGGGCTTGATAGGAGTACCAGCACGATCACTAGAGTGACTGTTAGGACTGTAGACAGGGTTGCGTTAGACATTGGTTAGGTTATATTTATCGGGGTCTATGCCACCGTGTTTCGTGATTAGTTGTTCGATTATTTCGACTGGGACATAAGGGTAAACTGTCTTAGTTGGTATCTCTTTTTGATCTGCAAATTCAATAATTAAGTCATCTGATGCGCTTGGATAGCCTAACTCCATTCTACTGTACTCAAATGAATCAATACAATAAAAAGTAATGCGTGGTGTGCAATATTTAGAGTAATCAGCTTGGCAACTAAAACTAAAACCGTCTTTGCAAATTATTCTTTTAAACATTATGCCGATTTCACTCTCTTGATCAAAAGTAAATCCAAACAGTTTGTCTTGCCCTACATTAGCTGGATTGGTAAAAAAGGCTTGTAATTGGGGGGTTTGTGTGGTCATTGGTTAGATTAGATTTTTATAAATTTGGGTTAAAATGAAACATCGCAGTCAGTGAGTCTGAAATGATTTTGGAGTAGTTTTTGAGCTTCGAGCTTGTCTTTTGTTGCTGATTTAAATTTGGCTAAAAATTCGATACTTTTTGCAATTTCTTTTTTGGTCAGTTTTTGAGATATTGATAAAAACTGCCCTTGATAGGTTGGTAGCTGTAGGTCTTGACTAAGGTCGCACCCCGTGGCTAAGTCTATAATTAGCGATTTAAAAAAGAATATTGAAAAAATCCGATCAAATTTTGAGCCTTTATTCATAAAATGAAATGCATTTTTTTGGGGCATAAGCTAATTATTTGATTAAATTTTCTAAATGACATCTAAAGTTTTTTGCTAGATTTTTGGGGGCTTTTTACACCCCTTGTAGTTGTTTAAAATGGTGTTTGGATTTCTTCAAGATCAATGTCAGGTAGTTCATACTCTGAATCAGTAGCTAGCTGTGTTGGGGCTGGGGCTGTTGCTGTTTTGTTTTCAAAAACGAAGTCAAATTGCTCATTGTCTTTGAGTTCCTCAGATTTTGCCAGTTTCTCTTGGATAAATTTTGGCAATTTGTCGAAAAGATTTTGGTCAAAATTTTCTACCTCAAAATACATCAATTCAGTGATTTGATCTGGGCAAGTCATGCCTTTAGCTAGTGGTGTGACTGCTGAGATGTTGGCATACTTTTTGCCGTCTTTTTCGGCGTGTACAATGTTTAAAAAGCAAGGTGCTCCAAGTACATTCCTGAGCTCAAAACCCTTTAATTCGTCTTCTGTGAAGTCTCTACCGCGCCAAGACACAAGTAATTTGCGAAGTTTTGACTTTTCGTGAAGTGAAGCTTTAAACTCTTGACTGATTATTTCAGGTCGGCTTTTGACTTCGTTTGTCTCTCTGTCCGTCCACTCACGAATTTCGTTTGGCAATTCCCAAGTGATTCTGATTTTGTGATTTAATTGAGTGTCTTCTGATTCAAAGGCTTTCTCAGTTTGGTGACCTAAGTCAATGACTTGGACGCACCGTGCTACATGATTGCCAGCCTCAACTGGTTCACGGCTGTTTTGTTCTAAGGTTAGTGTTAATGACATAGTGGGCTGTAATTTGGATTAGTAATTTGGATTGTTGAAATAAGTGTTGCTATGATAGCCTGTAGCTGCATTTGTGAAAGATTTTTAGTGCTTTCAATTTTGTATTGTCTCTTTAGATTGTCTCGGACTTTGGCTGCCAGTTTAGGGTTGCCAAGACTGATTTTTGAGTAGTCTGAAATAAGTGCTTCAAACATTCCTCTTTGCTTAATTGACCATGTAGGTGGGGCGGTGGCGGGGTTGTATAATAGCATAAAAGCGTAGTGTAAAAACTCAAGATAAAACATCTTGATCCAAACCCCCTCGCATTCTGTGAGGCTTGATCAAGATACTTAGTAGGTATCTGTGGCAGCTAATTCCATATCTCGGATTAGCCCTAGTAGTTGCTGTTCTTTTGTGTTTTTGTTTGGCATAGTAGGGGGTGTTTTTTGGTTTAATTGATTTCTTTGATCGTGTATTCACCTTGCTTAACCTCGGCTTCATAGAGCTGCTTGACATCTATCTTGTAGCCCATAACTGCTAGAACTGTGGCTAGATTTGGCTGGGTTTTGGCTTTAAGCTCTATGTCAAAACACTCATCATAGTGACCTTGGTCTGGAACCAGCTCTTTGAGCTTGTCGGTATTTAGTTTTGATATAGATTTTTTCTCGACTCGCTTGAATTTTCTGAGGCCGATATTGAAAATTTCTTCGAGTTCAAAGTCCAAGCCTTGCCTGTCCAAGTTTTTGTCGACATATTCTAAAAATTTACAGAGGTCAGAAGTTTTATGGTTTAGCCGCATCAGCTCGTCGCGGACATCTAGCTGATCAGCTAGAGTGGGGTCACTGTTTGCGATTTTCATAATTTCGCGGTTTAGGGTATCGACTATGGTTCGGATACGGTCTAGTTGGGTTTGGTTTTCTAGCATAAGATGATAAAAAAAGGGGATTAGTTTGATAAATTTTTGCCTAGTTCGATTTCTAAAGCTGTCGTTCTTTGAATTCGCTGGTCTGTAATTTCGCCAGCTAGCTCGATGATCTTATTAAGATAGTGGGGGTTACTCTTATCTTTTTCGATAGACTTTGTTAGGTCTTCAATAATGGTATCCAAATGATCTTGCAGAGTATCGAGCTGGAACATGGACAATCTACATCCTAGACTCTGAATGATGCCATCGTAGGACTTCATGCTGGCTAGGATCCACGCATGGTTAAAAGAGTTAAAAGGTTTGCTATTTTGGCAGAGTGTCAAGATAGAAAGCTGAAAAGCAGGGGGTAAGGTAGTCATATAGAGTAGTTTTATTTAGATTGACTTGAAATAGCACTGATTTGAGGCTGTGGGCGTTGTTCTGTAGGTCGTGGGATTTGTGCCATTACTCCTACGACTAGGAAGCCAAAAAATAATACTATGATCACCATGGTGGCGGCTTCATTTTTGTCTTTGTTTGTCGACTTGGCATCGCTGGCGAGTGTCTTGTAGTCTAGTTTTGTGTGCATATTTGAAAAGGAAAGTGTTTGGTAAAAAGTGTATTAAATCGTTGGCTCTGTATGTTGGCTCGGACAGGAGTTTCAAAAGCTGTTTAATTTGTTACTTGCTAAGTATAAAACATTACACTCAACTTGTCAAATATACCCTTTAGGCAATGCCTTGATCAGGCGTATTTATACCGCTTGTAAGCTTTTGCTTTGATCTGTTTTTAAGATTAGTTTTGCGTGTTTCTTTATAAAACTTTTTAAGCTCTTTCAATTCCATATCAGTCTGGACAGATACTATCCTACTAGAGATTGTAATGATTTGAAATAGATCTGGACGGCTAGCCGTGTACTTAGCCCAGCCATACCGTGATCCGATAATTAACGCAAGATTAGAAAGTGAGTGATTGTAATTGTATAACATAATGCGTAGATAATAGACGCAATATAGCATACTTGTCAAGATGTGCATTATAACTTGACAAAACTTGTACAATATTGCATACTGTAATCAGTCGAAATAAAGCATTAAACCGTTTTATTTTGATTAGATTGAAATTCTAGTCATAAATACCATAACATTAAAACACCACTCAAACAAGCCTAAAACTTGAATGAGTGAAGCCAAACTTCATGAGGTCTAAATCATGGCGAAATCAGTTGAGCGAAACACTAAAAAAGTTCCAAGTGATGTCAAAGAGCAACTTCGAGCAGCTGCCAACTATCGGTGTGTTTTATGCTCTGAACCACAAACTCAGTGGCTTAAGCTCGAGATACACCACATAGTACCACGCTCTTTAGGTGGCTCTAACGACCTTGACAATCTAATGCCCTTGTGCCCAAATTGTCATTCCAAATTGTACTCTAATGTGTGTGTGAGAACAACATGAGAAACTACACAGCCAGCTACAAGACTCCAATCGGTCAACTGCTTGATCTTGAATTTCAGCACGATATCGATCCACAGGTATGGTCTATTTAAATCTTTATGTTTTGGTTATCTGATATATAGTTCAATCGTTGAATCTGTATTGATTCCAGCTTGAATTTTCAGAGGGATAAGCATACATTATCCCTCACTTTTTGACAGGTTGCGAGTTGGCTAGAAACACTTGAAAAGTTGGAGCGTACAATTGCTTAACAGTGGGGGAATGTTTAGGGTTTATTTTGAGATTAAGGATCTAACAAAGGGGGTGGTAAGCCAACTAGACATTGAGCCACAACCTTCTTTGTTAGCCTCTTATGGCTTTTAATTTAATGTCTTATGATACAAAAAACACATTTAGGATTTCACGTGACACTGCTCAGTCGACCCAATTTTATAAAGCTCAAAAGAGAGCTGGGACACGAAGGTGTTGGCATATACTTTGCTTTATGCCTAAAACTCAGCGTCCAGCCAGATTATAAAATTACACTAAAAGCTATTGATGATTTAGCTTATGATCTGAGGTGTGACACACAAACCCTAAGATCGATTGTAACTGATTATAATCTATTTAATGTTGATCCATCTTTTAATCCATCTTTTTTTAAACTTTGCACTGAAGACCCTTATGGCAAAATTAAAAATTAAAGACAGGTTTGCAACTACTCCAGTAGCACTTTTAAACAATGAAAATGTAAGCTTAAAAGCTAAAGGATTGTATGGCTATTTACAGTCAAAACCCGATAACTGGGACTTTACATTAAAAGGTATTGTAAGCCAGCTAAAAGAGGGTTTTGATGCCGTCCGTGAAGCTGTAAAAGAACTTGAAAACGAAGGCTATTTAATACGCACAAATTATCAAAATCAGTTAGGTCAATGGGATTGTGACTATGAGCTTTTCAGTGAAACACAGGACTCAAAACCACTTAATAGGAAAAAACCGTATAGGGAAAAACCGTATAGGGAAAAACCGCATACGGTTAATACCGTGACGGTAAAACCCCTATGCATAAGTAAAAAAGAACTAAGTAAAAAAGAAGAAGTAAAAGAGAATGAGTTTAAAAATATACAAAAAGAAATTTTAGAAACCAAAAACGAAGTCCAGACATACAAAACTTTAGACCAAGATAATTTTGAAAATCCAATCTACAAAAACCAAGACCAGTTAGACGAACTCTTACAGGAATTCGCAAAACTAGAATATCAAAATGGACTTTACAATCTGGAAGGATTTGAGTTTGATAGACTAGAGCTTAGAGCTATATGGCGAGATTTTGAGGGTTGGTGTAGAACCAAAAACATAAATGAAAATATAAGCTTGAAGCTCTCCAAATGGATCAGAACTACAAAAAACATAACCGAACCAACTCCGAACTTCCCACCGCCACCAATCCAGACCAAGGAAGAGCTTGAAGCTTACGATATAAATGAACTTTTAAAACTTAGACCAATCATAAAAAAGACCGCCACCTATGCCTAAAATGCCATATAACTTTAAACAGGAATTCCTAGATTATATCAACTCCAGCGAGCAAAAAAAGACCCAAGTTTGTGATAGTGAAAAACTTACAAAAGCAATGGGTGGGGGCTTTCCAGAGTCAAGCTTAAACCTAGTTGTAGCTAAGTCAGGGTTCGGTAAATCAAATTTTCTAATTAGCACAGCTAGAGAGCTTGCAGAACAGTGCAAATACAACCTCACCGCCAGTGTTGAGATGACTATGGAGAAATACATACCAAGACTCACAGCGTGTATTTCAGGTATAAACATTGAAACAATCGAAAGGATCAAAAAGGCTGAAAATCCATATTTGGCAGACAAGTTTGAGATGATCGAAAGTATGCTTGACTTTTATCCAATCGCCACATTTTACCCAAAAACAATCGAGGAAATTGTAGTCAAGGCAAAAATGGACAAAGCAATTTACGGCACTAAGCACCTTTTGATTGATCACTTTTCAGAGATTCAAACAAACAAAGTTTTTAAATCCAGTGACGACAACGGCAAGCAAAGGTACATTTTACAAATACTAGAAGACCTTTACAAGCAAGAAGGTTTTTGCATAATCATGGCTTGCCAATTTAAGAAAGGGCTTGAAAAAAATAATGATTTTGGTGATAGAGATCGTGATGAAATCAAGGGAATTTCAGAACTAGTCACAAAAGCCTCTAATGTTTTGTACCTCTACCAATCTCAAGAGCAGTGGCAAAGCAATCAGCAGTACCAAGGTCACGACGTGTCCACTAGAGCTACAATCAAGCTACTTAAGGCACGTGAGGGGTGGGAAGATTACAAAGAGGAGGTTTACTATGATAAAAAGCGTTTCAGATTTTCAGCAAAACAAGAGGCTACAGTATGATTTTAAAATGGCTTGCTAATCAAAACAATGAGTATTTCTTTACTCAAAAAATGATTGATAAAATGCACGAAACTTCATATCAAACTTACGCTTTTAACCTGGCAATATTGAAAAACACTAAAAATAAAATGGATAAATTTAAAGCAAATATTGTAATCGAAAATCAACTTTTTTTAATAAACTTTTTAGACCTTATGGAACTTAATCAAATCAATAATGCAAACGCTTTAGCCATGATTACAAAGCAAATCAGTGACTTTAAAAATAGAATTGCCAAAGCTAATCAATACCTAGACGACGAGGTTTATATCGAACCAAACGCCCCAGAGCTAACAGACTCAAACAGAAAATTACTAGAGAGTACAATTCAAAGCCATAGTGCCGCACTGGAGCAAATGAGCAAGCAAGCAAGCAAGCTGACTAAAAAACTGTACGCTTAACCCCTTTTTTTTAAAACCTTAAAAACTAGCACACTATGCCAAACCGAGTAACAAATCAAGATATCGAAAAAGTAGCAGGCCTAAGAAAACAAGGCTTAGGCGGCAAAAGTATTGCTAACATTATGGGGATAGGGCAGGTGAGAGTCAAAACAATCATGGTGGCAGGTAGAAGACAGGGACTAATTCCGCCGCCAGTATTTAGGGTGAGAAAAGAAAACCGAAAAATTAGAAACGAAAGAATATTAAAGGAAAGAAACGAACTACTCAAAGTCAAATTTGGTCAAATTATAGAACTGAAACTTCAAGGCATGAGAGATCTCGAAGTCTCAGCGAATGTTGACATGACCTTAAGTGATGTTAAAATCGTAATAAGAAAGGCAATAGAGCAAGGTTATCAACTAGAAGAGGAAGTGAAACTGTATAACCTAAAAAGGTGTTTTACACATTCTAAAGCAGAGAAAAGAAGAGTCATTGCACCTAAGGTCATACATTTAAGAGACAAATTTAGGGCGATTGCCACCGCCCGAGCGTCAGACAAAGCCCCCAAACCTGAACGAAAAAGTCCTAAGACCGTCGAGGTTGCGGGCATTCCAGGATTTTATACCACGCCTGATTTTTGGCTTTTTTTTCAAAATTAATATGCCCTTAATCATAAAAATTGAAACACCAACAGGTTATGTCAAAAAAAAGATCCAGCAAAGAGTTATCGAAAGAATCCAAGAGTTAAACGAGGAATACACATTATTGGCTATACAGCAAGCATATAAGCAATATTCTATCCAAAATCTAATCGAAATTATAGACTATGAGCAAACTTACAGCCGCGATTCTTAAAATGCAGCAAATCGATCCTGAATTTGATTTATCAGACCCAACACCTAAAAATATGATCCCAATCAATCGCCAAGAGTTACAGGAACTCATCAGTAGCCCCCAAAGCGTCACAGACTGCCGTCAAGAGGTTGATGAGATACTTTATGAGGCATACTGCCACTACACCCCTAAAAAGGTCAGGACGGCGATCCTAGAGGCTCAAATTGAAACCCAGATGGACGATTATCATATTTACACATCGTCATTGGTACTAAATCCATTTTCATATACCAAAATGTTAGAATATATGCCAAGGACAAAACACTATTGTTTGTGGCTACCAACCAACTCAAAAGCAAATCCAGAAGTTGAAATATTTAAATGGATCACGGTTTTGTTTCCAAACCACTGTCAAAACCTCGAATTTGACTTTTATCAAAATACCCGTAATAATCAATCAGTCAAAGATAAGCCCCATTTTCAGGTATTTATCCACTTTTAAAACCGTTTTTTGTGTGACTACCATAAAAATGAAGCCACTAAGCGTCAATAACGCATGGCAGGGTAAGCGATTTAAGTCACCAGTGTATACGCTCTATGAGCGATCTGTAATGCTCTTATTGCCTAAGCTAGAGATTCCAGATGGCAACCTACAGATTGATTTTGAGTTTGGATTCTCAAACAAGGCAAGCGACTTAGACAATCCGATAAAACCCTTTTTAGACATATTGCAAAAGAAGTATGGGTTCAATGATTCAAGAGTCTGGAAAGCAACAATCTTAAAAACTATAGTGCCAAAAGGTAGTGAATTTATAAAATTTAATATTTTTAGCATATGATCCGCGATGACGGTCTAGAGGCCAAAGTCTTAGCTGTGATCAATGAGTATTTACTAGATGACGATCAGCAACTTTATCCAATTAGCCGCGGCAAGTCGCCAAAAGATCCAGATACTAGATTTATGCAATTTGATAAACCTGTGACTGGATATGATTTGGAAACTTTGATTGTGCTTATTGCGATTATTAGACAGTATATTAGATAGATATTTTATGCCTAAAACCATTATAAGCAAAGTTACAAACTGCCAGACCATAGATTTTCAAGATCTAGCAAAATACACTTTTAATGATTTGAAAGAATCTAAAGACCGTGATGTAAGCAAACTCAAAAACAACATAGTCAATACTGGATTTACAAGCCCTTTTTACATTTGGCAAGATCATAAGTATGTGATTGACGGAGCTGGACGGTGCAAAGCCCTCACAGAGCTACAAAGCGAGGGTTTTATTATACCGCCTTTACCTTATGTAGAAATCCAAGCCCAAGACCTCAAAGAGGCTAAAAAGATTGTTTTGAGCGTGTCTAGCCAGTTTGGAATAGTCACACAAAACAGCTTAGGCGATTTTACAGCGAATGATTTTGAGATAGAGGAATTGAAAGAGCTAAAAGAGAATGAGCTTAATTTACCTGAATTGGATATTTTGGTTGAGGGGTTGGAGATTGAAGAGTTGCCACCTGAGGAAGATGACTTTGATACAACTCCACCAGTGCAAGCCATAACTGTTTTAGGTGACCTGTATGAGATTGGAGATCATAGGCTGCTTTGTGGTGATAGTACAAGTATAAGTGATGTTGAGAAATTAATGAATGGAGAAAAAGCGGACATGGTTTTTACTGATCCACCTTATGGTATTTCAGTTGTCAAAAATGAAAAAGTTGGTGCTGATTTTGGTATTGCTAAAAAGGGTAAATATTCGGAAGTTATAGCCGATGATACCACATTCACAGCTAAGGCATTTTATGATACTTGTGTTTCATTAGGAATGGACAGGTTTATTATTTGGGGTGGCAATTACTTTACTGATTTTTTACCATTTAGCGACGGGTGGCTTATCTGGAACAAAAGAGCTAACACAAACATAAGAAATACATTTGCCGATGGTGAAATGGCTTGGTGTAGCTTCCACACACCTATTAGAATATATGACCAGCTTTGGAACGGTATGATTAGAGAAGGTGAAAAAGAAAAAAGAGTGCATCCAACACAAAAACCAATAAGAACTTTATCACAGATAATCGAGGATCATTTAAAAGGTGATCTTATTTTTGATGGCTTTTTAGGTAGCGGCTCAACAATGGTAGCATCACACCAACTAAAACGCAAATGTTACGGTATGGAGCTTGATCCAAAGTACTGCGATGTAATTGTAAATAGAATGCACAAACTAGACCCTAACTTAGAGATCAAAAGAAACGGTATAATATTTAAACCATTAAATGACTAACGACCAAACAATGGGCTTGATCTTGACACTGTTTTTGATAACCTCACCACCAATGTTTTTAGATTTAGCAAATTGGAACTATATCAGATTTTACACAATTTTCAACATAATATTAATCATTATAACAGTTACTTTTTTAAGTAACATTTACCACAAAATCTTATGGCAACTGCAAA
>Ga0163155_10001066_pt1 | contig 33648 bp, 27 predicted proteins | sample OliLakLV19SP4G1_FD_148611 | JGI IMG/M metagenome (GOLD analysis project Ga0163155, IMG submission 148611) | Freshwater microbial mat bacterial communities from Lake Vanda, McMurdo Dry Valleys, Antarctica - Oligotrophic Lake LV.19.SP4.G1 | ecosystem: Environmental > Aquatic > Freshwater > Lake >... | reverse complement strand
TAGATTAATTCCACTACATGCATTAATCGTTTCTAATTTTAGCATTCTAAAAGTTCAACATTAGGAAACTAGAAAGGACTTGTTTTGGCGATTTCGTGCAAGCAAGAAACAGGGCAGACCGTTCTGCCCTGCAAGGTTCAGTCAATCTTTGTAGCAAGACGTTGGGGGCGAGGGAATTGTGCCCCAAGTTTCAATGTGTCTGCATCTAAGTCTTTGGGGATTGAGGATTGCTAAAAAGCGCGATCGCCACTCGCAGGGCTTGCCCAACGGGAGATGAACGTACAGCGTTGGGAGATTGGGCACTCCATTTCAGTAAATGCTCTCGAAAGGCTTCATCTCGTTTGGCACGTTGGGCGACTGCTTGGCTAATCACCTTGCGCTGAATCTCTTTGGTGGCAACGCCTTCTTGTTGTAGATAGTTGAGTAATCGCTGGACGCTATCGACCAATTGATCAGGCGTTTGCGTGACCAAAATATACTGAATCTGACGAACCACCTCTTGGTAAAGATGGGCACGACGATCGCTTGGGGCTTGGGGCGATCGCTCAGCCGTGGATGTCGCGGTTTCTTCAATATTCGCTGAGGCAATCCCCAGCAAGCTCAAAATTTTGGGTCGGTGTACCGCTAACCGCTGTTGCACCTCTGGATAAAGCTGAAACACCCGCCTTGCAAGCACTTTAGAATTTACCGTGCGATTGGCAGATAGCTTAACCCAATAATTATCTTCCGCTAGTTCGTAGAATTTCACTTTCAAAATTAATCCGGGTTCCTCTGCGGCAACCTGTACCAGAGTAAATGCCAGCACTTCCCAATTCACAGACTCAGTAAAATATAAATCCACCCCCGTATGGTCATCTTGGTAATAGGTGCCCATTTCGCCCGGTTCAAAGTCGCGTCCTTCAGGTACGCGATCGGTTGGCTTTTTCTCCGTATGGTTAAACTGAGTGTAGAGGTAACGACACTGCACCTTAGAAAAATCCACTGATTCCGGGTGCCAGTTATAAATGCAGCATCCCGTCAAAATTGCCCCATCGAACGTGGTGTGGATCAGATGACTTTCTAGCAAGTAAGCATCCGTCAAATTCGCTTCGCTGAGACTGGTGTTGCTTAAATAGGCACCGCTAAGATCCGCCCGTTGCAAATCGGCTCCCCGCAAATTGGCTTCACTCAAATCAGTTCGGAGTAGGTAGGCATCTTGCAGATTTGCCCGGAGTAGATGAGCGCCCTGCAAGCTGGCTTTGAGTAAGTAGGAACCCGCCAAGTTCGCACGGCTGAGGTCGGCGCTAGTGAGAATGGCTTCGCTCAAATCGGCACCCGCCAACACAACGCGATGCAGGTCGGCTTCGCTGAGGTTTGCTTGCCGCAGATAGGCTCCACTCAAATTCGCCTCGGTCAAATTGGCACCTTTTAAGCTGGCTTCCCGTAAATTCGCCTCTTCTAAATGGGCTTCTCGCAAATTGGCGCGATCGAGATTGGCATTCGATAAATTGGCGCGACGCAAAGTTGCTTCCATCAGTTCAGCCCCAGCCAAGTTTGCACTATTCAGCTTTGCCCGATCTAGATTGACCTGATCCAATTTTGCAGACGTTAGGTTAGCGCTAGCAAGATCCGCTTCTTGCATCACCGCCCAGTTCAAGTCTGCGTTTTGCAGGTTGGCGAGGCGTAGGTCAATCTTGCTGAGGTTTGCGCCACTGAGAATTGACTGATTTAGGGTTGCCCCATTCAGCGAAGCACTGCGAAGATCGGCTCGTCGCAAGCAGGCTTCGGTGAGAGTGGCTTGGTTTAGAAATGCCCAACTTAGGTTTGCCTCAGTCAGGTTTGTCCCGGTCAGGTTTGCGCCACGCAGATTAAAGCCGCTCAGGTTTGCGCCACTGAAATCTCTGTGGGAAAAGTCGCGTTCTCCTTGACGATAGCGCTCTAGAATCTCCTGGGGATGCATGGGGAAAGAATTGGGGAATGACGAATGACGAGGGGCGAATGACGAATGACGAGGAGCAGATGGCTAACAGCTATTTATGGCAACCATCGAGGCTGGATGCCAGCGAAGGGAAGTGGTTCTCGTTTGAGGCTGGTTGTGGAGGCGGCGGTGTTGATCGGCAGAAGCCAGAGGCTGTGGGCGATCGCCTTACTTGCTGGGTTAAGACTGGAGGCTGCATCCGGTTGAGCGAGTTCTGTAGCTTGGTCATAGAGAATTGCCAGTCCATCGGGTGCAAGGCTAAATTGAATCTCTCGCTGATTGGGCAGGTCTACTAGGGGTGTAAGTTTGCTGGTTTTCAGATCGATCGCCGCTAAATAGGGTTTTTCTTGATAGGTTTCCCCTGGAATCAGTTCGGATAACAAAGCGTAGAGAACCTGTTTCGCGGGGTCAAATTGGGCAGCAAAGATCGAGCCAGTGGTTCGCAACAATTCTTTTTGTACTCCTTGATTAGTCACTAGAAAGAGCGATCGCGTTTGATCGGTATTAAATTTCACCATTGCGGCGAGGGAACCATCCCTAGAAAACGCCAGAACCATGCCAAACTTGGGCAAAAAATTGAGGGGAATAGCATCCGGTTGTAGCGGCAGGATGGCGAGTCCTTGACCTTGGGCGATCGCGAGGGAATCGCTGTCGGGCGTGATCAAAAAATCGCCGCCGGGTTGACCGCGCAACGCTTCAGGCGGCTTGTCATCTCGCAAAATCCAGGGTCCACAAAATCCAGGGTCCAAAATCGGCTGGATCGGTGCGACTAACCCGCTGCACCACAATCACTTTGCCATCGGCAGACAGGTCAAACTTAAGGTTTTGGTAGGCAGTGCTGTCTAGGACTAACTCAGTTGTACCTGCCGCCGCAATGGGAAAGGCAGTAATCGGCTTGCCATCGACTTGAGCATCCAATTGAGCAGGCGGCGATTCCACTTGAATTCCGGTGGCAACGCGATAGAGCTTTTGTTCCAGTACGCCTTGAGCTTGGGCAGCGCGGGGAGTGGCTGCAACCAAAATGCGATCGCCCAAGGGATAGGGCCAAAATGCGATCGCCCAAGGGATAGGGCTTGAACTGATTGACCACAAAATCAGCAGACGTAAGGATTGAATGCTGTTGGGTAGATAGATTCTCCAGCACCAAACGTCCGGTTTCGTCGCCCTGGGTGCCAATGTAGGCAAAGGCGCGATCGCGGGTGCGAAAGGATGCCTCAAACGGCTGAATCGGAGCGCGTTCAGTTCCCCTTTGAATGAAGTAATCCTGGGCGTTTTCCAGCCGCACCTGATACTCACTGCCATAAGCGGCTGGCAGCGTTAGCGTGTATGCCATGCGTCGCCCTGCCCAACTAATTTTGCCAGGGAGCGACGGCTCAATTTTCAAATTCTTTTCTACACTGGCATGATCCATCGGGCGACTAAACCCCAGAATAAAAGCGGTGTCGTCTGCCCCAATCTGCTTATTTTGCCAGGTAAAGTCGCGCACACGCGGAGCCGTGCGATCTCCACCCCACAGTAGTAGCCCAATCAGCAGTAGCAGTAGGACTAAGAGGGCAATGGCGGCGCGATCTATTGGCTGAGGAAACGAGGGAGATGATTTGAGAGACGGCGATCGTTGCATAGAGCAATTGTAGAGGGATGGTTTCAGTTTGGGACATCCATTCCCATTCAGCGTTAAGATCCAACATACACGGATAGCTAGCGGCAAATGGGATTTCCCTTCAAAGATTTAGGCACAGATATATTATTAGTTGAGAAATTGCTCGAACCCTCCCTGTGTTCTCACGTGGTGCAAATTTCGGAGTGCTATGAGTTTAAATCACCGCCGCCCGGAGCCAGCCTGAGCGGAGAACGCCGCAGTGGGGAAGTTTTGCCGCTGGATAACCGCGATCCTTTAATAGAATCGACCAATCAGCTTTTGTTGAGCAAGCTGCAAGGGATTCGCGATTTACTTACCAAACGTTATGATGTGCCTTTTAGTCATGCGGAAATGTATTCCATCGATCGCTACCGTCCAGGGCAAAGCCACAAGCGCCACTCTGACGGACTGCTCCTCTCCAACCGCTATGAAGAACTCGCAAAAGGGTTGCCTGCACGGGATGTTAGCATCGTTGGCTTTTTGAATGAGGAGTTTGAAGGCGGCGAACTGCTCTTCGATCGCCAAAGCATTAAAGTCAAGCCTAGCATCGGCAGCGTTGTAGTCTTTCCCGCTTGCTACACCCATCCCTACCAAACATTACCCGTTTTGCGGGGCTGTAAATATACAGTGACCTGCTGGTTGTTTCATTAGGCGAATCGATGCGGATTGTTGCCTATATCTATACTGATCCGCTGCTGGAATTGGTGCCTGATCCCACCACTTGGGGCTGGAATATCGCTCAAGTTTATCAGGATTTGGCGATTGAAGTAAGCGGCAAGAAGCTTGTTAAGCAGACGTTGGAGCAGCCGCGATCTCAGTGGCAGCAATTTGTGGCAGATTGCCAAAAGATTCCAACTGGGTGGGTTCTGGTGCGGCAATTAGAAGACTTGGGCGAGTCGATCCAAGCAGTGAGCGATCGCCTAGCCCAGTTAGAATCCCTCAAAGTTGGGCTGATCTGCCTGGATCAGTTACCCGATACCACTAAAGGCATATTAGAGACGATCCCACAGTCTGAAAACGTCCAGGCAGAGATGCTTCAGCGTCTGCAAGAGATGCAGATGGCGCAGCGCAGCCGTCGCATTCGTCAAGGACATGCCCGCAATCGGGTGAAAGCGTTACCGCCTCCTGGCAAAGCGCCCTATGGCTACCGACGGGGTAAAAGTAGCTATGTCATCGATCGCAGCACTGCCCCAGTGATCAAAGATTTTTTTGACCAGTTTTTGCTTTACGGAACGGTGCGTGGTGCAGTGCGCTATTTGGCAAAACGCTACAGCAAGCGGATCTCTGTTTCTACGGGGCAACGGTGGTTAGCGAATCCAGTTTATCGCGGCGACCTGGAATATCAAGATGGCAACCAGATTCGCAATACCCACGACCCAATTCTATCGCGAGATGAAGCTGCTCAAATTGATCGCCTGCTGCGTCGCAATCGCCGTCTCCCTCGTCGGTCTGCCAGTGCGCCGCGATCGCTGGCGGGGTTAGTGTTTTGCAGCGAGTGTCAGTCGTCGATGACGATCGCACGAGTCACCACTCACCGCAAAGATCGAGAATATCTTTACCTGCGTCCCACCCAGTGCGCCCAAAAGCCGAAGTGCAAAGCAGTTGACTATGATGCCGTACTGCAAACGACGATTACAAGGATTTGTGAGGATTTGCCTAAAGCGATCGCGGATGTAGAGTTGCCCGACATGACTCGGATTAAGCAGGGCATTAGTAGCGCGATCGCTGCTAAGCAGTCATTGATTGATCAGCTTGCGCCCTTGGTTGAGGCTGAAGTATTGGATCAAAACACAGCGGATTTGAGGGCTTATAAGGTGCGATCGGAGATGGCAGAACTGGAAAATCAGCTATCCCAATTGCCGCCAGTGGATTTGAAAGCAACCGCGCAAACCGTCTCACTTCCGCAATTTTGGCTCGACCTTTCCGAAACCGAACGCCGCTTCTACTTCCGCGAATTCATCCGCCAGATTGACCTCGTGCGCCAAGACAAAAGCTGGGATCTGAAACTCATCTTTTTCTTCAGCCCACCTTAGAGATATGTTTAAAAGATTTATTGCAGATGAAAATTGTTTGATGTAAAACCTAAAAACACAGGGCTGAGCAGCTTGGTTAAAGTCGCTTTGAGTGTTCTACTTCCTGAGCTTTCTGAATATGTTTGGCTATTCGTGCGAGGACTAATGACCGCTTCCTGTCTTCTACCTCCTATCTTTTAACCTCCTGCCTTTTCTTGAATTATTAAGCTGTTGTAAAAAATATCAAAAACATCCTGTAGTTTTGACGAAATACTGCTAATACTGCTTAAGAGCGCTAGCTCATCGTTTGAATCAAAAAGTCTTGAGGAGTGCCTGAATGCAAAAGATCCATTTTCGCCATAAGAAACCAGTGTTATTCATGGCGATCGCGACCGTCTTAACTGGAATAGTGACACCTGCGATCTCCTACCCATCGCAGATAGAACAAACCTTTCCATCCACTCGTCCAAATTCCACTTCCTTGATTAGCCAAACTCCAGCGGCTTCTAACCTCTGCCGCCGAGTGATCGCTACTCCTCCTGGTCAACTTCCAGGGGTACTCGTGATCTATAGTCAGCCTTCAATCACCAGCAATCAGTTGGGCACGGTTGCAATCAATCAGATTCTAACCATAACCACCGCTCCAGCTACTCAACAGATAGATGCCAGCGACTCTAGCCGAGTTTGGGTTCAAATCTCTGCTCCCCAATCTGGCTGGATTATCTACAGACCGCCCAATAACCCTCCCTATTTTGGAACGATCGTGAACTGTGAAGATACATCACCACCTCCCAAAAACCTTTGCCGTAAGGTAATTTACCCCGGTTCTGAGGGTCTCACCATTCGGAGCAAACCGGATTTGAAATCTTTTAATCTTGGCACTAGGTTCTTTAGAGAACGTGTTGAGTTAACCACCGATCCAGCAACAACCCAGCCAGATCCAATTGACACAAGGCGTGTTTGGGTTGAAATTGATAAGCCGATCCGTGGCTGGATTCCGGGCAGCTATAACGGAGCCAGTAATTTAGGCGCATGTCCTTAATCAGGATAATTTGACCACACTACAGCCTGCACAAGTTTCGTCCCCAAATGTGAGGATGGAACTTGTGGCACTCTTGTGATTGCCCAAGACCTACCGGGCAGATGTAAAACTCTGCCCGTACAAAGAAGAAATCATTCTTCTACCAAAGTTTCTTGGGTCTGTTGCTGCACCACGCTGCTCCAGTCATCTAGAGTCACGGTAGCCTCTAAGTCTTTATGGCGATCGCCTTCCCCGTCACCAGTTTCTCGGCTTTCGGCTTCTGCCATTGCCTTCCGCAGCTTTAGCTTTTTCTCATCGTAGGCTTGGCGTTCTGCCGCAGACATTGCCGCGATCGCAGCGGCTCCAATCGTGTTTGCCCACAGTCCGCTATCATCCACATTGCCCGGTGGAGTGGTTTTCAGTTCTGTAATCCAGGCATTTTGCAAGGCTTCCATCTCGTCACGCTTGGGAAACTTGAAGGGCTGCACCCGCACGAAAACACAAATATCAGCGCCAATTTGGGTGACATGACCCCGCAGGGCAAGGGCAACATTGCGAGAGTAACCGATGTATTGCGTCTGGCGATCGCCATTCAACACCGCATACACTCCGGCAACTTTGGCGTTGCCGACCGCCTCGCACCAGGTATGCAAGGGCGTAATCGTTTCAGTCACTATAGAGGGCTCAGCGATCGCGACATCCACAGCACCATGACCATGTTCATCCTCAGAACTGTAGAGGAAGCCGTGCAGCCCTTGATGCTCTTGGGGCACGTTCTGATGCTCGATTGGAGTTGAGTTATCGGTTGTCACCTGGGTTTTCCTGTGGATGGGCGATGTAACATCGATTTAACATGTAGTTATTATCCCCTAGCCGAGGTCATCTAGATTTGTTCCAGTGGCAATCCGATTCTCAACTTCACAGTAGTACAATTGACTCACCTGTTCGGAACCTTTCACTTTTTAACCATGCGACGGGATTCGATTTTTTATCAATTGTTCCGACAGTCTCCAACCCTACTGTTTGAGCTATTAGAAAGCCCACCTCCCAATGCCCAAAATTATCGATTTGATTCGGTTGCAGTCAAAGAACCCAAGTTTGAAATTGATGGAGTATTCCTGCCACCCGAATCTGAAATACCTGGCGTAGTCTATTTCTGTGAGGTGCAGTTTCAAAAGGACGAACAGCTTTACGAGCGACTATTTGGAGAATCGTTTTTGTACTTTTATCGCAACCGGGAGCGATTTAGTGATTGGCAAGCGGTCGTGATTTATCCATCCCGTTCAATTGAACAAAGCAACACTGTTCCTTATCAAGATCTGCTGGAGGGAGATCGCGTCCATCGGGTGTATTTAGATGGATTAGGTGAGATGGATCAATTGCCGCTAGGAATTGGGTTAATGATGTTGACGACGATTCAGGAGAATCGGGCACCAGAAGCAGCCCGGAGTCTACTGGCACGTTCATCTCAGGAGTTACAGCCAGAAAGGAGTCGTGCCATCATGGAGATGATTACGACAATTATGGTTTATAAGTTCACAAATCTAAGTCGTCGGGAGATTGAAGCGATGCTGGGACTGAATTTGCAGGAAACACGAGTGTATCAAGAAGCCAAAGCAGAAGGAGAGCAAATTGGTGAGCAACGAGGACGGCAGGAAGGACGGCAGGAAGAAGCAAAATCGCTGATCATTCGTCAACTCACTCGGCGAGTGGGAACTTTTCCTGACGAAGTAAGGTTGCAGATTGATGAATTATCGATCGCTCAATTAGAGGCGTTGGGTGAAGCTCTGCTGGATTTTGCAACGTTGGCTGATTTAGAAGTGTGGCTAGAGTCTGTTCCAGAGTAGGAGGCGCTAGGTAAATCCCAGCATTTGTGTGACGCTGAAGATCGTTGTTGAAGGCAATGGTAAAGATAAAGGAGAGATCTTGACGGTATGTTGAGCGATCGCTTGCAACCCTCTTTCAATAAAGATTATGTTTTGAAGAAATATTTTGATCCATCTGAATCTATAAACTCCAAGCCTGCTAATACCTGAAGCTGATCAATGAACTCAGCAGTTATCTCTGCTGCTAAATTCACAGGAAGCGAAGTGTTTGTGCTGGAAGACTGAAAGAAAAACTCTGATAGATTTCCAAATCTTTCTAGATCAGTTGAACCGATTTGTCCCAAAACAGTTTCACGGTCAAGGTTAGAAAATTCAGGAGCGTATCTCGCTGTAGTTTTCATACCTGAAATAATCATTTCTGGCTGTAGCTTCATCCATTCAGTAGTTGATTTAAATGCGCTACGTGGTGAATAACTTTTATTACGACCAAGATTCAAATGATTCTCTGCTAAAGAAAGAACTATGGTTGTTAACTCCCTTAAAATCCGAGTAATGTTCTTTTTTCTGATGAGTCATAACTTTGTGGCAAAATATATTTTTCCTTTGCATGAAATAAGCGGCAGCGTACATCACGGTAAATTTCTCTGATTATTTCTTCATCTACAGCCGGAAAGTCTGGAATATTATTAGCCTCATCCTTAAGTACTCGTTTTAACCATACAAGCTCAGATTCATTACTTCTTTTGGGGCTAATTGAACTAACTAAAAGTTCAAGAGCTAAATACATATTCCGATAGGCATCTGAAAGATCATCCGTGATTTGCGATAGTCGAAAATATCTTAGGTTTTCATGATATTGCTGTGGATGTAAAGCATCACTTGACATGATGCTTGCTCCAGATCTCAGTTTGTATACACAAACTACTCTCAGGATTTGTTGAAAACTTTCCCGCCACCAAATTAGATGTTCATCAGAGGCTCTGTGAATAGAAAGATTTGCAATGCGACTTATACAAAGCAAATCAAGCCCCCTTTGAGCTACTTCATATAATTCCTCAGCAAGAATATCGGGATTATTCAAACCTTTACTTCTAACAACTACATAGGGATTTTTCTGCTGAATTTCAACCTCCGAACTTGGCTCAACTATGACAATTTTGCTTTCTGGACATTCCTTTTCTGACAGAAGAAATGCAGCACCACAATCGAACTCAGAATTTTTGTTTGCTATGTCAATGTTTCCTAACTTCGCCATATTTCTACTAGGACTAGCGGCAATGTGTTGGGCGATCGCTCAATCGAAAATATATCAAAAAAGCAGCAACCTACTAAGATTGCTGCATCGGGAAACACCGCTTCATTTTTAGCGATCAACCTGTTTAAGACACCGAGCTAAGCAGCTTACCCGTGGAGGCTTCTGGATTCACTTCGGGGGAGTCTTTTTCGGATGGGGGAACCACTTGCCAGAACTTTGGCAGGTATGCCGCCCAGTTTTCCAAGATTTTCTTGGCTTTGGGGCTACCTGTGCGATCGCACTGTGCCTGAATCAACTCTTTTAGCTGCTGTTCACCAACGATAGAGGTAATCCGCTGAGGCTTGATGATTTCTGGATTGACCTTGGCAGCAAAACTGCCGTCTTCATCTAAGAAGTAGGCGAGTCCGCCTGTCATGCCAGCACCCACGTTGCGTCCGGTTTTGCCCAGCACCACAATCACGCCGCCCGTCATATATTCGCAGCAGTGATCGCCAGCGCCTTCAATCACGGCTTTGGCTTGGGAGTTACGGACGGCGAACCGTTCACCTGCCAAACCTAATGCGTACAGAGTGCCGCCAGTTGCACCATAGAGGCAAGTGTTGCCGATGATCACATTCTCAGATGGATCGTAGGTGGCGGCGGCGGGAGGGAAAATGACGATTTCGCCGCCGTGCATTCCTTTGCCGACATAATCGTTGGCTTCTCCTTCTAGGGAAAGGGTCAGTCCCGGCAGGTTAAAGGCTCCAAAGCTTTGACCCGCTGACCCGTTAAAGTTAAGTGTGATCTGTCCGCTAAAGCCGCTGTTGCCATACTGCTTGGCGATCGCGCCTGCAATTCTGGCACCCACAGTGCGGTCGGTGTTCACCACCTTCCAGGTTTTGGTTAGGTTAGTTTGGTGGGCGATCGCCGCTTGAATATCGGCATCCGCCAAAATCTCGTCATCCAGGACAAAACCATTGCTGTGTACCGCTTCATGGATTAACCAAGAGCGGTCTTCACGAGTATCAGGAAGTTTGGTGAGGCAATCCAAATTCAAGCTTTTGGTTTTGGTAATTTGAACACCTGATCGCATCTTCAGCAGATCTGCTCGTCCAATGATCTCAGAGAGCGAGCGATAGCCTAAACGTGCCAGCAGCGATCGCACTTCCTCTGCCACAAAAAAGAAGAAGTTGACTACATGCTCAGGAATGCCTGTAAAGCGCTTGCGGAGTTCTTCTTTTTGGCTGGTCACGCCCACGGGGCAGTTATTGGTGTGGCAGATCCGCGCCATAATACAGCCTTCTGCAATCATGGCGATCGTACCAAAGCCAAATTCTTCGCCGCCCATCAACGCCGCCATTACGACATCCCAGCCTGTCCGAATGCCGCCGTCCACTCGCAGCAACACACGATCGCGCAGTTTGTTCTGCATCAGCACCCGATGCACTTCCGTCAGACCCAGTTCCCAAGGGCTACCCGCATGTTTAATCGAACTCAGCGGTGAGGCTCCGGTGCCGCCTTCGTGTCCAGAAATTTGAATTACGTCGGCGTTTGCCTTTGCTACACCTGCGGCGATCGTGCCAATCCCGACTTCTGCCACCAGTTTCACCGATACTTTTGCGGTAGGGTTGATCTGGTGCAAATCAAAAATCAATTGCGATAAATCTTCAATCGAGTAAATGTCATGGTGGGGCGGCGGTGAAATCAGCGTCACTCCGGGTTTAGAGCGGCGCAGCATGGCAATATAAGGACTGACTTTATTACCCGGAAGCTGTCCACCTTCTCCCGGCTTGGCACCCTGAGCCACCTTAATCTCTAGCTGCTGGGCGCTGATTAAATATTCTGGAGTCACCCCAAAGCGACCCGACGCAATTTGCTTGATGGCGGAACTGACGCGATCGCCATTCCGTAAGCCTTTCAAGTGTGGCAATGTGGCAGATTGCCCAGTTTCATCCACATCCTTCAGGGTTTGGAAGCGGATTGGATCTTCGCCGCCCTCGCCAGAGTTAGATTTGCCGCCAATTCGGTTCATCGCGATCGCCAGGGTTTCATGCGCCTCACGAGACAGTGCGCCCAAGGACATACCGCCCGTGCAGAATCGCTTGACAATATCACCAGCCGATTCCACGTCTTCCAATGGAATGGAGGGGCGATCGCTCTTTAGATCCAGCAAATCCCGCAGTGCCGTCAGCGGACGACCTGCCATGTACTGTTGATATAGTTCGTAATGGTCGTACTGATTTTGCCTGACTGCCTTGTGCAGATGTTTGGTCATCTCCGGACTATTGATGTGAAACTCGCCACCCGGACGAGAATTGACAAAGCCCAGGTTTTCCAGCTTTTTGATCGTCAATGCTGGAAAAGCCCGCTGATGAATTGTCATCACCTCATGTGCCAGTTCGGTCACATTCAAACCGCCCAACCGAGACGCAGTGCCCGAAAAGCCGAGGTTGAGCAAGTCGCCGCCAATGCCGATCGCCTCAAAAATCTGTGCGCCGTGATAGCTCGATAGCAGCGAAATCCCCATCTTCGACATGATTTTCAGCAAGCCGTCTTCGATCGCCCTGCGGAAGTTGGTTTCGGCTTTCACCAGGGTAATTTGCTTCAGCTTGCCTCGCTCCATAAAGCCCTGAGTTTTAGGATCGTGCCACCACTGCCGTACAGTTTCCAACGCCAGATAAGGACAAACCGCACTGCCGCCAAAGCCAATCAGGCAGGCAAAGTGATGGGTACTCCAGCATTGGGCTGTATCGACGATCAGGGAGGCTTTCATCCGCAAGCCTTGACGAATCAGGTGATGGTGAACCGCACCCACCGCTAGCAAAGGAGGAATGTAGCTAAAGTCAGTGCTGATATTGGCAGGAGTGCCGTCTTGAGCCGCGCGATCGCTCAAAATCAAAATCTTTTTGCCTGCTTTAACGGCTGCGGTTGCCTGCTGACAAAGTTCTATCACCGCTTGTAGCAATCCATCAGGACCCAAAGCAATTTTGAACAAAGTCGAAAGCGTTGCCGTCTCAAACCCGGATTCACGAATGTGATCCAGTTCAGCATCGTTCAGCACAGGGCTATCTAGCTTGATTAATTGAGCCGATTCTGGCTTCGCTTCCAGCAGATTGATCCGTTCGCCTAACTGCATTGTTAACGACATAACCAAGCGTTCGCGATAGGGATCGATCGCCGGATTGGTTACCTGAGCAAACCGCTGCTTGAAATAGTCATACAGCACATGAGGTCTAGCCGATAGCACCGCCAACGGAATGTCATCTCCCATGCAAAAGGTAGGTTCCTTGCCCTGAGCCGCCATCTCCTGAATTGTCAGCTCTACATCTTCTGCCGTAAAGCCAAAAGCAGTTTGGTAGCGCAAAAACTCTTGTTGTTCCAACCTCGGCGCTTCATTCTCAAATGGTTGAACTGCCAACTCTTGGCGATACTGCTTCAGCCATTCACCATAGGGATGGGCTTGGGCAACCTGCTGCTTAATTTCCCAATTTTTGAGAATTTTGTGGGTTTTCAAATCCACCGCAATCATCTGCCCTGGACCCAGCCGTCCTTTTTCTAAAATTTCGGCTTCAGGAATGTCTACCACACCTGCTTCTGAGGCAACAACAATGTAGCCATCGCGGGTGATCACATACCGAGCAGGACGTAGCCCGTTGCGATCGAGCGATGCACCCACCACTTTGCCATCACAAAATACTAAAAGCGCTGGACCATCCCACGGTTCTTGAATGCCGCTGTAGTATTCGTAGAAATCGACAATTTCTGGATAATCGGCTAAATCAGGCTGATTGTTGTAAGCCTCTGGCACCATGATCATTAGCGCTTCTTGAGGGCTGCGACCCGATCGCACCAGCAGTTCACACACGTTGTCTAGGTTGGCAGAGTCGCTGTTCTCCATCCGCACCGTGGGCATCAGATCCGGCAGGCGATTCTTAGACGCAGATTCTCCACTGATATTTTCTTCACTGACCTGCCAGCATTGATGCACCAAATCTGGCTGTTTCGCCATCATCCAGTTGATGTTACCCAGCAAGGTATTAATTTCTCCATTGTGCCCCAATAGCCGCATGGGTTGAGCCAGCGGCCATTTAGGCAGGGTATTGGTACTGAAACGGCGATGATACAGAGCAACGGCGCTCTTGTAGTCTGGATGTTTTAGATCCGCGTAAAACTCACCCAGCACCTCCGATCGCACCATGCCCTTATAAACAATCGTCCGGTTAGAGAAGGAACAGAGATAAAAGTCCTCGACTGCTCTTCCTACCGCCTTTTCCGATTCTTGCAAAACCCGCTTACGAATCAGATAGAGTTGCCGCTCTAATTCATCACCTTGTAACGTAGATTGCACAAAAAATTGCTCGATCTGCGGCTGATTTTCCCGCGCTTGAATGCCCAAACATTCTGAATACACGGGCACCACGCGCCATCCTAAAACAGTGGCTCCTTCCTCAGTGGCAACTTGCTCAAGGGTTTTACGAGCGATCGCCGCCACAGAGGCATTCTGAGGCAAAAACACCATACCCACGCCAATGTGTTCCCGTGCAGCAACTTCAATCCCTTCGGCTACGAACCAGGCATCGAAAAGCTCCCAAGGAATGGAAGTCATCACACCCGCGCCATCCCCAGAATCGCGATCGGCGCTGCATCCGCCTCGATGCTCCAAGCAGGTTGCAGCAATCAACGCTTTTTCAACTAATTCATGAGTGGCACGCCCCTGCTGATCGGCAATAAACCCGACTCCACAGGCATCACGCTCTTCCACGAGCCAGCGTTGTCCTTCATATCCACTATTCGATTGATTGCTATCCCGATTCACAGTTACATTAGCCATGACAATGACGTATTTTGCTCGGTTGGTAGGGTGATTTTTTGTGGGGTCTACTTATTAGTGTAGGTTTTGCTTTTGAGATTCTTACAGGCTTCCACAGGCATCATTGCTACCAATCTTAGGGTTGGAAAATGCAGACACTTTGGCAGAAAACCAGAAAAACAAAATCCATAGAAGATCACTATAAAAGAGATCATTACTTAAAAAACAGTTTGAGATGCATAAACATTACAGGGAAAAGATCGTGAAGAAGAGTACAGCAGGAACTAAACACCCCTAATATAGGGTCGGCTAAACCAACCTGAATCAGCATTTCCGTTTAGAGACATTGCCGAAGCAGGTGTGATTTCCGGATGTAGGGGTAGTGTTTTGTGCCTACCCTGGCAGGGGTTGAGGGCAACCACAAGAAATTGCATCCCCAGATTCAGCAACACCGTATATTTCTATTTTGAACTTTACTTTGTGATATGCATTGAGGAAAAAGTAATGAGTGCCAAACGATACTCAACGGTGCTAAAAAGGCGGTTCAGCTTTGAGCCAGTGCGATTGATTGGTAGGGTTGTGGGAACGTTATTACTTTTGGGGATCGCAATACCTGCTCAGTCGCTTCCGACTGTTCGGCAAGGCGCACAAATTCTACTCAATGGTCAGATGGTTTCTGAGTCTTGGAGTCAGTGGCAAGACGATAGTGGGTTGCGAATTGGAATCAGCGATCGCGCCCTCCTCTCCACGTTTGGCATCCAGCTTCTCAGCGCCAATACCGCCACTCAGCAGCCGATCCAATGGTTTACTCAACCCAACTTGCAGCCAATCGCCCTATCTACGCGCATCATGTCATCCCTGCGCTATTTAGATGTCACAGATCTGGCTGCTCAAAATGGTTGGCAGATGCAAGTGGCTGATTCCGTCCTGAAAATTACTCCTTCAGTGGTCAAGGTGTCAGCTATTCGGCACACTCAACCTGATTGGGGCGATCGCATCGTCATCGAATTAGACCACTCAACCCCTTGGCAAACCGATGCTGCCAATCAGGACGTGGTTCTGACTGTTAACGCCCAAGTTACGCCCGATATTCTGCAACAAATCAAGACCGCCTCTGGCAAATATATTCAGTCGATCAGCGTTGAGCCATTCGGTAATCAAACCCGCGTTCGATTGAGCATTACTAACGGCATTCAACCCCGCATCTGGAGCCTCGCAAAGCCCGATCGCATCGTTGTGGATATTCGTCCTAATAGTCTGATTGCACGCAATGTTTTGTGGGCACCAGGCTTGCGCTGGCGACAGCAAACTGTGGCGATCGGCAGCAATCGAGTGCCCGTCACCTGGTTAGAACTCGATCCTCGTCAGCCCGGTCTGAGCCTGAAGCCAATTGTGCCCAACCCCTCATCCATGCGGGGAATTGCGCCCCTCGCTCAAACCGCCCAGCAGTCGCAGGCAGTTGCAGCGATTAACGGCGGTTTTTTTAATCGGATTCGACAGTTGCCCTTGGGCGCGATTCGATTGGATGGACGGTGGCTGTCGGGTCCGATTTTGAACAGAGGCGCGATCGCCTGGGATGGATTAGGAAATTTTGCATTCAATCGTCTCATCCTTCAAGAAACTCTCACCACTTCCACAGGTCAACGGTTACCAATTACTCATCTCAACAGTGGCTACATTCAAGCCGGAATTGCCCGATACACGCCTGATTGGGGAGCGACTTACACCTCCTTGTCAGACAATGAGCTAATCATCTCAGCGCAAAATAATGTCGTTGTCAGCCAGCAGCCCTTAGCAAAAGCAGGCAGCGCTGGAGTGCCTATTCCTACAAATGGCTACTTACTCGTGCTGCGATCGAATCAATCCAGCGCCGCTGCATTATCGCCGGGAACATCACTACAACTCGAAAGCACCACCAATCCACCGGAGCTAAACCGCTATCCTTATGTTTTGGGCGCTGGACCTTTATTGATTCAAAACTCGCAGATTGTGTTAGACCCAAAACTGGAAGGGTTCAGCAACGCTTTTGCTACCGAAGCAGCCCCCCGCAGCGCGATCGCTCAAACAATCACGGGTCAAATTTTGTTGGTCACCGCTTACAAGAAATTAAATGGCGATACCCTCACCCTGCCTGAAATGGCACAAATTCTTCAGCAACTCGGTGCAATCAACGCCCTCAATTTAGATGGGGGTAGCTCCACAACGCTTTACCTAGGTGGGCAAATTATAGATCGCCCTCCCAATTCAGCCGCCCGTATCCACAATGGCATCGGCATATTTCTTCGTTAATTTTTCAAATTTACGTTGTTTATGCTGCCGTAGTCCTTCAACATAAAGCCAGCTTTGTATAAGGCAATTAAATATGTAGATTTAATTAATCTCAGGGACTTTGAGGTGTCAAGCCATTAGAAAAATTTGCTATGGTGACGGACGGGAAGTGTTCTTCCCATATCCCCCATGATGATTAAGTTTAAGGAGAATTCATTGTGCCTTCAACCCAAGAAATTCAAGAGATTTCAGCACTTGCTTTATCTAGCGTTGCCCCATTATCTGTTGCATCTGGTGAATCACGCCCTTGGGGATCTTTCACCATTCTTGAAGAAGGACGGGGATATAAAATTAAGCGAATCGAAGTAAAGTCCGGTCACCGCCTTAGCCTACAAATGCATCATCATCGGAGTGAGCATTGGATTGTAGTTTCCGGGACTGCTAAGGTCGTTTGTGGCGATGAAGAAACCATTTTGCATAGCAATCAATCAACCTATGTACCTCAATGCACGGCTCATCGCCTAGAAAATCCTGGAGTGATCCCGCTTGTTCTGATAGAAGTTCAAAACGGTGAATATCTTGGTGAAGACGATATTATTCGCTTTCAAGACGATTATGCTCGTACTGCTACAAGATAAGCTAATAGATCGACAGTGTGATAATCTACTCATAAATTTTCTCAGCGATCGCAATTTTAAGCACCATGGTTCAACTCAGTGCTGCTGCAACTGGCGAAGTTTTGCGGCTCAAGGCAAAAACGCACAATGCTGACTCAAAACTTCGCATCTCAGTATTGTCTGGCAATTGTCTCAATTTTTCTTATTCGCTCACGTTCGATGTTGATGTTCAACCTGGAGATAAACTCTATCAGAACGCCAACATTGTAATAATTGTGAGTTTTAAAGCCCTACCCTATTTAAATGGCTTGGTTGTTGACTATTCAGAAGATCTGATGGGCGGTGGCTTTCGCTTCCATAACCCTAATGTTGTTCAATCTTGTAGCTGTGGCAACTCTTTCTCTGTTCAGAGTACTCACTAGGGCTATAGCTACAAGTTGTTTCACTGGAAAAAGTCAAACAACAAATTGAATAATCAGCATTAAGGGTTTTATCAAAAAAAGTATGGTAAGCTAGTATTTCTGCCGATTTCGCCAGATTATTGATCCTGATGCTTCGTGAGGTTAACATAGAAGCAAACGGATTGATGTCTTGAAGAAGTTGGAAAAAGTGAAAATATTAAGACTGCCGTACCAGTTCTAGACATGCCTACAATTCAGCAACTCATTCGTAGTGAACGTCAAAAATTAATTAAGAAGACTAAGTCTCCAGCATTAAAAAGCTGCCCTCAACGCCGTGGAGTTTGTACTAGGGTTTATACCACAACACCCAAGAAGCCCAACTCGGCGCTGCGCAAAGTTGCTAGGGTTCGATTGACCTCTGGCTTTGAGGTAACGGCTTACATTCCAGGCATCGGTCACAACCTGCAAGAGCATTCTGTCGTCATGATTCGGGGTGGACGTGTTAAAGACTTGCCAGGTGTTCGGTATCACATTATTCGCGGCACTTTAGACACCGCAGGCGTTAAGGATCGCAAGCAATCGCGTTCTAAATACGGAGCAAAGCGTCCCAAGGCGAAGTAACTAGTGGCGGTTGATAATCACTATCTTTCTTTTTGCACTTTTGAGATTCAGATATCTCTTGGTCAGACTGAGATAATGTGTTTAAACCCTATATTTCATATTCAGCTTGTTGGCTGATCTCTAGAGTCTGAAGAATTTTCTGGTTTATTTTTTTTGCTAACTGAAGGTTATTTGCTTTATGTCCCGTCGTACGGTTATTCAGAAACGCCCTGTTCCACCTGACTCGGTTTACAATTCCCGTCTTGTCACAATGATGTCAAGGCGAATTATGGAAAGTGGTAAAAAATCTCTAGCTTCACGCATTATTTATGATGCCTTCAAAGCTATCGAACAGCGTACAGGTTCTGATCCGATGGGAGTGTTTGAGCAAGCAGTCAAAAACACCACGCCCTTAGTGGAAGTCAAGGCTCGCCGTGTAGGGGGAGCAACCTACCAAGTGCCAATTGAAGTTCGCTCAGATAGAGGGACTGCGCTTGCCCTTCGTTGGTTGATTCAATTTGCTCGTCAGCGTGCTGGGAAAACTATGGCAAGTAAATTAGCAAATGAGTTGATGGATGCGGCAAATCAAACCGGAAGTGCAATTCGTAAGCGTGAAGAAACCCACCGTATGGCGGAAGCTAACAAGGCTTTTGCTCACTATCGCTACTAGTTAAGTCTCGTTTTTTCTCAAATACTAGCTAAGCCTCGTTTTTCTCAAAAATACTTTAAAGGCAGTAGTGATGACACTGTTGCTACAGAGACCAAGGAGGTAGCTGTGCCCCGTAATGTACCACTTGAACAAGTTAGAAATATTGGCATTGCCGCACATATTGATGCCGGTAAAACAACGACAACAGAGCGGATTTTATTCTACTCTGGCGTGGTTCATAAGATGGGTGAAGTCCACGAGGGAACAGCAGTAACCGATTGGATGGATCAGGAGCGGGAGCGTGGCATTACGATCACCGCTGCTGCAATTACTTCCTCTTGGACTCGGCGTGATCCTCAAAACCCTACCCAAGCTATGTCGGGTGAGCCTGAGTACAAAATCAATATCATTGATACTCCAGGACATGTAGACTTCACAATTGAAGTTGAGCGTTCCATGCGTGTGCTTGATGGAGTGATTACTGTGCTTTGCTCGGTGGGAGGAGTTCAACCCCAAACTGAGACTGTGTGGCGGCAAGCAGATCGCTATAATGTTCCTCGGATTATATTCATCAATAAGATGGATCGAACCGGAGCGAATTTTTTCAAAGTGAATGAACAGGTTCGCGATCGCTTACGTGCTAATGCCGTTCCTATACAGATCCCAATTGGTAGTGAAGATGCTCTTAGGGGAATTATTGATCTGGTGCGGATGAGAGCATATCTCTTCAACAATGACTTAGGAACTGACATTGAAGAAGCTGAAATTCCACCCGATGTTATTGAGATTGCTCAAGAGTATCGTCTCAAGTTAATTGAATCCGTTGCTGAAACAAACGACACGCTAACTGAAAAGTACTTAGAAGGTCAGGAGCTAACTCAAGAAGAGATCAAGTTGGCTCTCCGAAAAAGCACGCTTAGTGGTGCAATTATTCCCGTAGTGTGTGGTTCTGCCTTCAAAAATAAGGGTATTCAACTTTTGCTGGATGCAGTCATAGATTATTTACCCGCTCCTGCCGATGTTCCACCCGTTCAAGGACTTACTTTGAAGGGTGAATCGGTTACACGCACAGCCGATGATGACCAGCCGTTAGCGGCATTGGCATTTAAAATCATGGCAGATCCTTACGGTCGCCTTACTTTTGTTCGTGTGTATTCGGGTATTTTGCAGAAGGGTAGTTACGTACTAAACGCAGCTAAGGATAAGAAAGAAAGAATTTCTCGCCTGATCGTCTTAAAGGCAGACGATCGCATTGAGGTTGATGAGCTTCGTGCAGGTGATTTAGGTGCTGCTCTTGGACTCAAAGATACTTTTACGGGTGATACTCTTTGTGATGAGGACTCGCCTGTCATTTTAGAATCTTTGTTCATTCCAGAGCCTGTTATTTCAGTGGCAGTTGAGCCAAAGACGAAGCAAGACATGGAGAAGCTATCTAAGGCGCTTCAGTCTCTTTCTGAAGAAGATCCAACCTTCCGCGTCAGGATTGATCAGGAGACTAATCAGACTGTGATTGCTGGCATGGGTGAGCTACATTTGGATATCTTAGTAGATCGGATGAAGCGAGAATTTAAGGTGGAGGCAAACGTGGGTGCGCCTCAAGTTGCCTATAGAGAAACTGTTCGTAAAGCGGTTCGCGCTGAAGGGAAATTTATCCGTCAGAGTGGTGGCAAAGGACAGTACGGGCATGTAGTAATTCAGCTAGAACCTGGAGAAGAAGGAACTGGCTTCGAGTTTGTCTCTAAAATTGTAGGTGGAACGGTTCCAAAAGAATACGTTTCGCCGGCTGAACAGGGCATGCGAGAAGCTTGCGAATCTGGCATCTTAGCGGGTTACCCAGTCATTGATCTTAAAGCTACTTTAGTCGATGGTTCCTATCACGATGTTGACTCTTCTGAAATGGCTTTCAAAATTGCTGGCTCTATGGCAATTAAGGAAGCCGTAATGAAGGCGACACCTGTTATCCTGGAACCCATGATGAAAGTTGAGGTAGAAGTTCCTGACGATTTCGTCGGGAATGTTATCGGAGATTTGAACTCACGTCGAGGGCAAATTGAAGGTCAAGATAATGTGCAAGGAATTGCAAAAGTAACTGCAAAGGTTCCATTGGCTAACATGTTTGGATATGCTACAGATATCCGGACAAAAACTCAGGGGCGAGGGATATTCTCGATGGAATTTAGTAACTACGAGGAAGTGCCCCGCAATGAAGCTGAAGCAATCATTGCGAAAAGCAAAGGGAACGCATAATCAGGAAAAGGAACGCATAATCAATGGCACGCGCAAAGTTTGAACGGAATAAACCCCACGTAAATATCGGTACGATTGGTCACGTTGACCATGGTAAAACTACATTAACGGCTGCAATTACGATGACTTTGTCTGCTTTAGGGCAGGCGCAGGCAAGGAAATACGACGAAATTGATGCGGCTCCTGAAGAAAAGGCGCGCGGCATCACTATAAACACCGCTCACGTTGAGTATGAGACTGCAAGTCGGCATTACGCTCATGTTGACTGTCCTGGACACGCTGACTACGTGAAAAATATGATCACGGGAGCAGCCCAGATGGATGGCGGTATTCTCGTTGTTTCTGCGGCTGATGGTCCTATGCCTCAGACTCGTGAACATATTCTGCTAGCTCGTCAAGTTGGTGTTCCTTGGCTAGTAGTTTTTCTGAATAAGAAAGACATGGTGGATGACGAGGAACTTTTAGAGCTTGTTGAACTCGAAGTTCGTGAGCTGCTGGATTCTTATGACTTCCCTGGCGATGATATTCCGATTACAGCGGGATCAGCGCTGCAAGCCTTGGAAAAGATGACCGCAGCTCCCACGACCAAACGGGGCGAAGACGAGTGGGTTGATAAAATCTACGATTTGATGGATACAGTAGATGCATACATTCCTACTCCTGAACGTGATATTGACAAGCCTTTCTTAATGGCTGTCGAGGACGTTTTCTCGATTACGGGTCGGGGTACGGTTGCCACGGGTCGGATTGAGCGTGGCTCTGTTAAAGTGAACGACAAGGTTGAGCTAGTTGGCATTAGAGATACCCGTGAGTTCGTTGTGACGGGGATTGAGATGTTCAAAAAGAGCCTTGAAGAAGGCATGGCAGGAGATAACGCTGGGATTCTACTTCGAGGAGTGGAAAAGAAAGACATTGAGCGGGGTATGGTGATTGCAAAGCCGAAATCCATTAAACCGCACACTCAATTTGAGTCTGAAGTCTACATCTTGAAGAAAGAAGAAGGTGGTCGTCATACGCCTTTCTTCCCTGGTTACAAGCCTCAGTTTTATGTGCGAACAACTGATGTGACTGGCACAATCAGCGCATTCACGACTGATGAAGGGACTGAGGCGGAAATGGTCATGCCCGGAGATCGCATCAAGATGACGGTTGATCTGATTAACCCGATCGCAATTGAGCAGGGTATGCGCTTTGCTATTCGTGAGGGCGGTCGTACCGTTGGCGCTGGTGTCGTTGCGAAGATTCTAAAATAGCAACGGTTTCCTGCATTAAAGCTATTGGCGATCCCAAAAAAATTGTCAATAGCTTTAACTGCCACTTCTGACTTATTCTCTAAAGCTTTCTCTTTTTTAAAAGGTGACTCAAGCCCTTTTTGCGGCTGATGAGTTTTGATTCAGTACCTAGAAAATTCAAATTGGTGAACTTAGATGGCAACTATTCAGCAGCAAAAGATTCGTATTCGTCTTAAAGCGTTTGACCGTCGGCTTTTAGACACATCCTGTGAAAAAATCGTTGATACAGCGAATCGTACAAACGCTACAGCAATTGGTCCGATTCCTCTCCCTACTAGGCGGCGGATTTATTGTGTATTGCGATCGCCTCACGTAGATAAAGATTCGCGTGAGCATTTTGAAACACGTACTCACCATCGCATCATTGATATTTACCAACCCTCTTCTAAAACTATCGATGCGCTGATGAAGCTAGATTTACCGGCTGGGGTAGATATTGAAGTTAAGCTGTAGAACGCTAGATAAATGCTTCCTCAAGGACATTAATGCCTCGGTGTTTTAACTAACTGACCAATGCTCTTTACCGATTAATTGGTTCTATGATCGATGAAATGCCTTGATTTGCAAGGGTTCGTGCTAGCTGTTCAGCTTTTGTGCGATCGCTAAAGGCACCTACTTGCATCATCACCCTGTCATCAGAAGCAATTAAGAATGCATCAGGCACAAGTGCTAGCACTCGTGCCTGTTCTGTTTCTTGCCTAACATTAACAACCACTCGGAAACGAGTAGTACTAACCTTCGGCTCGTTAGAAGAGAAAGAGGCTGTTAGACTTTGCATGGGAGATGGTTGAAACACTCCTCGCCTACTATACACACTCGGCATTTCACCGATTTTCCCCAGCGGAATATTATAACTTGGCACTGGAAGCAGGGTTGCAAAAGCATTTCTAGCAGCTTGTGGGGTTTTAATCACTGCTTTGATTGAACGAGTTGGTTTCGTCTCTAAATTAGGACGTAGCGTTATTGTTTCTGGTGAAGGCACGGGAATCGCGATCGAAATAGCTGCGATTGCAGGGGATAGTGCCAACTGATTTTTTTGAACTTGCTTCAGCGCCGATGATTTCGCAAGGTTATTAGGGCGAACAAGCTGAGTAGAGGATAAGGGCGGCAGCGGAAAGGTTTCCAAGAGAGGCAGTGGAGCTACATTTTGAGGCACAATCAACAAAGGAAGAGCGATCGCTGAGTGTTCCACTCTAACAGGGCGTTGACTAGGTGTCTCCACCGCTAATGTCGCTGTCGGCTTAAGTGTTACAAGTGAGGATTTAAGGCTAACTGCCGTAACGCTCAAGGGTTGAGGAGAAGGCTGCGAACTTGAAGTGATCTGAATGGAATTGACAGATTGTGAAGGTGTAGCTTGCTGCAACTGGGTAGAAGGCGTAGCAATTTGCACAATTTGCATCGGGCGGGGCGGCTCTGCGGATGGGTTAGACGAGAGCGCAGAGGGTAGTGGAAATGCAGCAGCCGAGTTGGAAGACGCTGGTACGAGGAGTGTTGTATTTAAAGTTCCGACTGCATTTAGCCACTCGTTGCCAACTGCGGAAATCACTTGATTAGTTGCTTTAGCATTGACATCGGATAACCCATTATTCCGAAAGAAGTTTCCTCCTGGGTTAGCGGCAGTTCCCAAATCAGGACGTGACGTATCTTTGGCAAGCAATCCATGTTGCCGATTTCCTTCAACCGAATTGTTCCGGACTATTGGCTGGGCAGATCCTTGAAAAACCATGCCATTCTGGTTTTGCGTCATGCGATTGTTTGTAATCAGGGGAGCAGCGCGATCGCTCACTATCACCGCCGAGCCAGTTTGTTCAAAAATATTATCTTGAATGGTTGGCTGGGCAATTCCTGCTACCCCAATCCCTGCTGTACGATTCTGGTAAAAATAGTTATTTTGAATACGGGCGTTACTATCGTCCAGAATCACGAGTCCATGGCTATTTTCGGTAAATGTGCTATTGGTGATCAACGAGTTGCTGGAGACGATCCCCACACCATAGCCTTGTGGATTGGTCACTGTCACACCATTCAAGGTCGCCTGAGAGGTGATTTCTACGGTTAGTGATTGCGCCAAGGCTTTACTGGTTGAAGCTCCACCGCCCCGAATTACAACTTCTTGTCCTCTAGTTGCCGGATCACCTTGAACCGTTACTCCTGCTTTAAGCACAAGTGGAAAAATTTCTCCCGTTTCGGTACTGTAAGTTCCCGGAGCGAGAAGAATGGTTGTACCTGACTGTGCAGCTCTTAGCGCACGAGTAATCGTTTTAAATGGAGTGAGATCGCTGCCATTTTCGGTATCTCTGCCATCGCTAGAGTTGACGTATAGTATCTTTTGTGAGGGTTGAGCCATTTCAGACTGGGCAAGCAGGATTGATGGCTTAGTAAATACGGGTGTGCTTATACCGTTAGCTTGTAAAAAATCGATCGCATTAGCGCTTTCCGGGTGCGCGATCAAGATCGCGCCCAAACTAGCGCTTAAAAGTTGAAGTGTGAGGAGAATCCGCGCCTGAGAAAAACAGCTTAGAGAAAAAATTGGTGCAGTGGTTAATCTCAAAGTATTCTCCTAACGCTCAAATTAATTGACCAGCGATTCACTTAAACGGATTGAAGCCGCATTTAAGAAACCGATAATGCCGAGTTCAATGTACTTCATTTACTTAATTTTGCTGCACAAAAGTTTGCCAAAAAAACCAAAGATAAAGCTCCAAAAACTGATAAATCAAGCAATTGAACCGAATTAATTGATAGTAGAGTAACCACTGATCTCATACAGGGAGATAGTAATTGATGGGCGACCCATACACTCAGAATCAATTTGTTCAGCTTGCACTGTTACGCATTTTGGATGCCAATCTCGATCGCGCGCGCGAAGGTTTGCGGGTTGTCGAAGAGTGGTGCCGTTTTGGATTAGAAAATGCTGAACTAGCTGGAGAGTGCAAAGCGCTACGCCAAGAACTGGCAGCTTGGCATGTAGCGGAACTCCGGGTTGCACGGGATACCCCTGGCGATCCGGGAACTGCCCTTACCCATCCTGGGGAAGAAACCCGTGCGAATGTTCAGCAAGTGCTACAGGCAAATATCTGCCGAGTTGAAGAAGCGCTAAGGGTGCTGGAAGAATATGGGAAGGTGCATCACTTAGCGATGGCATCCGCGTGTAAGCACATGCGGTATCGGGTTTACACCTTAGAAAGTAAACTGACGAGCTTTAGCCTGCACCAAAAACTACAGCGATCGCGGCTTTACTTAGTCACCTCTCCCTCTGAAAAGCTGTATGAACAAGTAGAAGCATCGCTGCAAGGTGGATTAACTTTAGTGCAATATCGCGACAAAGAAGCGGACGACCAGATCCGGTTGGAAACCGCTGATAAGCTGTGTCAACTGTGCCATCACTATAAAGCGCTGTTTATCGTCAATGACCGAGTAGATCTGGCAGTAGCCGTTGATGCTGATGGCGTACATTTAGGGCAACAGGATATCCCCTTTGCGATCGCGCGTCAGTTGCTCGGCGCTCAGCGATTGATCGGACGCTCCACCAAAAACCCTGATGAAATGCAACGGGCAATTCAAGAGGGAGCCGACTATATCGGTGTCGGTCCAGTTTATGAAACTCCGACCAAAGCAGGTAGATCCGCCGTAGGGTTAGACTATGTGCGCTATGCCGCAGACCATGCCACCATTCCCTGGTTTGCGATCGGTGGGATTGATGCGAATAATCTGAGTGAAGTATTGGCGGCTGGAGCCGATCGCGTTGCCGTTGTCCGTGCCATTATGCAAGCTGAGCAACCTACCGACACAACACGATATCTGCTCAATCAGTTTTCTAGAAGTACAAGAAGCAATGCATAGTAACGACACCCTCTAAAAAGCACTATCTGCCAGAGCCACCTCGTAAAATCTCTCCATGTTCGACAATATCTGCAAATTTCTGGCAGAAACCTTTCCCACCGACTTTGCCACCTGGCTATTGGGAGAACCCATTGCCCTCACCGAACTTAGCCCCTCAGAACTCTCTCTGGAGCCAATTAGAGCCGACTCGCTCATTCTGCTGCAATCGGAGGACGTGGTTCTGCACCTGGAATTTCAAACACAACCCAAACGTGACATTCCCTTTCGCATGATTGACTATCGGCTGCGAGTTTATCGGCGCTTTCCTCACAGGCAGATGCGTCAAGTAGTTGTCTACTTGCAACCTACGACCTCCGATCTAGTGCAACAAACGACCTTTACACTCGAAAATACTTGTCATAATTTTGAGGTGATCCGGTTGTGGGAGCAACCAACCCCTGACTTTCTCCAAGCTCCAGGATTGTTGCCCTTTGCCGTGTTGAGTGAGACTGACGATCGCGTCGGGACTCTCCGGCAAGTGGCTCAGGCGATAAGCCAAATTAGTGACCCGCGAACCCAAAGCAATGTAGCAGCATCTACATTTATTCTGGCTGGGCTAATATTAGAGGCAGAAGCGATTCAGCAAATCTTGCGGAGGGACGTTATGCAAGAATCAGTCACCTATCAGGTCATCAAAGCAGAAGGCAAGGCAGAAGGCAAGGCAGAAGGCAGCCAGGAGGCACTTCAACAGGTTGCGATGAATTTGCTGAGAGAGGGGATGGAGATTTCTGTAGTTTCTCGTTTAACAGGTTTATCAATCGAGCAAGTGCAATTATTAGCGCAGGCAGCAGGATAAACGCTCGATTCTCACTAGAATGCCGAGTGTACCCCTAGAAACTCTACTTCCGAAAACAGTAGATACTTAATAGGCAATTTCCGCGAGCCAGGAAATGGCAACTCCAAGAATCGAACCTACAATCACTTGGAAGGGGGTATGTCCTAGTAGCTCTTTCAAGCGGGTTTCTGTAAATTGATGCTCTCCTTGAAAAAATTCATCAATAATTTGATTCAGCACCCGCGCCTGCTTACCTGCCGCTTGCCTAACTCCAGCAGCGTCATACATAACGATGACCGCAAAGACGACCGCGATCGCAAATTCAGGGCTTGCCCATCCTAAAGTTTGCCCAACACCCGTTGCTAAAGCGGTGACAAAGGCAGAGTGAGCGCTGGGCATCCCCCCAGTTTCTACGAGCGCCCGGATATTTAGCTTGCCATGGGTGCCCAATTCAACCGGAATTTTAAGCACCTGGGCTATCAAACACGCCGCGATCGCAACCACTAGCACTTGGTTGTGAAGAATATCGCTAAAATCCTGCATAAGTTTCTGTGGGTGAAAAGGGTTTAAGCGTTCAGTCAATTAGTGTGCGACAGGAGAAATAAATTTTCTAGGGAACCACGAGCATTAAACACTAAATACCTAATGGGTGCGAGCAATAATGAATTCTGCCAGTGCCAGTAAGGGAGCAGCCTTTTCCTCAAAGATTGCGAGTTCTGCTTTTGCCCCATCCACTAGCTTTTTCGCTTGACAGCGAGATTCCTCCAGCCCCCAAATGCTTGGATAGGTCGCCTTCTTTGCTGTTAAATCCTTACCAGCCGTCTTTCCCAGTTCTTCTTGAGTTGCCGTTATATCCAAAATATCATCCACAATTTGGAAGGCTAATCCAATATTTTTTGCATAGCGAGAAAGTCGCTGGAGATCATCCTCAGGCGCACCGGCTAAAACCGCGCCAGAAAGAACCGATGCCTCAAGCAAGGCTGAAGTCTTATGATTATGGATGAAATTCAAGGTTTCTAGCGAAACGCCCGTCTTTCCCTCACAGTCCAAATCTACCACTTGACCACCCACTAATCCGGCTGCACCGACTGCACGACCGAGCATGGCAACCACCTTCAGCAGGTGTTCAGCGGCAACATTTTTCGTTTCCATCGCGACATGTTCAAAGGCATAGGCTAGCAGACCATCCCCCGCCAAAATCGCCACATCATCGCCAAAAACCTTGTGGTTAGTCAGTTTGCCACGACGATAATCGTCATTATCCATTGCAGGCAAATCGTCATGGATCAACGACATCGTGTGAATCATTTCGAGCGCACAGGCGGTAGGCATCGCTATGTCAATCGTGCCACCTGTTAATTCACAGGTCGCAAGGCAAAGAATTGGGCGTAGCCGCTTTCCCCCCGCCATGAGGGAATATCGCATCGCTTCATAAATCTTTTCAGGATAAATTACTGGAAGAGAACGATCCAACGCTATCTCAACTTGGGCTTGTCGCTCTGCAAGATAAGTGGGCAGGTCGAAGTGAGATTTCCGCTGGGAAGCTCGTATATCGTCCGTCATTATCATTTCATGTCCCTCCCACTTTCTCTTAATTACACAAGAATACGTGTGCATTGGCACTATAGGGAACCGATAGAATCAATATTTGCAAAGAAAGGAGTATTGACTCATGGAGTTCCACAAACAAAGCCAACTCTAATCATTCTACGGAGCTTTCTGCACTGATGGAACATTCGGCAATAGAGATTAGAGGTGTTTTCCATAGCTTTCTACGGTGTTTTTGAGCAGCATGGCAACAGTCATTGGTCCAACGCCACCGGGCACTGGGGTGAGATAGCCCGCGATCGCCCGCACACTTTCAAAATCCACATCACCAACTAAGCGAGATTTACCATCTAGATCAGTCACACGATTCATGCCCACATCAATCACCGCCGCTCCGGGTTTAACCATATCCGCCGTAATTAACCCAGGGCGACCGACGGCAGGAATCAAAATATCAGCGGTGCGAGTAATGGCTGCCAAATCAGCGGTTTGCGAATGGGCGATCGTCACTGTGGCGTTCGCTTCCAGCAGCATCAAGAATTGGGGCTTGCCCACCAAAATGCTGCGCCCAATCACAACCGCGTGTTTGCCTTTGGGATTAATGCCGTATTCTTGCAGCATCCACATCACTCCAGCCGGGGTGCAACTCCGCAATCCTGGCTCTCCTCGCAGCAGTCGCCCCATGTTTATTGGGTGCAGTCCATCCGCATCTTTGTCTGGATGAATTTGATTAAGCAAGGCAACGGCATCTAGATGAGGCGGCAGGGGTAACTGTACTAAAATACCATCGACGCGATCGTCCTCGTTAAGCGCTTGAATGGTTTGTTCTAGCTCTGCTTGAGTGGTGTCCGCAGGAAAGTGTTTGCCAAAAGAATCGATGCCTACATTCGTGCAGGCGCGTTCTTTATTACGGACATAGGCGGCGCTAGCGGGATTATCACCCACCATGAGTACTGCTAAACCGGGAGGGCGACCTTTCTGGGGTTCTAGCTGTTGAATCTGATGGATGAGGCTGGTTTGGATGCGCTGAGAAAGTGCTTTACCATCTAAAAGTTGGGCGATCGCAGGGGACATGCAGGATAAGCAGCGAATTGAGTATAAAGGCGAACTGTGACACTAAACTGTATTAACACAGTAAGCTGTTCATCAGTGTCTCAGATTCAACAGGTTCTGTGATGACTCTTCTCAATATTAATTGGCTAACTTTTAGAACAAGGCAAACAGTACTACTTCCGGGTAAACGGTGGGCAGTGCTGGGATTCTTAGTCACCCTAGTCAGTTGCGGGAATCAAGCCGCTTATGAAAGCACCAAAACGGGCAACACGGGTGAAATTGTCATACCAAAAACGACTTCAATTCTAGAGGTGCAAAAAACGGCTGACCGAAATTCAGTGGTGATCGTAAAAGGCGTGGTGGGCGATCGCGTACCTATTCTGAATGGCACCGTTTATGAACTTCAAGACTCTACTGGCAAAATTTGGGTGCTTACTCAAAAACAGCCCCCCAACTCAGGGCAAGAACTCACCGTTACAGGCAACCTCCGCTTCAAAAGCATCCCCCTAAATGGGCAAGAACAAGGATCGGTTTATGTGGAGCAATCGGGGGAATGACGTTCGCGTAGAGTCTCCGCAGGAGATATGGCGAGTGGCGAGTGATCAGCCTTCGCAACGTTGTACCGTTTTGAGTTTTGAGTTTTGAGTTTCAAGACAAAGAAGCATCGCCGTTTTCAGAAAGCCATCTGTCGCGTTTCAATTTTAAATTGATTAGGACTTACGCATTTGCCCCCTAAATCCCCCAATTCTGGGGGACTTTGATCTCTATCTCCCCCAGAATTGGGGGTTGGGGGGCAAATTTCGGTTGGTTTGCGTAAGCCCTGTTGATATTACAAGCCATTGCCAATCAGAATAAACGGTGCCCAATAGAGAGGATGGCGATAATTGCTGTCGTTGATCAATTCGATTTGCGCCTGCCTCAGCGCCTCCGCCTTGGAACTACCCTTTTGCAGCGCCCTATAAAATTCACTCATCAACACGGAGGTGCCGTCATCCTGGACTGCCCAAAGAGAGGCGATCGCCGCCCGTGATCCCGTGCGCTGCATCTGGTAGCCAAATCCCAAAATCTCCAGCCCAGTGCCCAACTTGCCACCCAAACCCGTTTCACACGCACTCAGCACAAACAACGACACATTCGGCAGTTTCCAAGCTTCAATCTCCCGCAAGGTGATCACATCGCCATCGCCCAACACAATGAACGATTCTTCCGGGGTGCCGCCAAACTTCGCGTGAGTTGCCAGATGCACGATCGAGGCTTGCGGCATTTGCGCCAGTAGATTTTTGCGATTAAACGGTTGGTCAATCAGAGATTTGGTATTAGGAATGGTTTTGGCGATCTGTGCCACTTCCGCTTGGGTGTAATCTAGCGGACCAAAATTATAGGCTTTCCCAGCCACAGTGATTGTCCCCCCTTGGGTGAGTGCCCCGGTGAGGGCGGTGAGCGATTCTCGTGAGAGATCCGCTTTGCGGAATCGCGCATCGGGTGCATCGAGTGGAGTCAGCGCCAGTGCCGTTAGATAATTGATCTGGTAGCGTTCGGTCAACCATTGAGTGCCATCATGCAGCGCTGCCAGCGGCACGTAGCGCATTTGTCCATCAGGCGCATAGACGATCGTCTGCACCTTTGCAGCTTTCAGTTCCGCATCGATCGGCTGCACTAACCAGGTGTAAAGCTGTTGGGCAGATTTGCGAATTTTGGGCAAGGCGCTGATGTCAGTGTCAGGAAGTAATGTCCGAAACGTGCCAATTTCGCGTTCAAACTCAGCCCGTTTGACGTTCACTGTTTTGCGAATCGGTGGGCGATCGGGAATAAACAGCACCAGTTCCAGGCGATCGTCCAAAATTAGGGGATAAAACAGAGCAATATTTTTACCGAGCTTTTGAATCCGGGCTTGCAAATCTTTGTAGGCTGGCAGAGTCAGATTTTGCGCCGCTGCCGTTTGCCGCAGTTGCCCCACCAGCCCCGTCACCGCTGGACTGGTAGCGGTTTGGTTAATCGCCGAATTCTGCTCAAACGCTTTCACAATCTCCCGTTCCTGCGGCAGCAGTGGCAGCCCCTGCGCTGTCAATTGGTTGCCCTTAACGTCCTTCAAATAATCCTGGAGTTCCTGCACCTTGAGCAAATCCAGCACTTGCATTGCCTCCATCACCCGGTTTTGTTGCAACAGTAAATCAGCCAAGTTGCGATAAGTACCTGCAACCGATTGAGTATAGGACGCTTGAAGATCGCGATCGAGTTTGCGAATATCTTGTCGAATCGACTCGCGCACACTAACCGATTGCTTGTAGAACACGATCGCCAGTTCTGGAGCTTTACGCCGCGCAAACAAGATTCCAAGGTTGCTAAAGAGTGTTCCTTCGCCTGCCCGGTCTTTGACTTGTTGCAAGATCGGCAATGCCTGCTCGTAGTAGGCGATCGCTTTGGCATACTGGGAGAGGGAGCGATAGGCAATGCCCAGATTCATCAGCACGTTTGCTTCGCCATTGCGGTCTTTGACTTGTTGAAAGATTGGTCGCGCTTGCTCGTAGTAGGCGATCGCCTTCTCATGCTGGGAGAGGGAGCGATAGGCAATGCCCAGATTATTCAGCACCTTTGCTTCGCCATTGCGGTCTTTGACTTGTTGATAGATCGGACGGGCTTGTTCGTAGTAGGCGATCGCTTTTTCATACTGGGACAGGGAGCGATAGGCAATGCCCAGATTCATCAGCACCTTTGCTTCGCCATTGCGGTCTTGAACTTGCTGATAGATCGGGCGGGCTTTTTCATAGAAGGAGATCGCCTTCTCATACTGGGAGAGACGACGATAAGCTTCGCCCAGATTCAGAAGCACCGTTGCTTCGCCATTGCGGTCTTTGACTTGTTGATAGATCGGTCCCGCTTGCTCGTAGTAGGCGATCGCTTTGGCATACTGGGAGAGGGAGTTATAGGCATTGCCCAGATTATTCAGCACGGCTGCTTCGCCCTTGCGGTCTTTGACTTGTTGAAAGATCGGTCGCGCTTGCTCGTAGTAGGCGATCGCTTTGGCATACTGGGAGAGGGAGTTATAGGCATTGCCCAGATTATTCAGCACGTTGGCTTCGCCATTGCGGTCTTTGACTTGTTGGAAGATCGGTCGCGCTTGCTCGTAGTAGGCGATCGCTTTTTCATACTGGGAGAGGGAAAGATAGGCACTGCCCAGATTCGTCAGCACGCCTGCTTCGCCATTGCGGTCTTTGACTTGTTGAAAGATCGGTCGGGCTTGTTCGTAGTAGGCGATCGCTTTGTCATACTGGGAGAGGGAAAGATAGGCAACGCCCAGACCCATCAGCACCTTTGCTTCGCCATTGCGGTCTTTGACTTGTTGATAGATCGGTCGCGCTTGCTCGTAGTAGGCGATCGCTTTTTCATACTGGGAGAGGGAGAGATAGGCACTGCCCAGATTCATCAGCACGTTTGCTTCGCTATTGCGGTCTGGAATGGCGCGGTAAAGCGTTAGCGCCTGCGCCCAAGATTGTAATGCCGCTTCGTACTGGCTGGTTTGGTATTGCTGAATGCCTTGCTGCAATAGGCGATCGGCTTCCGCTTTCCGGTCTTCCCTCGTCTGTGCTTGGGCAACGGCAGGTAGGGGGAAATTGGTAATCGGCACTAGAGACAGCGCGATTGGGTTTGCCAACAGAACCGCCAGGGCAAACTGAGGTAGCGATGCCTGCGGCACACTACGTGAACGACGGGGGCGCATGGAAAAATCCTTTATGGCTAGAAAAGCTCATCAGTAATCTATCACTCGCACCGTGGGGATTTATGCAAGATGGGGTGGTGAGAAAGATTAGAAGAGGGG
>Ga0163155_10001065_pt1 | contig 33661 bp, 25 predicted proteins | sample OliLakLV19SP4G1_FD_148611 | JGI IMG/M metagenome (GOLD analysis project Ga0163155, IMG submission 148611) | Freshwater microbial mat bacterial communities from Lake Vanda, McMurdo Dry Valleys, Antarctica - Oligotrophic Lake LV.19.SP4.G1 | ecosystem: Environmental > Aquatic > Freshwater > Lake >... | reverse complement strand
TCCACGGGTTCCCACCCATGTACGCATACAGGCTCCCCCCATCCCCATACCGCGCTTGCACGTCGAAGCTCACCGCACCCGCGCTGAACGCCCCGCCGTGGTACACCGGCATGTCCAGCAGCGACTGCCCGCTTGCGTTGGGGTCTGCCTGCGCAAACCTACCAAGTTCCGGCATGTACACACGGTTGCGATTGTGGTAGAACCCTCGTGCAAACGGCACGATCCGCGGCGTGTCAAACCCGCATGAAGCGTGGCCGACGAACTGCCCTTGCGTGAAGCTGCCGTCGTCGCCGCGGTCAGCAACGCCCACATCCAATCTATCAAAGATCAGGCCCTTGTGGCCGACACGACTGTACGCATGCGCGTGAATATGGTCCGTGCTCAGCACGTTCCCATACGCGTCGTAGGTCCATTGGCCCGCAACCCGGGCTGCTCCGCCAGTTCCCCCGGCATCGCACACCGCAACACAATCACCGCCCGCATCCGTCACCGCGAACGTCAGCGCACCGGTGCGGTCAAACTGTGCGATCAGTTCATCAACACCAGCAACACCCCAGCCCTCACCAGGGCCCCACACGTACTCGCGCTCGGTGCGTACCTCAACTGTACCAACTGTTCCCCCACCCCCGCCGCCGCCACTACTCGACTGCTGCGCGCTGCCACCACTTCCACTACCACCCCCACCATCTCCACCACCTTCCTCCGCTTCCAGCAACGCCGCCTCAACCGCCAGCGGTGTGAATTCCTACTTCAAAACGTAGTTCGAGACATTGCTTCTCGCACCATATTTGAAAACTCAATTCAATTCTTTCCAATTGCCGAATGCGGCGTAAGGTTGAGCGAATTGGTCGAGCGTTTCGACGGGGTCCGTGCTGAGACTCACGTACTTAAATTGCGGTCCTGTGAACTTCGCCCTCTTGAGTTTCTTAGCCATCGCAGACTTGATGAGCACGCAGTGTGCTGGTATGCCGTAGGGTCGAAAGATCTGGACATCGTCGGGGACCTTTGTTGGATCGAAGATCGCGCCCATATACGCGAACTCGAACCACTCCAGCCCCTCGTCGTTGCGCTGCTTCTTCCACCTCGAACGTTCCCAGTCGATGCAGTCGATCACCTTGACCCATTGCACGCACCAGTACGCTCCTATGTCGAAGAACCGCCCCTTCCGTTGTCGGATGGTAATGGGAAGGAACTGGCCGTCGCCCGGGGCGTGTTTCTCCAGGAAAAGCCGCATGCCGTGGGAGACCACCTGGGGCTGGGGGGGCCAGCAGCACGGAAAGTCCTCCGTGACTTCCGGATGATTTACGGAGCAATCAAGGTGCTCGGTGTACTCGACACGGGGCCACGAAGACACTAGGCCTGGTGGGTATAACCCGATACGTAGGTACCTATCCTCGAATGTCGTCGCACCAAGGTACCAGCGGCGGGGAGGATTCATGTTCCCATCGCCACCACCCTCCGAGAGCTTGATCAGCGAACGGTCCATTAACTTAGGCTTCATGGAACGAGATTCCTTGGATTTTTGATCATGTCGAACCTTCCGCTATGCATGAATTGCTTTAGCTCGCGCATCGCATCGTCGAGAGCCTCCATCACCGTTTTCGCACCCCTATTACTAAGCTTGAGTCTATAAACTCCCTTATCATATCATGGTACGCGCTTTTGTGCCGGCCTGGTCCGTGCTTGAGCCTTGGTACTTCTATAAGATTAGATGCACTTTTGATAAACGCATCGATCTGGTGTTTGTTAAGTCCATGTCTGCCGAGCATCGCAACCGTTCGAGCGCCCGTTGACTTGTACTTGGTGACGATGTGATGGAGATCAAACGCTCTACGCACACCGCGTGCGAGGCCAGGTAATTCAGCTAAAGTGTATTGTGTCAACATTGATGCAGACGCATCATCCGAGGGCGAAACATCTATGTAGCCGCCATGCCGCGAATAGTCATCGTCGGACCGACTCCAGTCCATCGCCCACTCCGCGTCGAACATGGAGTCGTACGAGTGGCCGTACAACGTCGCCATCGCAGTGGCAAAGATGCTCGCCCCAGTGTCGAGCACACCGTCAACATACTGCGATTGCAGTCCAACAGTTGTCGTGGTCGCGGGGAGAAGGTCAAAGAATCCAAATAGTCCCATTGGATCGCTTGCGGACATTGGTCGGTTTTTCAAATAGCAGTACAGGCTTCCGCTGTCCGCGTAACGAAATCCAACGTCGAAGTAATTTACTGTCGAAAAAACAACTTTCCCGTGATACACCGGCAGGTCCAACAACGTCTGCCCACTCGCGTTCGGGTCTGCCTGCGCGAACCTTCCATGCTCGGGCACGTACACGCGGTTGCGGTTGTGGTAGAGGCCCTTGGCGAATGGGACTATTCGGGGGGTGTCGAACCCGCACGAAGCGTGTCCGACGAACTGCCCTTGTGTGAAGCTGCCGTCGTCGCCGCGGTCAGCAACGCCCACATCCAATCTATCAAAGATCAGGCCCTTATGGCCCACCCGACTGTACGCATGCGCGTGAATATGGTCCGTGCTCAGCACATTGCCATACGCGTCGTAGGTCCACTGCCCAGCGACCCGCGCACTGCCGCCGCTCGGGGGGCCGCCCGCATCGCAAATCGCAACGCAATCCCCGCCCGCGACGGTCAATGCAAATGTTGGCGGCGGGGAAAGTCGCTGGCTCGTTAATACTATTATGCTAAATAATATTGTAGTATGTTTTGTGAAACATACCAGCAATAATTATTTGTCGTTAATCGAAGGAATGAAAACTCGTGAATCATTTCTCGCATGTACGAATTCACTCGCTGTCTCGAAGTTCGCATTGACCATGGATGTGAATTGTTGTTCTAGGTTACGAAACTCTATGCTTTTCTTCATGCAGTTTTCCGCGGCGGTGCACGGTGCCCATCCCGGACGCAGCGAGCCTTTAGTAGCAAAGAATAGAATCGGCTGGTTGTTGTCCATGTCTTTGTACTTCAAGACATGCCCATACTTTCTTTTTGTGTAAGTTCTGGTCTGCCGCATCCACTCGCAACCCGGATACCGCGCCCTGATGCATTCTCCCAAGTAGACCCCCCAGCGGGTCAGGTGCTCGCGCGACCGCTGCGTCAGCCGCCACTTAGGCAAGTTCGCGTTTTCAGGACCGTACAAGACAGAGCTGCTTTGTAACGCCCTGACTTTATCTTCAGCGTAGTACATATTCATGAATTTTCTCCATCCAATAGGCACGGGGTCCTTGTGTAGTTCGACTTGGATGTAGTCTGAAATCAGGACGACAGCATGGATAACGGAATCCCTTGAATAATCTATCTTCCAATCGTGGATCGGCGACTTGATCTGATCCCTCAATTCCGCGAGCATCGTGGGAATGTTGGTTATGAACAACTGTACGGCTCTTTCGGCCACATCATCTTCTAGATTGTCGTATTGCAGTCTCATGCAATCAGAACTCCACAGAATTAAGGCCGCGTGGTGATGCTGTGACTTATTCCGTTTGATCGTAGCTCGATGATCAAGGCCGGACTGAGAGTTTGACCGCGTGGTAAGTAAAATTGCCAATGAATCTTCGCACCGCTTTTTCTTATATGCGCTCCATCTTTCCATATCTGACGGAGCACTCGCTGCGAGGGGCCGCTCACTCCGTCCTTGACTTCAAGCAACGTGTTCTTGCCCAATGAGCCGGTGCGCGACGAGCCCACACCAACGCCGTCATAGTGTCTAATGCCTTCGCGGGTTTGAACTCCCCGTCGCATCGGCTTAGCCTGGAGCTGAGTCCGCGCCAGCCGCTCGCCGTGCACACCCTGCATCCTGATCGGGTTGAATCTTGGAGCCCCGCGTGGCATCCGCATCGCGGACAGAAACGTTGTATCACTGGCATCTTGGGCGGTATCGTCTAAACCGTATTCCTCGAATCCGCCCCCGAACCTCGGACTGGCGTCATCGGACTGCGACCAGTCAAGCGCCCAGTCGAGTTCCTCTTCCCCGGCATATGCGGCATCTTGGACAAACTTGTGGTAGCCTTGAATGAATGGAACCGCCGTTGTCCAGAAGTCCAGAACGGATAATGTCATCCCAAGCACGGGAATCGGGAGCGCCTCTTCCATGAAGCTGAGCGCAGGCAGGATGACATCATCGAACGATCCGTCGTCCGTCCACTCAAGCCCCAGCACATCGTCACGCTGTAACGGCCTTGAATCGCAGTAGCCATGGATGTTTGCACCATTCTCATATCTTTCAAACATCGAGAAAAACGGATTTTGAACGCAACTGGTTTTTCCGTTGAAGGTGCTTTGGTGCATCACTCCAACCCCACTCGCATTCGGATCCGCCTGCGCAAACCTTCCCAGCTCGGGCACGTACACCCGGTTGCGGTTGTGGTAGAGGCCTCGCGCATACGGCACGATCCGCAGCACATCAAACCCGCACGAAGCGTGGCCGATGAACTGGCCCGGCGTGAAGCCGCCGTCATCGCCGCGGTCGGCAACGCCGACTCCCGTTCCAGGTCCAACCCCAGCATCCAATCTATCAAAAATCAGGCCCTTGTGGCCCAGCCGACTGTACGCGTGCGGGTGGATGTGGTCCGCGCTCAGCACGTTCCCATACGCGTCGTAGGTCCACTGGCCGACGACCCGCGCACTGCCGCCGCTCGGGGGGCCGCCCGCATCGCAGATCGCAACGCAATCTCCGCCCGCATCGGTGATGGCAAATGTGAGCGCGCCGGTTCGGTCGAACTGCGCGATCAGCTCATCAACACCCGCAACGCCCCAGCCTTCGCCCGGGCCCCAGATGTATTCACGCTCTGTGCGGACCTCGACGGTGCCCACCGTTCCCCCGCCGCCAGTTGAAGCGTTGGATTGTCCCGCGCCGCTGCCGCCCCCCGATTCCTCCTCCAGCAGCGCCGCCTCCACTGCCAGCGGCGTGGATTCCTCCTCCAACGCCTGCGACGACGCATTCGCACCGCTTGCCTGCTGGCTCTGCTGGGCCGCCTGCCCGGCCGCCCCACCCATCATCAACGCCGCGCCCAGTGATGGCGCAGGGTCCACCACGATCTCCTGGATCCGTCGTACCCCGTCGTAGTATTACCGCTCGATCCGGTTGGTGCCCCCCGGATGCTCGGGGTCAAACGTGTCGGGATCCGGGTACGGACTCTGGGCCCGAGTCAATCGCCCAAGGCCGTCGTAGTAGTATCCGAGGAAGATGCGGTTCTATCGTTGTAAATATAAAACCTTGAAATTATATTATAAAAATTTTGATTTATTAAGTATCTCAAATAATAGGTCTGCGAATGAGCCTGACATATATAAATCAGGTGTACCAATACGACATGGAGGCATTAATATTATCTTGTCCATGGAATCATACACTCCATTTGGACGATCATACCCAAAAGCGTGAATTGGCAAAATTTCATCATCATAGCAGGGTCGTTTAAGCAGTAGTTTCATCTGGCGATTTGACCAGGCTGAAGAAGTTAGTCGAAGCGGCCCAATCCATATACGATCTATTTTTAAAATATCAGGAATTGGCATGAAGTTTTTTAAAAGTCCATATACATAAACAACAGGTATTGATCTGGCAAAGACTCGTGGGTGATCAGCTGTTATTTCCATGACACGAACGAGAAATTCATCGCCTGTATTTATTTTGCACGAATAAAAAGCTTCGACGATTGGCTTTATTAGTTTATCACTAATAACACTAAGATCACGAGGAGTATACATCACGGAAAATAACCTCCATCAAAGTTAAGTGCACTACCTGTAACTCCGACAGGCAAATTAATTAATCCGGTATTAAGAATATAATGAATTACATTTTCTAGTGCTGAAGCTTGTCAATCTAGCATATTAATGTTATCGAATTGCGGATTACTCATTTTGATAGCTAATTCATTAGAGATCGCTAGAGTTCTTGGTATGCGTGGAGTAATTAAGCGCAGTCGCATGTTGCGTCTATTGTGCTCAGACTGTCTCCTCGATAGGTCGTTTGTAATTCCAACATATACGGCCCGATTATTCCGAATTCCCAAGTAGACTTGGGCCGCCGGTCCTGATCGTAATTGGGTAAACACACCTTCTCTAAGCGATTGTACTAACTTGCCCGCTCGTGAAGTTAGGCCTCCGCTGGATGTCAAGCCGAATGTTCTGCTACCGTGGCTTGATGCGTATCGAAACGCCGTCGTCGCAGAACTTATTGCGAAGCGTGATAGCATTCGATGCAGCATCAAAGAATCAATGACCCCCATCGCTGATCGCGTCATCTGCCAGGTAGCACTATTCGCAAGGAACTCTGGTTCTTCCATCATGGAAAGAGCAAGCGAACCGGCCATGCTTAACGCTGGAAGTGGAATGTAACTAGCGATGCTTGCTGCTATATATGCAGTAGCTCGCGCGGAACCAACGATTCGTTCCAATAATGCTGCACTGCTGCCCATCGACTCTGCCACGAAGTCGTCGACGATATCGAATGGATCCCACGATAACCCCATCGGATCACTATTCATCCACGGGTTCCCACCCATGTACGCATACAGGCTCCCCCCATCCCCATACCGCGCTTGCACGTCGAAGCTCACCGCACCCGCGCTGAACGCGCCGCCGTGGTAGATGGGCATGTCCAGCAGACCCATCCCGCTCGCGTTGGGGTCTGCCTGCGCGAACCTACCAAGTTCCGGCATGTACACGCGGTTGCGGTTGTGGTAGAGGCCCTTGGCGAATGGGACTATTCGGGGGGTGTCGAACCCGCACGAAGCGTGTCCGACGAACTGCCCCGCTGTGAAACTGCCATCGTCGCCCCGGTCGGCAACGCCGATGCCTGTTCCAGGTCCAACCCCTGCATCCAATCTATCAAAGATCAGGCCCTTGTGGCCCACCCGACTGTACGCATGCGCGTGAATATGGTCCGTGCTCAGCACGTTGCCACACGCGTCGTAGGTCCATTGGCCCGCAACCCGGGCTGCTCCGCCAGGCCCACCCGCATTCACCAGCGCAACCATGTCGCCGCCAGCGTCGGTGATGGCAAACGTCACGGCACCGGTGCGATCAAACTGCGCGAGCAGTTCATCGATACCCGCAACTCCCCAGCCATCGCCGGGACCCCACACATACTCACGCTCTGCGAAGACCTGAATGCCCGGCTGCGTACTGCCGCCTGACATCGAACTCGCCTGCGCTGCCTCGACGCCCAGCGGCGTTGCTTCATCTTCGAGTAGCAACGCCGCGTTTGAGACGCCCGATCCCTGCTGGCTCTGCTGCGCCGCGGCCTGCGATGCTCCGCCCATCGTGAGGGCCTCGCCCAGCGACGGCACCGGATCGATCACGACTTCCTGGATGCGGCGTACGCCGTCGTAGTGATACCGCTCGATGCGGTTGCTGCCCTCCGCCGCCGACACATCCGGATACGGACTCTGCGCCCGCGTCAGCCGACCGAGAGCGTCGTAGTTGCGTTCAGTCGAATCCAGTGCGATAGCCGATGTGCGGCAACAGATGACATCACATTGTCAATCAACAACATTGATCTTAATAGTGTCAATATAAGGAATCTTCGCTCTGCGTATCTCATTCAGCACGTTCTGAGATACGAGAAAGCAACGACCTATGCGTATTTGTGCAACATCTCGGCCTAGCAGTTCATTCCTGCGAACATAGCATTCGTCGTCTTCACCCGCAATGGCAGAACGAGGTCTTTTTTCAGACATCACATGGTCCGAATGGATAGGCTGGTGTTTCATGATAATATAACATTATCATATCATTTATCGGAGTGTGGACTGTGACAAAATCAGAAAGCATGTTGCTATTCATGTTGTACATAGGACCGACATACATTTTTTATGTGCTTGCCTAGAATAGATAGCAAGTCCTTGCGAATCATGATTCCGCCTGCGTCTGAAAGTACCATGCAGCACATGTCGTTGTACACGTCTTCGCTGCGTATTTTGCCTGGAAGCGAGAGTTCTTCGCCAGTGGGAAGAATCGAATTGCAGCCTTCACAAATGTACTTTTTATCGTGGTTGTCGCGAAATCCAAAATCCTCTCTTGCGCCAAAGTCTTGTGTACACACTTCCCACATAGTATCTATTGTTTTCAAATTCCAATCCTCTTCTTGATCATTTCTTGAATAAGGCGACCTGTCAGTCCATATTTTGGAACTGCTTTGTCAAATCGAATTGTCGTGCGAATCAAAGAAGCATAAACCCTCTGAGATATATCAGGATTTCTGCTAAGATAATCTTCCATTTTTTTTGCTTCCCAAATTCCCACTCATTGGAACTATGCTACCTAGCTCTTGTAGAAGCACTGTATGATATAATATATTATCGTCAGATTTCATTGCTATAGACAATCCGTCTACGTCACGTCCAATATATATTGGAAGAATATGGTGCCATTGACGCCCAGCGATTGAGAATCGTTCACTATATCGCAGAACGACTCGTCCATCTATTCTAGAAGCAAGTTCACTAAGTGCGATCAATGACTTTGCGCCGGCACGCGCGTACTTCGCACCAACAAATAGTCCTGCGGTCGGTTTTCAGCATTTATGTACTTGCCCATCAGACTGCACGGAACTCAATGCCAGTTGGTTTCAGCTTGCCTAGTGACATTCTAAGCACGTCATCAACAACAACATTGTATCCTGTTTGCATGACACGAAACGCACGTCGCTGCAATGGCACACGAGCTTCATCAACCTTAAAGTTTATATATGTTTTTTCGAGCATATGTGATCGAACTGGATCTGCAGCATTAATCAAATGAATTGGTCGCATTGCTGAGTATGACTCATCGATTATTTTATTATTGTGTTCTATTACGACGGGATAAAATTCGCAATCATCTATTGCATATTGTTCAAAAACAGTACGGATTCGTGATGATACAATCAGCGGATAAAAAATGCAGAAAGCAAAATCTTGTCTTACATCTGACCGGCGTGCGATCACCTTTAAAGGTCTTTGCAGTAAAGATTCTGGCTTTGCTGATTTTTCATGGTTAAAAAAGTCGTCAACTTTGTAATGCCATTCATGACCGATTTCCCATAATTTTTTTTCATGCTGTCCTTCTCTACCTATCCAGATATTGAGTTCATAGAATTTTCGTGTGTTCATGGGTTAAAACCAATTATTTGGGTTGTTTTCAATATCAACCCTGAGCATCGCCATTAATCGCTCAAATTCAGCCTGTGCCGCTCGTCCATACTTATTGGCTTGCTCCATGCCTTCTGAAATATATTTAAAGACACGATTCGAGTACACTGTTCTATGTCTTCCACCTCCATGAGTAGTAGGACCCAAGGCCAGAAAATTATGCCTCGGATTTTGCAGATCAATCCTAAAATTGTACTTGCGTGAGAGTTTACGTGAAAACTCTTGGCCACGACGATACATAGTGATGACATGATGAGCTACTTTCCCTGTTGCATTTGCTGCTATTGCGGCCCGATTCCACGAGCGCGGAGTGCGGGTTGCCATTGGGCCAAGATCAAAATCGATGCCTCCAATCCCAAACGGATCAATCAGTCCCATCACATCTTCATTGAGCCAGTCCTGCAGCCCGCCCCACATACCTTCCTTGAATGACTCTGCCACCCACAGATTATCCCCCCTTGTGTGCCAGTCATCTGATTGCGACCAGTCCATCGCCCAATCTACGTCGAGTTCGAGGTTCATGGCGTAGGTAGTGATCATGTTCTCAACTCCGCCGCGGAGTGTGCGGATTGCACCCATCACCAGCGTGCCAACCAAGTCAACCGGCGAGAAGAACAACCCCATCGAATCACTATTCATCCACGGGTTCCCACCCATGTACCCATACAGGCTCCCCCCATCCCCATACCGCGCTTGTACGTCAAAGCTGATCGCACCCGCGCTGAACGCTCTACCGTGGTACACCGGCATGTCCAGCAGCGACTGCCCGCTCGCGTTGGGGTCTGCCTGCGCAAACCTACCAAGTTCCGGCACATACACACGGTTGCGATTGTGGTACAGCCCGCGCGCGAACGGCACGATTCTGGGTACATCAAACCCGGTGCTTGCGTGCCCCACAAACTGGCCGGGCGTAAAACTCCCATCCTCGCCGCGGTCGGCAACGCCCACTCCAACCCCTGCATCCAATCTATCAAAGATCAGGCCCTTGTGGCCGACACGACTGTACGCATGCGCGTGAATATGGTCCGTGCTCAGCACGTTCCCATACGCGTCGTAGGCTCATTGACCAACCACCTGCTTTGAGACACATCACCGAATTTCTATAACTCGACATATGTGATTGTCGACACTGTTAATCCAACGAACACCATGATTATTGAACACATCCATAACAGTTGATGGAAGGTTATGCGGAAGACCGTGATCCCTAATTGATGATGCATAATATACACCTGCAATTCCATGAGCTGACTTATCAGAATTATTTATTTCATTATCATATTCATCGTAAAATCGCATGACAGCTTGATTATAAAAAATTAAGCAATTTGGCATGCGAACGTAAATTGGTGTTGGTAATTTGATTATCTTAAATAAACCCATCGACCAAACTGAATCTTCAATACAGGAAAGTGGTCCAATACAAGAATTATAAGATATTTTGTCAATATTGTGATTAATTAATGTGTTATTGAAAAACATATAGCATCCGCACAAACCCAACCCCGACTGAACTGCTGGTAAAACAAGGCATCCTAGGCCTTCTTTTTTATTGCTTTGATAATTGAATAAACACGAACGCCCTGGAAATCTTATTCTTTTTTCAATTTTATCTAGCAAAAAAACTCCACAAAATTAATTAATAGAATTGACGAATTCCATTGTCTCTCATAAACACATTTGCCCAATCCATCCAATCTCCGTACGATGAGTTACTTGTGCCAATTGACCTTCTCCAATTATGAAACTGCGGATTACTAATAATTATAGTAATCTCGATTGCTCTTGCCTGCATATTGGACAATCCACCTATAATCTTGGAAGAACTTGCCCATTCGCTCTTCCATGGATATCTACCGACTTCACGCTTGTGTTGTGTAAAACGAACATTAATAGGCTGCGTAGTTATCCCTACGTAAACAGGCCGGCCTTGCAAGTTGAAAACTATGTAGACTGACCAGTTGCCTCCGCCTGCTCGACTCCTGGCCTTATCTATAAAGTTTTTAGATGCCTTCGCACCGGGCTGACTTGCAGCATAGCTGACATGTGCTGCGGTTCTCGCACGATTCGCTGTTGCTAATATTTTTGCAACGCGCGACGTTGGCAGCATACTTAATATATCGCCGATTGAACCACGACCGGAAGCTAGATTGTAAACTGTCGTGCCGATAGCTATGACAGGATGTAACTGAGCGATCTGACCAGCTATGTATAGCCCGGAGTCATACGCTCCATAAATGTTCTCAAGGAAAGCCGCCTTGCTCCCGGCATCTTCAGCAATGTACTCGTCGACGATATCGAACGGATCGTTGTATCCGCCGCCTTCGCCATCCCATCCGCTCATCGCAGCCCCAAAGAACAACCCCATCGAATCACTATTCATCCACGGGTTCCCACCCATGTACCCATACAGGCTCCCCCCATCCCCATACCGCGCTTGTACGTCAAAGCTGATCGTACCCGCACTGAACGCTCTACCGTGGTACACCGGCATGTCCAGCAGACCCATCCCGCTCGCGTTGGGGTCTGCCTGCGCGAACCTACCAAGTTCCGGCGTGGACACACGGTTGCGGTTGTGGTAGAGGCCTCGCGCATACGGCACGATTCTGGGTACATCAAACCCGGTGCTTGCGTGCCCCACAAACTGGCCGGGCGTAAAACTCCCATCCTCGCCGCGGTCGGCCACACCCACTCCAACCCCTGCATCCAATCTATCAAAGATCAGGCCCTTGTGGCCCACCCGACTGTACGCATGCGCGTGAATATGGTCCGTGCTCAGCACATTGCCATACGCGTCGTAGGTCCATTGACCAACTCTTGTGCCGTACTCTTACTAATGCCTACATCACTTCATCCTGTACGACATGGTGTGGCAGTCGCTCAGAATAGATTGCAACGGTTTGCCAGCCGTAGCTGCCGATGCGGAGCTTATCGATGAGCTTGCGAATCGCTGTTGTCACGAAGAGTGATCTGCAGTCAGGATCTGCGAAGGCCGCACCATCCCGCTGCGAAATACCGAGTGCTACATATGGCACACTGCCTTCGCGTTCCATGCCCATCGGATAGCGATATCGCTTACAAACCACGCACTGCCACCATGGCCCGTACTTCATCGCCTCTGTCATGGTCGTCAACATCTGCGTCAGATAGAGTGGTGGCAGCGTGACCGCGACATATTGATGACCGATATCGAGCTTGGATTCTGGGTGCGTGATGCATGGCGTAGCGAGTGCTTCAGGCCAGCAGTACTCGTGCAGGATCTCGAACAACGCCCCATGCAGGACCAGCACGCCCAGATTCCACAGCATCAATTCCTCATCGTGCATGATCAGTGATATCTGGGGCGGCGGCTTGGGATACCAACCTGGCAGCAGTACTCGGCATCGACTGCACCTGCACTCTGGCGGCGTGAATGTGGAATAGGCGTAGTAGCCATCGGTAGCATCTTCTGGAACGACTAATCTTAATACAATACCAATTTCTTGTATCATCACATGTCTCGCTGCTGGAACAAACCGATACGTCCCAGAATTCGCCGCGAACACACCTGCTCAATCATATCTAGCAAATACAAGTATTATCCAAAATACTTTGTCGGACCTGACAAATAATAGGATGGCAATTGCAACTTTTTATACGCCCAGTCATACATTATGTTCTTCCCTGGATATATTTCATCAATTGGAATTGACATATATCTTTTCCGAACCAATTCCGTATCTTCATAATGCAAATTAGTCCACTTTACTAGCCAAGATATAGATTTGTTTAAATCAGCCTCGTTGTATGTTCCATCTTTTTCAAAATTATAATACGTGTAATAGAATGGTGAAATTTTAATGTCAGTAGCACGGCATGTCTCTTCGCAAAATTCTATAGACGGAGGATAATTTTTAACCATAAACGTAACTGGAAGAATACCAATATTTATGTAATAAGCATCTAGCCATTGGCTTCTGACTACTTGAACAACCACGATGAGATCGTTTATGATTTTCCAAGATCGCCCGCCTTGAGTTTTAAACCCATGATTGCCAAGCTCGTTTTTAAATATTAAATAAACATCTTTCATAATTTATCTACTGTATAGTGTTAATACACCTTGATATTGCCCTTGATTAACTCCCGCAGCACTTTTTAATGCGAGTCCATGGATATACTTATTTAGTTGCCGTGTTCCAGCAGCAATTCCTGAAGGAGAGTTTGGCTTAACTTCGTATATTATGCGGTTCTGAACATCGATGGCGTCGGCGCGACCGTGTTGCGGGATGACTACTTCCGTTTTTATTCCACTTCTGTTAAAATATGCTCTCATTCGAGTGTGTTCAGCATTGCCTCGTACAACATAAACGCTCATCCCCCGTGCGTTTCTCGTTGAGGGAGTCGAAGTGATCGTTCGCGACCTTTTGCCGCTAGCAACATTTGAAGCTGTTGGCAAGAGGTCAGTAGGGTTAAACGTATAGTTGCTAAACGGAATAGAAATGTCGAATGCGCCGCGTACTCCACGTCCGATCGCTGCGTAGACCCAAGTATTGTCGGTACGTGAGTGTGCATCGTCAGGTAGCGACCAATCTGTCGCCCAATCCGTATCCCATGCGAGATTCTCTGCGTAGTCAGTTACAAGCTCTTTGAGTACGCCCCGTATAATGTCTGATGGGCTAGGAATTGGATCGAGCAACCCAAGCAGAGAGGTGGCATCGTTGAATGCATCCTCAGTGGTGTAGCCATCATTCCATGGTGCCCTCCATAGACCTGTCTCGTCACTTGCGGTCCACGGGTTCCCACCCATGTACGCATACAGGCTCCCCCCATCCCCATACCGCGCTTGCACGTCGAAGCTCACCGCACCCGCGCTGAACGCCCCGCCGTGGTACACCGGCATGTCCAGCAGCGACTGCCCGCTTGCGTTGGGGTCTGCCTGCGCAAACCTACCAAGTTCCGGCATGTACACACGGTTGCGATTGTGGTAGAACCCTCGTGCAAACGGCACGATCCGCGGCGTGTCAAACCCGCATGAAGCGTGGCCGACGAACTGCCCTTGCGTGAAGCTGCCGTCGTCGCCGCGGTCAGCAACGCCCACATCCAATCTATCAAAGATCAGGCCCTTGTGGCCGACACGACTGTACGCATGCGCGTGAATATGGTCCGTGCTCAGCACGTTCCCATACGCGTCGTAGGTCCATTGGCCCGCAACCCGGGCTGCTCCGCCAGTTCCCCCGGCATCGCACACCGCAACACAATCACCGCCCGCATCCGTCACCGCGAACGTCAGCGCACCGGTGCGGTCAAACTGTGCGATCAGTTCATCAACACCAGCAACACCCCAGCCCTCACCAGGGCCCCACACGTACTCGCGCTCGGTGCGTACCTCAACTGTACCAACTGTTCCCCCACCCCCACCAGTCGAACCGTTGGATTGTCCGCCAGTCCCCCCGCCACCATCTCCACCTTCTTCTTCCAGCAACGCAGCCTCAACCGCCAGCGGCGTGGCTTCTTCCTCCAACGCCAACGCCGATACGTTGGTCCCGCCATTCTGCTGCGTCTGCGTGGCCGCCTGCGCTTGCGCACCCCCCATCATCAACGCCGCGCCCAGCGATGGCGCAGGGTCCACCACGATCTCCTGGATCCGTCGTACCCCGTCGTAGTAATACCGCTCGATCCGGTTCGTGCCCCCCGGATGCTCGGGGTCAAACGTGTCGGGATCCGGGTACGGACTCTGGGCCCGAGTCAATCGCCCAAGGCCGTCGTAGTTGTACCCGCGAATGAATCCCGCGTACCCCGTGCCGGCAACAGTGCCCGCAGCGCTGCCGGGTGTCCGCCGATGCACCGACACCAGCCGGTTCCACGCATCGTACTGATACCGAACTACTCCGTCGTCGATCAGGTTGCCTACCGCGTCATAGGCGAACGCGATTGCCGTCGTTGTCGCCTCACCCTCACGCCGCGACTGAACTAGGTTGATCTCATTCTGCTGGTTGATGTCGTGACGCAGCGATAGCGAGTCGTCCGCCGCGTCGGTAGAACTGCCAAGAGCAGCCGGCCAGGGCGCGTACTGCCCCGTCTCCGTTTGATATAGCCCGGCGAACGCGAAACCCGAGCCGACTTGATAGTTGTCAAGATTGCCGCTTGAAACCCTCCCGCTCGGTGCCGCTGGCGTCCCGCCTATCCAATTGCCAAGGTGGTCAAGTTTCCAACTATCCTCGCGTTGCGGCTCGCTCGTCGAAATCGCAGTGGGCGCGCCGGTCGCGGGCTGGGCCGAGCCGGTCTGGCTGCGGGTCAATCGCTGCAACTCGTCATAGGAGTGAAGCTGCGAGCGTCGATTGGCATGGGACAATCCGCCAACATCAGCTTGCACGATGCGCTGACTCGTGCGATTGCCAGCGAGGTCATACGTGTACTGGCCCTGGAAGAGAGTTCGGGGCGATGTCTCTGCATTGCGATAGCGGAGGTTGGTGACCTGACCAAAGCGATCCAGACCGTTGACGGTCGCGTCAAGCGTGCCCCCATCGGGCTTGCGCAAATCAGCATGGATGCGATTGGGGGTTGGAGCAAAGCCAGGCGCACTGCCATAGGTGACCGCAACCCGGCGACCAAGCCCGGCATATGTGAACTGCGCGATCGGGGTCGTATTGACTCGAGTCGTGGAATAACCAGCAATACGGGAGAGTTGATCGTCCACGCCACCCGACAAACCGTACAACAGATTGAGAAGGCGATTGCTCGATGTCGCGGATGTCGCTGGATACGTGATCGAAGCAAGCCGATCAAATCCGACGTTGGTTTCAGTCGTGGGCTGGTATGCCCATGTATAGGAAGCGGTTGGTGTCGAGGCCTCTGCCGCACTATTTGCGATAGCGCCGTCAATCTTCTGCACATCCTTGAGTAGATTGCCGCGTGCGTCGTAGCGGAAGATGTTCTGGGAGAGCGTTGTGCCAGGAGTGGGGTTCGACGCGCTGCCGCTCGGCGGACCGCGCGCGCTCACGCGCGTGAGGTGGCCGCGATTGTCATAGACATAGTCCACGACCGCCACGCGATCCACAGGGGTCGCGCCGATCGGGGACATGTTCAGCGGATATCCCGGTGAATAGGCGTTGTAGCCAGCATCCGTGTAATGACCAACACGCACCTGGAGTACACGGCCTATGGCATCATAGAAGTACTGGAGCGAGATACGCCTCGCATCGATCCGCTCTGCGATCCGGCCGTCGATGGTGTAGCGGAAGAAGAGATCGGTTTCAGTAGCGATTGATCCGCCTGGCAATGCAGGATCGGGCGGTGCCGCTCCCGTCACGGGATTGGGCAGCCACATCTTTCCAACAAGCGAGTTGGAGCGCGAGACCTTGGAGTATGACAATCCATACGCTCCGCTGCTTGCCGTGCGCGATCCCTCTTCGCCCATCACATCAGCGCCGTACTGCACGCGAGTGATCTGCCGCTGAGTCGGCGCATCACCGGTTGAGACCTCAAACTTCTCAAGCCGACCCATGTTGTCGTAGAAATACTTGGTGAAGCGCCGATTGGTCGCAGTCGGGCTGGTGCTGTAGTTCTCGATCTGGTGCGACATGCGCCCGCTGGGATAGTACTTGAATGCTGTTATTGAGTCGATGGTTGAGTCGATGGTTTCACTTCGCAGAATTATCTTATCAATGATCGGGTCATAGTGCTCGATGCCGACGCGAGCCTCGCGTCCTGTCACTTTGAGCGCAGTAGGCACAACAACCTCGATACCTGAATGGACCTCGATGTGGGGTCTATTGCTCAGGCTGGCGATATTGAGGGGGTAATCATAAACGTCATTGACAACCGGCCCAAATGTGTTTGATATCGATTCAGTGCCCAGATGCCCCGATGCGATTTGTCGACGCTTCGCGTCATACCAGAAGACCGATCGAGTCCTGGCCGCGTTCGTCTGTGTGGTTCCCACCGCCTGCAGGACATCAACTTGGTTGCTCGTAAACTGATCCAACGTCCGCTCAAGGCGGCGTGCATCCGCGAGCAGACCGTCCGCGTCGTAAATGGAGTCGGACCGCTCCAACTGATACAAAGCGGAATCGCGACGAACAACGCTGCTCGTTTTGGTTGCTCGACCCAACGCGTCGGTCTGGGTTGTGCTGATTGCCGACTGAGGCGACTGGGAATAGCTTGCTACACCGCGTCCGGAATAACTCCACGTACTGTGGTACGTGATCGTTGATGGCAACGGAATCTCTTGCGCATACTGAGTGTTATACATGCGACGTTCGCGCACCGCACCATCCGGACCATAAAACATTCGCTCTATCGTGAGTGGTGTCTGATCGGCTTTGAAGAAGTCCTGAATGGGCACAAGGCTACCTGTTTTGTCATAGTTGTTGTAGTACGCGTCATCTTGGAACGCATACGTCGGGTCGATGCCTGTCACATCGAGCACATTGCTGTCGTTGCGCCGACCATACCGAACAATGGTGTGTGGTCGATCCAGATGATCGTAATAAGTCAGCGTGGTTTCCAAGCGAGCGGCGGGCGAATCATTGGCGTAGCCGGCTGCGTCCACATCAAACGTGTCAACACGGGACGGGCGCATCCGCCAGTCATATTGGGTCCGTGTCACATAGCCCAGATTGTCCACCGATGGCTCTTCCCACGGGTCCGCATTGTGGAATGCTTTGCGGGTGTACCGCCGCTGGTGCGTGGGCAGGAACGCATCGGATACTCCCATGCCGATCGTGGTGCGCTCAGTGAGTACGAGATTGTTGATCAATTCCGAGTTGTAGTTGGTAGTGGGACCCCAACCAGTATCATCCGTCCCGACATAGCGCCTGATCACCTGGCCATAGATATCGCGGATCGACCGCGAGATCGTGTGATCGACCGATTGCTCACGTATAAGGTCGACGAGGTCGTTGACTTCAACCGATCCCTCCGACACGACATTGCCATCGTTGCCCGTGGCCGCGAAGTCCGCTTGAACAGGCCTTCCATTCGAGTCCAGAATCAGCATCGATGATCGATAGATCGTGAAGCGCGGCTGACTGATGAAACTCAGAGTATCGAGATCAATGGGCGATGCAATTGCGGCTGTGATCGAAAAATCATTCTCTCCCAGCGTGACTGGGAGCGCGAAAACTACTTTTCGATCCACACGCGGATTACCAAATGGCTCCGTGCCGTAGTAATCACGAATGCTGCCAACCGATTCGGATCGCCAAGTACCACCTGCTACAGTCCTCTCGATGTTCTCGAAAATATATTCGCGCGCGAATCCATTATCTCCCAGGTAGTCCGCATCCGTTTCTACCGTGTTCTCTAGGTTAAACCACTTATCCATAACTGTGCTGCTCGCAAAACAATCCGTGTTCCAGAGTGGCACCAGCGCGTTCTCTTGACCAGGCATGCCGCAACCTTGGAGATTATCAACATTCATCCAGTCACGAACGCCTATGCTCAGAATTCTTCTTGCCCAGCGACGTCCATTGGGATAGAAAATATCACAAAGTAAGTTCCAGCTGTACTTGTAGAGATATGACGTCACGTAGTTCTGAGGTGGACTCTGGTCGGGCGCAAGCCGAGGCCAACCTTCCGGATACGCGGTGCCGATATTACCCGGCTCGATCTCGATCTCTCCTGTGCCCGACGCTGTTCCAAAGTCTTCGTGCAACGTCACAGCGCTCAATCCCACATCCACGATCGAGTGCTTCAGTCGCGACTCATCGTCGTACAGATATCGCGTCCACGCGAGCGACTGCGTGTTGGTTGCTGATGACGAGGGTGCTATGGCATTCTGAACCAATCCCGAAGCCGACCATGTCGTTCTTCCCTCTTCATCGTGCCACATCCCGTCGATCGGGTAATGCCAGGCGCTGCTCGGATCAAGCTGCTGAGCAGGGCCAACAGAAAGCGTTCGCGTCACTCGGCGCTCCGGCAACGCGACCGGATCCGCCTCTGTTGCCGTTGCTGCTCGCTTGACCAGCCGATGGACGGCAATGAAGTCACTCGATGGCGCGGCGCTGGGCTCTGGCCAACTACCCAGTGGCAATGGAGAAATGCCCGGCTTCGTAAAGACAATGTCGGTCTCGATATCGCTCCAGCCATCATGATTCCAACCGCCCGAGGCAGCCACGCCGGGATTGGGTGAACGTAGATACTGCTTTGTGTAGAGGCGAGGTTCGTCCGAATTCGCCCGCGGCAGTTTTTCGGTTGCCGTGGCCCCAACACCATACACCCGTCCCCGCTTGATCCCCTCCGCAACCAGCGTCGGCAAGAACACTATCCCAGCGTCCCACGTCGGAAACTGATCGTCATCAGCCTGCGGCGTCGAGTCGTAATAGCGCAGCGCGTACTCAAAGAATCTGGTCAGTCCATCGTTCAAGGCTGGAAGGCCACTGTTTCCGGCGTGCGCCAACGCTGCGGCGGACCATCCTATCGAACGATGCTCGACCAGCAGCAGATCATTGCGAGTTGTTGCCCACGGATCATCGGGCCCGACATATCCGCCGCCATTTGCTTGCCACTGAACTTCATTGATGGCTGGGCTTGAAGACGCGGGTTTGTAGATACCGCCCGCCATGTTCTCAAAGTGCTCGCCGGCGCCCGATGGAGGCGGCGATGTGTCATTGGTAGTCCCAAAGTAGTTTCCAACCGTTTCGTAAATGAACTCTTCGCCCAAGCCTTGCACATTGAGGATCGGGGCCGACACTCCAGACAAGTCAAAGTGCCAACTCCGATCACGAAGCACCACCCCGCTCGGGCTAATCTCCACCACACGCCGGCTGAGTTGACCGGGCTTGATCATGTAGTACTCAGCATCCTGCTGCGAAAGTCCTGCAGGCACGCCCGGTCCAGGCGTGCCGATGGTGCCATACGCGACCGACGAGTCCATCGACTCCCGATCCGTGAACTCGTCGACGATGGTGACCCACCGAGCCTCGCGATAATCCGGAGCCTTAGTCATTGCCAGGGACTCTGAACATGACGCTGGCGTACCGCCAGTACTATCGCAATCAAGTGGCGTATACCCCCACCACGCATAAGGGGCGAAGAACATGGCGGGCTGAAAGTAGGACTGAATTCTCATGTTGTTATATAGTGTTGATTCCCTGCGGTAAAATTGAGGGACCACGATCAAGCGAAAAATTCTATAGTGCCTCGCATCACTGCCCGTCGAGCGGGAAGTCAAGGTCGAGATCATCGATCTTGATGTACCACTTCCAAACTGATAGTGGGGCCTCAATGGAGAGTCCACTGCATTACCTTGAGAACCAGCATCAAACGATCGAAAATACGCGTTACCCGATGGTCTGGTATGCAGCAAAGCGAAGTCCAACTGCGTAGAATTTGAGGTCACTGGCGTACCGCCCCACGGCGCAACAAAGTTGGTAAATCCCGATGTTCCTGTCTCGTAGTGTGTAGAGGCGCCCATACTAAGCATATTTTTTAATACATTTATATCCGTACTTGATTGGCAGTTAATAAGTCCAGAAAATGATGTATCCATTAATAGCCATGTGAGATCTTGTACTTGAATAGAATCGCACACACTTTTCATTGCTTCTAGTGTTGTACTGATATCTGCAGATATCCAGATAGACTTTAGCGGCACTTCTGGAGTTGAAGTATTTGCAGACAAGCCTGTCGTCGACAGCCCGTCGTACTGCAGCATGGTTGACCGATTCGTGTATCCGTGATCCTGACTTCTGCTGTAGACAGTCGACTTGAGAAGCATCGCGGTTTTTGGAAGATCGAAGATCGGCACTGGCAATTCCTGTCCGCCTCCACGCGAATCGCTACCTATCTCAATTGGCAGGTAGTGGTAGCGAATGCGGTGCGACCACGCAGACTTTCCGCTCGGGACATTGTGCATGAATGCCGATGTTGCCCATTGATCCCCGCTGTCAAAGTCGCCCAGCCATAATCCCGTGAAGTTGATGGCCTGGCTGGACGCGGGCAGGTACGATGCGCTCGCGTCTAGACTGTGCAACGGTTCACACCAGTTGTACTGCTCGACTCCGTAAGGAATGCCCTCCCGTGCATCGTACACGAAGATCGAGTCAATCACGCGCAGGCTCGAACGTCGCAGCAATTCGAACTCGGCTTGGCAGAGTGGCACGACTGACTGAGTATGCACACGATCGCTCATACACGGTCCTGTACGACCCAGCTCTTCCGGAGTACAAACTCTGCTGCATCGACCACAATCCGTCGAATCGCCATCACCATACGATCCATAGTATGAATAAATAATATCAATAATATTATTGTATTTAGGAGTTATCCTGTACTTATAAAACAACTTCCACTGTTGTTCGAGTACGCCGCCCTCTCCGGGAGCTGAAACTGTCACGGAGCGCAACTGTCCCTTCGCCCCGCAGTCCCCCATGCACTCAACACAGGAACTGGCCAAGTTGTCCAACGCTCGTTGAGTCACTGGGCAGTATTCCATCTCCACTCGATGGCCGTGCAGGCTCTCGATGCGTGTGCAAAGCCCGTAATAGGGCGCGCCGACACCAGGATTGTTTGCGTTCCAGGGATCAGTTGTTCCCGTAGGCCCGGCCGGATTAAACTCCAAAAACTGTTGGCCCAGTAACGGACGCTCGTGCAATGATCGCATGCTCGGTATCGGGTTAAACCCTGCAGGCAATGAGACACTCCGTCCCGGTATGTCCTCGTAGATCGCCGCGAACGAGTACGTGACTGCACCGTCATACAACGAGATGGTGTACCTGCGTGGTCTGAAAATCCTGCCGTCTGCCTTCAGCCACCATCGCGTCGACGGATCCCACGTTCCATCGTGCGTCATCTTTGCTTTGAAGCGTGCTGGTGCCTCGTACTGGCCAGTACTCTCAATCAATTGGAACGGAATAGAGTGAAACGCGTCGAGTGCGAGATACGTCGTTCGCGGGTTGTTTCCGACCACATCTGGCAGTGCCGAATCGATCCACAGAAATGGCTGCTCATTGACCATCCAACCCTGACCCGCCCAGTCCCACCAGCGGTCAAGTTGCGTGCTGTTATTGACCACAGTTCGACCCGTAGCCGCAGACCGTGTTCGTGTCAACCGATACACACCGCCAGTGATCGGCAACTCCAAGTCCACAAATTGGGCCAGGGGCACGCCCGTGATGAGATCGACCTTTCCTTCTATGGTTGGCCTTGCCGTGTGAGCCCAACTTGTCTCGCGATTACTGGTCGCCTCAATGATCAAGGGAATTGACGAACCGCCCAGTGTGGGCGAAGGAGGGGCAAAGTCACCAATGGAGGGTGGCACAAGCAGATTCACATTCAGTGATGATGATCTCGATGTCTTGGGAGAGCTACAGATATCGATTAATCCAGAGCCTCCATCCCCGTATTCACCCGGGGATATCGCCAGAAGTGCATTGCCCACCTCTCCATCTGGCGAATCTCCATCTCCCGGGTCGCCATCGCCCGGTGCCGGTCTGCTTGCGTCAGGACACAACGCCGCATGAATTCCGTTCCAACACATGCTTCCTTGAATGCCCACATCGTCATACCCATACTGGTTGTCATAGAGCCTGCGCGGCCCATGCCAGACGGGCGACGCCAGTGGTTGCAACGGATCAGCCTCTATCAGCCAATCCGCATCGCAGTGATTCGGGGGTGTCCCAGGAGGCAGCGTGTGGACACCGATATTCACATAGTCACACGGACATGGTTCTGCTGGTGGCTCAGCAAGTACACTTGCTATACAAAGGCTTCCGCAAGCGATTGCCACTGCAACAATTCTTGCTTTCAGTATCTTCGCAACCAACCCACCCAGATCAGACATGTTGAGACTTTGCCGAGTTGCCATGAAGTATGCTCCCCAAAAAACAACGAGAATACGAATGTTTTCGCCGAGAAACCCGCCCCAAACACTCGCGAAGCAAGAGCGCGATGTGTAGCCAACAGGTTGGATTGTAAATAGATTACAAAAATTGTCATGATCGTGCAAGTTGAAATTCACACAGAGTGCAGAAAAAACAAGATCAACTGCACAAGCCCGTGGAAAACATCAACTTACACTTATCCACAAACAATTCACAACGGACTCGCGATCATACTTTGATCGATCTTCGTGTACCGTGATCCCCCACAACAGAGGGTGACTTCAAACTGAGCTTGTATACGCAACGACAAAGTTTTACATTGACTTGCATCAGCAACCATTTTCCGGTATGCTGAATTGATGCGTCCGGCTCGATTGACATCCATGGCGTTCGTCAGCACGATGTGTATCAGTGCGCCCACGCTGGCCCAGCAACCTCCCAGCGCCATGCTGAGTGGCAATGTATCGCTCGCGCGACTGATCGATTTTTCCGCACAACAACTCAACGTTCGTGTCGATTACGACCCTGCCCAACTCACCGGTTCCATCACCCTTCGATCACAGGATGGAATGACCCCTTCGGAACTCTGGTCGTTCACAAACACAGCCCTGGCCTCGCGCGGAATGACCACCGTGCGTCAGCTCGGCAGCGATGGTCTCTCCGTTGTGAAACTTGTCGATGCCGCCAGTGTTGCCCGTACGGAGTTGCACGAATCAGAGCCGATCGATCGCGACAGCACGACACCACTCGTCCCCGCAGGCTTTGCGAACCAACTGGTTCGCATCGAACATCGCGCCGCAAAAGACGTGATCGATGCCTTGCGTCCCTTTCTCAGCAAGCAGGGCGGTAACGCTGTAGCCGTCGGAGATTCCGGGTTTGTCATGATCTCCGATACACTCGTCCGCATCGAGCAGGCCAAGCGATTTCTGGCCGTGCTTGATCGCACTGCTTCCACCTTAAGCGTCGAAGAAGTGTTGGTACACAACCTCGGCGCAGAGCAACTGGCCGCCCTGGCGACACAGGTGGCCCAGAAACGAAAGGTGATCGATGGACAAGCCACGCCCGGCGAGGTCCTGCCCGGGCCATCCGGCAACACGGTCCTGCTGATCGCCCCAGACTCTGCACGCGCTGCCTGGATGGAATTACTAGCGCAGTTGGATAAACGCGAGTCCACCAACACCAAGACCTATCAGCCATACTCATACCAGGTCAGCGAGGTTGCCACCTTGATCGAACAGGTCATCGCCGATCCGCTCCGTGCGGATGATCGTTTTCGAGTGGTGAAGGACGAACTGACCAATACTCTCATCGTCACCGCAACACCAAGCCAACATGAAACGATTGAACAAGTCGTATCTCGTCTCAGCCAGAATGTATCGCACTCTCCTCGCCCGATCCGTGCGTTCCGCATTCGCAATCGCCCCGTCAACGAACTTCTGAGCGTGCTCAACAGACTCATTGATGCTGGAGCAATCGAGAACTTGAGTGAGAATGCCCTGGGATCAACCAGCGTGCGAGATGCCGCCGATCAGCAGTTGTTGTTGAACAGAGAGGATGCGCCCGATGCACTCACAACCGGCCCGCGCGAAAGTCTGACCAACTCCGGTCGCCCCGATTCCTACGCGTCGGACAAGTCACGATCACGCTCCGAACACTCGGGTCAGGCAGAGGTGGATAGCACTGCGAAGCCATCCCCCAATGGCATTGCTCTCACGGCCGACGAAGGCACCAACACCATCATTGCCATCGGCGAAGCAAGCCTCCTTGCTCAACTGGAACAACTGCTCGCCATGCTGGATGTGCGCCAGCCTCAGGTCATGCTCGAAGTCACGCTGGTCAGTCTTTCCGACAATGATGCGCTGAGCTTGGGACTGGAACTTGAAAAACTTGACGTGCTGGGGGACGCCAGCCTGATGCTCAGCTCGCTCTTCGGGCTTTCGAGCAGCGGAGGCCGCGGCTTCTCTGGCGTCGTCCTCTCGCCGGGCGAGTTCAGTGTCGTTGCTCGCGCACTCCAGACTCTGTCAAATGGTCGCTCGACCAGTATTCCAAAGGTCCTCGTCACCAACAACCAACAGGCCACCTTTGCGAGTGTCCTGCAGCAACCGTTCCAAACCGCGACCAGTTCCAGTGGCGGCACCGCCCAAGGTTTTGGAGGATTTCAGGATGCGGGTACAACCATCTCTGTTCGCCCGCAGATTGCCGAAGGGGATGAACTTGTTCTTGAGTATTCGCTCAGCCTGTCGAGCTTTGTGGGTGGTCCGGCCGCTCCAGGTTTGCCCCCGCCACGCCAGCAGAACAAGGTCGACAGCCTGGCAACCCTGCCAGATGGATACACAGTCGTGGTGGGCGGGCTCGAATTCACCAACCGCTCCGACAGCGAACAACGGATCCCGGGCATTGGCGCAATTCCGCTGATTGGCGAACTCTTCAAGAGTCGAGACAACAACGAAGGACGCCAGCGATTCTTTGTCTTCATCCGCGCAACTGTACTGCGTGACGCACGGCTCGAAGACCTCAAGTACATCAGCGCGAAAGATGGTGGCAGCGTTGGTGTCAGCGACGGATGGCCCACAATGCAGCCCGGAATTATCCGTTAGTCAGATTGTTCATGCTCGCTACGACGCTCGATTGCACTTTCATCGATTGCTCCGATAACATCGCCCTTTCATGACTGACCATGGAAATGCCACCCCCTTCAACCACGACGCAGCCGCCCGGCATCACTGCATGCATCAACGGATACATCACCGAATGCATCACAGAGGCCAAGCCGGACGCGACCGATATCCGCGATGTGAACTGCTTCCCAGTATCCGACAATCAACTCCCGCCAAACGATATAACCAAGTCGTTCTCAGACCTTTTTATCCAAGCAATTCCGTACGAATTCGCTCGTCGCCACCTCGTCGTGCCAGTTCCCTCCAACGATCGTGATACCGCAACCGTGCGGGTCGCGTCCAACACGCTGCCCAGCGTCGTGTTCAACATCGGTGTCGCGATCGGTCGTGCGCTCAATCCAACCCTCGATGATGGTGAGTCCATTGCTTCCGAGATCGATGATCTTTACACCATCGCGCACGCTCGAAGTCGCGCCACGGTCCAGCCCCAACTCTCACCCAACGACGATGCTCCTCCAGTCGAACTGGAAGGATCGATGGATGTTGATGCCGATCTCCGATCCGCCTTGGCCCGCCTCGACGCTGATCTGCTGCATACCTCCGGCAAGAACGAGGTTGTGCGGCTGGTCGATCTGATCTTGTTCGAAGCATTGAACCGAAAGGCCAGCGATGTGCACATCCATCCACTGTCTGACCGAACGCTCGTGCGATATCGACTCGACGGCGTACTCCAAACGGTTCGAGAACTGCCCGCCGGCCTCGCCAGCGCAGTGACGAGCCGTATCAAGGTCATGGGCCGCATGGATGTTGCCGAGCAAAGGGCACCGCAGGATGGTCGAGCGTCGGTCACACTTGGCAATACTCATGCCGCAACCGCGCCGCGACACAGTTCCTCGCGACGGATCGACCTCCGTCTCAGCACCATGCCAACGACATATGGCGAGCGGGTCGTTGTCCGAGTCCTGGACAATGCCCGCTCAACCCATCTCCTCAGCTTTGCCAACCTGGGTATGCCTGCAGTTCTCGAAGCCTCGTACCTCAAGCAGGCCAGCCGTACGAGCGGCATTGTCCTCTCAACAGGCCCCACAGGCAGTGGTAAAACGACCACGCTCTATACAACGCTGAAGTGGATCACACAACAGCGCACCAATCCACACTCGACGATGTTTGACCAAGCCACAACCCGCTCCTCGGGTTGCGAACTCAACATCATGACCATCGAGGATCCCGTCGAATACGATCTCTCGCTCGCTGGCCTTGCAGTCAGTCAGACACCTGTCAACCCAAAGAAGAACGTGACCTTTGCCACAGGGCTCCGTCATATTTTGCGCCAGGATCCTGATGTCATCATGGTTGGCGAGATTCGCGACGAAGAGACAGCACGCATCGCGGTCCAGGCAAGCCTCACCGGACACCTCGTGCTCAGCACCCTGCACACCAACGACGCCGCAAGCGCAGTCGCACGCCTCATCGATCTGAACGTCGAGCCATTCCTGGTTTCTTCTTCCCTCGCCGCGGTCCTCGCACAGCGATTAGTGCGCCGACTGCACGAAGCATGTGATGGCCTTGGATGCACGAACTGTTTCCACACAGGGTATCAAGGCCGCACAGGCGTCTTTGAACTTCTGGTCTTGGACGAAGACCTTCGCCAGGAAGTGAACAAGTGCGTCCGCGCAACCTTGCTGCGTCAGATGGCACTGGACAAGGGCATGACCACACTGCTGCAGTCTGGCGAATCACTGGTCGCTCGACGCGTGACCACAATCGCCGAGGTGGCGCGCGTGATCCAAGGACTTGAGTAGGACACTATTTTGAGTAGGACACGAGAAAGAAAACGAGCCAATCTATCGGCCATGCATGCCCCTCCCCTCTCATACCAATACTCCACGCCGCTCAGCCCGCTCGATGCCAACGCTGCTCGAACTCGTCGCGCTCTACTCACGAGCGGGGTCGTGACGATTTGCGGACTGACTTGGGCGCTCTGGCCCACAGCACAACGCCTTCCACAACCAGTCGATCCATCACATATATTGCCAACCACCGGGATCGATGTCGCTCCCTTGAACTCCCTCGCATTCGATGCCCCACTCTGGCATACCCCGTCCGCGCCTGTTATCGCTGTCACTCCTCCACCGCTTCCACCGCCTCCGCCTCCGCCTCCGCCATTACCCTTGAGATTACAACTGATCGGGATCATCACGCTGGCGAATATCCCAAGCGGCAACGACAATGCGATGGTGTTTCGGGCAGCAATCTACGACCCCGATGCCGATACCACAGTGTTTGCCAGCGTCGGTGACACGATCGCCGGCAGACAAGTCACCTCAATTGACGGTGCTGGGGTGACACTCTCACGAGGAGCCCTCACCCAGTCCTTGATCCTGGATCAACTCCAGCTGGGGCTGTCAACGCCTTTACCAGCAGCAAAGTCCAAGACAGACATAAAGCGAAATAATGAGAGTGAGAAGTGACACACAATACCCCAGACACTTCATCATCAGCGCTCGCCAGCCACGATTCCCATATATGGTCCATCACTTGGCCGCCCGAGCGTTTTTTCTGGGCGCTGATTGATCCATCAAAGTTGCCACGTTCACTTGCCAGACAAGGTATCGCCACATCGCACCCTGCGCTGGATGAACTGATTGTCGACCAACTGCCCCTGCCTCTGCACGAACTGCATGTCGTATATCAAAGAGTCTCTAACAACAACAATCGTCTGATTGCATGCGCAGCACGCACGAACGATCTTCGCGATCTGCCCATTGAAACATTGGAACTCAAGGCCTCGCACCTTCCACGCTGGCTCGACGAGGCCCTCACTCCCATTGATACCCATCCAGATCTGTCGATCATGCCAGAATCTGATCATTTCCAGCACGAAACCATCGCCCAATCGAGTGCTGCCAGTCTGCCCAACGTACTCATAGGTACGCATGCGCCCCACTCGATCCGGCGTCACGCACGCCATCGGGATCTCATCTTTGCTTGCACGCTCTTGTCACTATGCCTGTGTCTCGCTCTAGGCATGAATCGACGCGCCGCCGCTTCGCGAACGCAGGCGCAGAACTTCGCAACCGCGACAGCCGGACTGGTTCGAGCCAATGTTCCTTCGCTCCCAGCATCATGGCCAGCCATCATCTCAGAACTCGAAACCGAGCATCACAACTTCACGCGGACACGCACACAGCCCATGATTCCGCCCCGCGATGCGGCCGAGGTACTGGCGGGCTTGCTTGCGCGATGGCCACTCGCCACGAGTGTGCAAACACAATCACTCAGAGTCGCCGAAGACCAAATGACCATCACCGTTTCAACCTCGTTGGTCGACAACGCCCGTGCCTTTGCAAACAACATCATCGCGCCTTCTGGCTGGGTGCTGTCAGAGCCCCAGCTCAGTTCGTCCGGCAATGCATCGATCTTGATGATTTCAGCCTATCGTGACCAAGTCGGCAGCACATCCCCAGGTGGTGCGCCATGACGAGTCTGCGATGGCTGCGTTGGTCCGTCGCACTGACCGCAGCAACCTTGGTTGCAGCATCGGGCGCGAGCCTTGTCCGCGCTCACGCTGCCCGGACAACTGCTCTGAAGCAATACGCCCATGCTCGAACCTTGGTCGTTGAATTGAACAGCCTCAGAACCGCGCAAGAGGTGGTCGCTTTGGGTCCTCGCCCCGAGGCTGGACTGCTCGATATCTTGTCAATGTCCATCGTGACTGCTGGAATCTCCCAGACCGCCTTGCACAACCTCACGCCCGAATCCGAATCACCCGTCGGCACGCTCGCGGGTGCACGCTACTTCCGTCAGCGGGCACGCTTGACACTCGCGGACATCACGCTGCCAGATCTGGGACGCTGGCTGACCGAATGGAGACGAACCGCGAAGGCATGGACTGTGACCTCAATCGACATCACCCCAGCCAAACCGACCAGTTCCTTGCGGCACACCGAACCACCCCGGCTTCGCGCGTCCATCATCCTCGAAGCCTTGTATGTTGTCGAAAGCCAACCAACTCAATCCATGCCAACCAGGAATCCATGAATCATCTCGGGGTTGCTATGCCATATCACGCCCAATCACGCTTGTTGTTCCTCGTCCCGATACTTGTCGCTCTGGTCTTGGCCAGCCTGTCTGGCTGTCGCTCCTCGAGAAGTCCCTATTCGTCGGCCTCCGCAGGTTCAAGAGATACCACAAAGGCCCAACAACTGAATCGAGATGCCGCGGAATCGATGAAATCCGCCGACTGGCCACAAGCCCAGTCACTTCTCCAGGCGGCACTCGCCGCAGATCTTTACTTCGGCCCCGCCCACAACAACCTCGGCGTGCTTCACCTGCGCGAAGGCAACCTCTACGAGGCCGCCAGCGAATTCGAGTGGGCAAAGAAACTCATGCCTGGTCACCCCGACCCACGAGTCAATCTCGCGATGGTCTTGGAACAAGTCGGCAAGCCCACCGAAGCCATCGCTGCCTACCGCTCCGCCTTGGAGGTCTATCCAGATCACATCTGTGCTGTTCAAGGTCTCGTCCGTCTCCAACTCCGCCAAGCCAAACCCGACGACACCACCAATCACCTGCTCGAACAAGTCGCCATTCGTGGCGAGACCACTGAATGGAAGCAATGGGCAAGGCTCCAACTCGCAAAGCGGTCAAGCAGCATCACGGAATTGAACTAACTCGCACAGCCGTAGATCGACAATCCTTTATCAACACATCCGGGCGTACCCGCCAGCCATACCGAACCAAACCCGATCATGGGCTTACACTATCGGGTCTTGCCCCTCACCACCCTTTTCATCGACCTCAACTCCTACTTCGCCTCGGTGGAGCAGCAGGTGGCGCCGCAACTCCGAGGCAGGCCCGTCGCCGTCGCGCCCGTCGTCAGCGATGCTGGCTGCTGCATCGCTGCCAGCTATGAGGCCAAGAAGTTCGGCGTCAAGACCGGCACACGCGTGGGTGAGGCCAAACGCCTCTGCCCCTCGATCACGATTCTCGACGCGCGCCCGCGCCTCTATGTCCTCATGCACCACCGGATTATTGCCGCCGTGGACACCTGCATTCCTGTCCACAAGGTCCACTCCATCGACGAAGTTTCTTGTCGGCTCGATCGTCTCCAGCGCGATCCTCAGCGCGCCAGGCAACTCGCCCTCGACATCAAAAATGCCATCCACGCGCGCTGCGGTTCGTGGATGCGATCCTCCATCGGCATCGCCCCAAACCGCCCCCTCGCCAAACTCGCTACCGACATGCAAAAGCCCGACGGCCTCGTCATCCTGCGCGACGAAGATCTCACTCCCCAAGGCGGCGTGATCGGCCATCTCTCGGCACAGGAACTCGCTGGCATCGGCCCGCGGATGATGAAGCGACTCGAACACGCGGGCATCCGCACCATCGGTGATCTCTGCCAACAGAACGAGAAGCAGATGCGCCGCCTCTGGGGCGGCATGGTCGGCGAACGCTGGTACTACTGGCTGCGCGGCGGCGAAGTCCACGAACCACCCACGCACAAAGGCAGCGTCGGCCATTCCCACGTTCTAGCCCCGCAGCGCCGCGACCCCGCCCAAGCCAAGAGCGTTGCCTTCCGCCTGCTGCTCAAGGCTGCCGCTCGCTTGCGCCACGATAACTACGCCGCACGCAAACTCACGCTCAGCATCCGCCTCGTTGGTGAAAACTCCGTCAGCGCCTGGGGTGGCGGCCGCTGGGAAGCCACGGCAGCCCTGGGCGATGGGTGCATCGACAGCGGCACGATGCTCGACGCGCTGGGCGAACTGTGGAAGCAGGCCGATCAGCACATGCGTGAGATGCCACCCGTGCAAGTCGCCGTCACGCTCCACGACCTCGTGAACGCGCAGAGCCAGACCCTGCCACTCTTCAACGACGAACGCAAACTGGGACGCATCTCTATCGCGATGGACAAAATCAACGCCAAGTTCGGCGCCAACACGCTCTACACCGCCAACATCCAGGATGCCCGCACCAGTGGCACCGGCGGCATCGCCTTCAACTTCGTACCCGACCTCAGCATCCCCGATAGCGTCCAGTCCCGCCAAGGCAGCGAGAGTGGCCGCACGCAGCAGCCCACCCCTCGCCTGACCGATGCCCAGGCAAACGAGCTGATCGAAACCAGCCTTCGCCATCGCTGAAAAATTGCCCAAGCGTTGAGCAGCATCAGGACCTAATTCACACGCCGCACAAACGCCTCATACTGCTCGGGCGTGTCGATGCCGGTGCCGCGACTCTCCGCTATAACCAACGCAATCGGATACCCATGCTCCAGCACGCGCAGTTGCTCAAGACTCTCGATCTGTTCAAGAGGCGTCGGTTCCAGAGTGACATAGCGCTGCAGGAAGCGATTGCGATACGCGTACAAACCAACATGCCGCAACAGATGCGCGTGCTCGCTTGCGCCAATGGAGTTGCGAGGATACGGAATTCGCGAGCGCGAGAAGTACAGCGCACGGCGCACGCCGTATACGCCCGGCAGACCCGGCACACCATTCGAAGCCACAACCTTCACGATCGCCTGATTGCCTGGATCGTCCGCCTCGTTCCATGGCGAACCGATCGTCGCCATGCCCACGCCCATATCCAAACTCGACATTGCAACCAGCGCGTCCACACACGCATCAATCACTTCCGGCTCCATCTCCGGCTCGTCCCCCTGCACATTCACCACGATGTCGTCGCCCTGCAATCCCAGCACTCGCGCTGCCTGTGCCAAGCGACTCGTGCCGTTGGGATGAGCCTCGTCGGTCATCACCACCCGCGCCCCAAACCCCGTGCACGCCGCTCGCACGCGTTCGTGATCGGTCGCGATGATCACGCTCTGCGGCCGCTTCGCTCTCAAGGCGTTCTCATAGACATGCTGGATGAGCGGCTTGCCCGTGCGGCTCGCCAGCACCTTCTCTGGAAAGCGCGTCGAGCCAAGCCGGGCGGGGATCATCGCGACAATTGCGGGTGAGGTAGGCATGATTGGCTAGGCCACATCATTCGCAAGCCGCTGGATCAAGGCCCATGTCCCTCGCACATGCTCGGGCCGCGTCAGCACCGCCCCGATCGCCATGCGAAGAACGTACATCATCTCGCCACCCCTCTCACGCTGCCCAGAAGGCCCCGCCAGCATCGTGTGCGTCAGATACGCCAACCCCGACGCATTGATCTTCGCCAGCAACTCTCGATTGCGCTGGTCGGTCTGGCTCGCCGATTCCTCCGCTCGCGCCGCCAAGCGAAAGCAAACCAGATTCATGGTTCGCTCCGCGACAACCTCGAACATTGGATCAGCCCTCACGCAACCCTCAAACTCTGCCGCCATCGCCATGTGCGACCGGATGTACTCGCGCAGCCCCTCCAGCCCGTACCAGCGCATCACCAGCCACAATTTCAGCGCCCGAAACCGCCTCCCCAGCGGCACCTGCCAATCGCGATAATCAATCACTTCGCCCGCATCGCTCGCCTGGTTGCGCAGGTACTCGGGCGTGATCGACATCGCGCCCGTCACGCTGGCCCGATCGCGCGTCCAGAAACAGTCGCAATCAAAGTTGGTCAGCAGCCACTTGTGCGGATTGAAGCAGATCGAATCCGCATGCTCGACGCCAGCCAGCCAATGCTGAAACTCCGGACAGACACACGCCGCACCAGCGTGGGCCGCATCCACATGCAGCCACGCATCCTTCGCGCCAGCCTCGCCCATCGCGCTGGCGATTGCGCCGATGTCGTCAATCGCAGTGCTGCTGGTCGTGCCCACCGTCGCGCACACAAACGCGGGCACTCGCCCCGCGCCCACGTCCTCTCGAATCGCGCTCGCGAGCAGATCACTGCGCATCCGCATCTTTGAATCCACGCCAATCAACCGCACCTGCCTTCGATCCTCGGGCCCGCTCGCAAGTCCCGCGATCATCGTGGCTTTCAATATCGACGAGTGCGCCTGGCTCGACGCATACACCGTCAAGTGCGGCTCCTTGGTTTCACTAATACCACCACCAACACCACTAACAGTCCCACCACCGATCGCGCCAAGTCGAACTCGCGCCCTGAACCGCGCGGCACACAGCGCAACCAGTACCGCCTCGCTCGCCGTGCCCTCAATTACCC
>Ga0163155_10001064_pt1 | contig 33671 bp, 28 predicted proteins | sample OliLakLV19SP4G1_FD_148611 | JGI IMG/M metagenome (GOLD analysis project Ga0163155, IMG submission 148611) | Freshwater microbial mat bacterial communities from Lake Vanda, McMurdo Dry Valleys, Antarctica - Oligotrophic Lake LV.19.SP4.G1 | ecosystem: Environmental > Aquatic > Freshwater > Lake >... | reverse complement strand
GGTGAATTTGGAGTACGACAAAAAAGAGGATTATCGAACACCAAAATACACAGTCCTTAAAAGGGTTTTAGAGGAAATTGAGTCCTCTGGCTCGGTTGATGTGGTGTTTGTTTGAAAAAGTCAGAACCCATTTCGAGCAGAACCCCTAGCTTCGCACGCTCCGATTGCGTGGTGGCTCCAAACTGAATCGTACGCTCCGATTGCGCCTCGGGCGCGCTCGCGGACTCGCGCTGGCAAAACCCAAAAATTTTCCTTCCTTTCTGATTTAATTCGGCGGGGGGTGTGGGGGGGGAATTTTTGCCCGCCCTCGCTTTCGCAGCTTCTTTTTTCGCCGCCGCAATTTTTCGTATTTCGCTTTACGAAATGCACTGCCAAAGATAATGTTGCCCTTGACCCACCCAGCCTATTCGCGAGCGATGACAAGGAACTCCCATTTACTAAACAATTTAAATTATGTATCGTAGTAGTATAGATAATTTCCGAAAGATAATAACCTATCTATATTATAATATAGATACTATAATATCATATCACAATGCCGAAGACAATTCCAACTGTTGCGAAAAACATAAAGAAATACCGGAAAGAGAAAGGTTTATCGCAGGATAAGCTTTCAAGATTGGCTGATGTGGCTCACGCCACGATTATTAAAATTGAATCGGGTGGGATACAAAGTCCGACTATTGATACCGTTCAAAAAATTGCCAAGGCATTAGGTGTAAACGTTGAGGATTTGTTAAAATAAATTTTTATGTTTAACCCAGAAAAATCACAATTTCAACCACCGCAACAAGAAAACATCCCACCCAAAAAAGAGGAAGGGGTTAATATTGAAAAAAGCGAAAAACCTACAGCAGAACAGATAGAACAAGAAAAAATTGCAAGCGACCCAGTAAAGAATTTTTTAAAAGAACAAGGCTTTGAAGGTGATCCGCAAATAAAATATTCGATTGATATTATTACCGCGGAAAACGAAAAAGGAGAAAGGTTTCCAGGGCAGAGGACTTTCTCAAATTATGAAGACCTGCAGAGTTTTGTTCGAAAAAATCCTGACGTGATAGCGAAAAAAGAAGCTATGGAAAAACTGGGAATAGTGCGGGTCAAAATTGATTACGATCCGTCTGTTTATGAATGGTCAAGCAAATTGAATCCGGAACAGAGTGAGAAATTAACAGAAGCATTTGACAGATTTGCAGATGAGAAAATGGATATAAGCAATTTTGAGAAACCAAGAGAACAAATGACGCCCGAGGAAGTAAAACAAGCTATTAGCCGTATTGAAAATAAAATACTAACGCATTTAGATAACCCTGAACTATCCCAAACAATCGTTGATAAAAATGAAATTGCCGAAGTTATAAAAAGAATGGGGACGGATGCCGGACAATTTGAGAATCCAGATGAAAAAATTTTGGCAGGCATGGCCGAACAAGATTTAATGCGGTTAAATGAACATCTGAAAAGTAGCACTCCCGAAGATTTACTAAAGGCAGATCAATTGCTTGGAAATTATTTATATAGATCGCTGTCTAATAAATTGAGAGAAGTCTTGAATAGAACAGATGTTTCTATTCGGTGGGAAGACAAAGAAAAAATGCTAAACGTTTCTTTGCTGGCGTATAAAATCCGTGGCAGAGAAGATATAATGAAAACGCGCGACCTAATGGCCCAAGAACGAAGTTTGCAAAGAATTATTGGAAAATACGAAAGCGAAAATTTACCAGAAGATCAGGATAAAGCGGAAAATAAAGAACAAAAGTTTGAAGCGGTAATTCCGCGTGGCTGGACAACTCTAAAACATGGAACCAATGCGCTCAACTGGGGAGAAATCAATCCATACTCCTCCGACAAAATTAAATTGGAAAAACCCTTATCTGTAATTTCGCAAGAAGAATTTGAGAAAGATCAACAAGCTGGAGGACAATATAATACGACTAGAAACTATGCCGAGGTAGTCAAACGCCCGGAGGAAATGTCAGACGATGAATACGCTGAAAAAAACAAACCATTTGAGATAAGGGTAGTATTTTATAAAGATCATGCGCGGCACCATGCTGATCCAGAATATAAACAAGGGTTAGACAAAAAAACAATGGACCAATTAGCAAAATATTATTTCGCTAATATCCAAGGAGGAAGACATCCTTTAGTTCCCAAAGGAGAAACCTTGGTTAAAATCGGGCAAACTCAAGAGAACGGAAAAGATGTTTTTTATTTTGTCCCTGAAAGTTTGAAGGAAACATATTCCAGCGAGACGGGAATGGAAATTAAAAAGTTCGAAAAAGAGAGTGCTAAGGGATTGAATATGGAAGAGCAAAAAAAGTTAAAAGAACAATTAAAATCAGAAATTAAACCTAAAGAACAGTTACCACAAGATAGTCGCTCGTTGAATAGATATTTTATAGATAATTTTAGAAAATTTAAAGGTATTACCATAGAGCAATTTAAACAGCAGTTTACTCCAAAAGTGGAACAAAAATTCCAGGCATGGGCAAAACAACATATTGATACGATGATAAAAGAGCAACCAGCTGGCATGAGATACCCTGACACCGTAGCTAGTGTTTTGGGGAATAGTCCAGCCGCATTTCAAAGTATAGTGTCATTGAAAGAAGGTAGAAATGCTAGCTACGATGAATTGCTGAAAATGCCGTTTTCTGAAGCGGCAAAAAAATATCTGGATATTGATTTGCCTGAAGACTATTTTAATCATTTCAGCAAACGATAAATGCGACGCGCTAGCTTCGCTGGCACGAAAAATTGCGGCGGCGAAAAAAGAAGCTGCGAAAGCGAGGGCGGGCAAAAATTCCCCCCCCCACACCCCCCGCCGAATTAAATAAGAAAGGAAGGAAAATTTTTTGGTTTTGCCCACGCGAGTCCGCGAGCGCGTCCGAGGCGCAATCGGAGCGTACAATGCAGTTTCAAGCCACCACGCGCTCCGCACGTGCAAAGCTAGGGGTTCTGCTCGAAATGGGTTCTGACTTTTTCAAACAAACACCACCACATTTGATTTGCTTCCGAATTGACCGCGCCCGCGCCAAAGGCGCGGGCTTGGGCTGGCATTTCCGCCAAGAAATTCCAGGGGGTTTTGAATTCCGCCAAAAGCATTCCCGCCGCGAGGCGGCGGTTCCACAAGCTAACGCTTGTTCTGTGCTTCGCACAGGAGCCGATGCAGTGAGATTAGAAATTGTCGGTGTAAGTGCAATGCCTTTATCAATTTAATTTCCGAAGCTATGACGAAATATTTTATCTATTGTAGAAAATCAAGCGAGGACGAAGAACGCCAAGTTTTGAGCATTGAGGCGCAACTGACGGAGCTTCGGGAATACGCCAAGCAAAATCAGTTATTTGTCGTCCGTGAGTATTACGAGTCTAAAACCGCGAAAGAGCCTGGTCGCGTAGTATTTAACGAAATGCTTGGCGAAATTGAAAAAGGCACTGCACAGGGAATTTTAGCGTGGAATCCAGATCGTTTAGCGAGAAACTCGATTGACGGTGGCAAAGTCATCTATTTTGTGGACACACAAAAAATTGTTGCGCTAAAATTCCCGACATTTTGGTTCGAAGCGACACCGCAGGGGAAATTTATGTTGAGTGTCGCGTTCGGACAAGCAAAATATTACACCGACAATTTAAGAGAAAACATTTTGCGCGGTATTCGACAAAAGATACGCCGTGGTGAATTATCGGCAAAAGCTCCAATCGGTTACTTTAACGAACCGAAGCTTCGGACGATTGAGCCAGACAAAAAAACGTTTAGTAAAGTAAAAGAATGTTTGGAGGCTTTTGCTTCGGGACAATATACGCTCACTGGTATTCAGCGCAAAATGTTTTCTCTCGGCTTGGTTGGCAAGACCGGCAAGCCCCTCGCCCTTGCTTCGGTTGAACATATTTTGACCAATCCTTTTTACTACGGACATTTTCAATATCGTGGCGAGGTGCATGCCGGATCGCATAAGCCAATGATTGCAAAGAAACTTTTTGACCAAATCCAAGAGGCGCGCGTGTTGAACGGCAAACCTCGCAAAAAGCGAGGACCAAAGAATTTTCACTTTTTAGGTTTTGCTACTTGTGGGGTATGTGGATATGCCATTACCGCCGAACGGCACATCAAGAAAAGTGGTTTGAAATTTATTTACTATCGTTGCACCCACAAGAGCAAAACTATTACCTGTACTGAAAATCGCTTTTTGCGGGAGGAAGTTTTAACCGAGCAAGTGAAAAATCTTTGTCAAAAAGTTTCTTTGCCCGACGAGTGGCGGGAAAAATATCTTGCCAAGCTAGAAACTGAAACTGTGGATTCCCGCCACACATCAGACCTTTTCGTTCAAAATCTTCGTGATAATATTTTCGCCATTAAAGAAAAACTGGAACGGCTAACTGACGCATATTTAGGCGAGGCGTTGGAACTTGTGGAGTATCAAGAGAAAAAGAATGTTTTAATGGCGGAAAAGAAAACGATTGAGGAGAAATTATCGGATTTTGAGCACAAAGGTAATCATTGGCTCGAACTCATGCGAAACTGGATTTTGCAAGCCAACCAAGCCGTAAATCTCTATAAACAAGAAAATCCCTCAAGTATGAGAGATTTTCTTGTTTCCATCGGCTCGAACCGCCGAATTTCGGCGGAAATTCTTTTGGCGGAATTCAAAACCCCCTGGAATTTCTTGGCGGAAATGCCAGCCCAAGCCCGCGCCTTGGGCGCGGGCGCGGTCAATTCGGAAGCAAATCAAATGTGGTGGACCCTATCGGATTCGAACCGATGACCTCCTCATTGCAAATGAGGCGCTCTACCAACTAAGCTAAGGGCCCATACGCACAAACACAATCCACCAATAAAAATGTATTATAGAGAACAAACGCTATAAAATCAAGGATCTATTTTCTAAGTGCAAGTGTAAGCACGTGATCAAGAAATTCATGGAACTCGCATTGAGCAACCTTAAGTGCCTTAGGAATAAGCGACTCATGCGTTAATCCGGGAAGAGAATTTGTTTCAAGAATATAAATACCTCGGGGAGAAACGATAAAATCTGACCGAGAATAGTGACGCAAATTTAGTGCCTTATGCGCCCTTATGGCAATATCTTGAATCATCTTCATTTCCTCTTCACTAAAATTTCCAGGGCAGATCTCCTGCGAAATTCCTGTATATTTAGAATCGTAATCAAAAAAATTGCGCTCAATGGGTTTGACAATTTCAATCGGTAAAAGTGCATACACATGACCCTTTCTTTGTGCGCTATCGATTACCCCACATGTTGCTTCCCTTCCTTCCACAAACTCTTCAACGAGCACTGTGTCAGAAAATTCAAATGCTTTTTCTACCGCTTTTGTAAATTCATCCCATTCAACGACAATAGACACACCAATAGATGAGCCTGCCGTTGTAGGCTTCACCACAAGTGGTTTTATAAGATTAGCGTATACGCCAAATAATCGTGAATGAGAGAGCATATCCTTTCGTATCACTTCATGAGGAGAGGTTTGCAGGCCGTGCTGTCTAAACACTTTTTTAGAAAGATGTTTATTCATTGCAATAGCTGAAGCAAGAGAATTTGAACCTGTGTAGGGCACCCCAAAATACTCGAGTATTTTTTGTACTTTTCCATCCTCACCATATGTTCCATGAAGTGCGTTAAACACAACATCAACATGACGTAAAATTATGTGGGGAGCTCTTTGTATACCATGATGGTGCCACACACCTGATTTATCAATAAAAATATCCTTTACGTGATATCTATCAGAGAGTTGAGAGAGTACATTTCTGCCCGTCTGAAGAGACACATTGTACTCAGGTGATGGCCCACCGCGTAGTACCCCCACTTTAATTTTTTCCTGAGTCGCACTCATATGATTAGTATAACACGCTATTTCTGCGTCTTCGATGAAATGCAATAGCGAAACGATGTGCTTCACTATTTGCAAGCAATATTGCCCTCTTATATTTTATGTGATTCTCTGTATCACCACGTATCTCTTTGGGTTTATGTCGTTCATCTTTTACAACTCCCACCACACTAATAGTAAAACCTCTTTCTTTTAAAATTTTCCTCGCGGCGTTTATTTGAGCAATAGCACCATCAACAACAATAAGCTGGGGCAACGGCCATTCAACATGACCGAGTCGTCGTCTCATAATTTCTTGCAGTGCTTGTGTATCATCAATTCCTGGGTTTATTTTTATTTTAAACTTTCTATATTCTGATTGTGCTACCTCTCCATTTTCTACAACAGTCATCACACCAACGACATTTTTTCCAGAAAAATGAGCAACGTCGTATGCTTCAATGCGAAACATATTCTGCCGTTCCCGCGAAGTTATTTCTCCCCCTATTGATTCGCTTACACCCGTCGTATGCTTTAGTAATGCTATGTCTTGTATATGATTAAGTGCAAAAATTGTTTGCCTTACCCTCATCGCCCTTTCAAACTCTTTGTCGGCAGCAAAAAGCTTCATCTCTTTTTGTAAATTTACAATAACCTCCTTTTTCTTTCCTTCAAAAAAGAGTTTTAAATTTTTTATATGTTGCGCATATTCTTTTTCATTCATTTCTCCTATGCATACCCCAGGACATAAGGCAATTTGTTGATTAAAACAGGGGTATGGAGAGGGTCTTTTTTTCAACTGATCTGGGGCAGGAATACATTTATTATCTCTAAATGGAAATAGACGGCGGATAATTTTCATCGCTTCACGTAATTGTGTACCATGAGGAAAGGGTCCAAAAATATACTCCACATTTTCTTTTGGAAATGTGGAGAAAAGCACCCGGCCACGCATGGTTATAATTCTAGGAAATGCCTCTTTTGTGAATATGACATAATTAAAACTTTTATTATCTTTCTCTTGAGAATTACTTGGTGGTTGGTGTTTTTTTATGAGATTTGCCTCAAGAATTAATGCCTCAAGCACAGAATCTGTTTGTATAAAATCAATACTAGTACTCTCTTTAAGCATGTGTACAATTTTAGGACCACGTGCAATAGAAATATCTAAAGTAAAATAGCTCCTCACTCTATCTTTAAGTGACGTTGCTTTGCCTACATATAAAATCTGCCCAAGAGTATCTTTGAAAAAATATACTCCCGGCACATCAGGTAGTTTTGGTATTTTTTTTACATCAATACTCATGTGAGTTATTTAGGTTATTTCTTAAGTGCTTTTTTTAAATATGCACCCGTATGAGATTTCGGATTATTTGCAACCTCTTCTGGTGTTCCTTTTGCAACAACTTTTCCACCGCCATTACCTCCCTCGGGGCCAATATCTACCACAAAATCTGCACTTTTTATGAGATCCATATTGTGCTCAATAACCATCACCGTATTCCCCTTATCAACTAATTTCTGTAAAATTTCTATCAACTTTTTTACATCTTCATAATGTAAACCAATTGTTGGTTCATCAAGTAAGTACATAGTTTTTTGTACGTTCGGTCGATATAATTCAGAAGAAATTTTTACACGCTGTGCTTCACCTCCTGAAAGAGTCGTTGCAGACTGACCGAGCTCGAGATAGCCAAGACCAACCTCTGACATTGTTTTTAAGCGATCATAAATCGCAGGGATATCTTCAAAAAATGCGAGCGCTTCCTCTACTGTCATTTTTAATACATCATAAATATTTTTCTTTTTATATTTAACTTCGAGCGTCTCTTTAGTAAAACGTTTACCGCTACACACATCACATGGCACATATACCGTTGGTAAAAAATGCATTTCCACTTCAATCATACCGTTCCCTTGGCATGTTTCGCATCGCCCACCGCGCACATTGAATGAAAAACGATTCGCTTTCCAACCCCGAACGCGAGCCTCAGCACTTTCCGCAAACAGTTCACGAATAAATGTAAAGGCACCTGTATATGTTGCAGGGTTTGAACGTGGTGTTCTTCCGATTGGCGATTGATCGATAAGAATAGAGCGACCCAGGTATTCAGTGCCTATAAATGAGCCACAATTATACACTTCTGCAGAACGATACCGTCGATCAAAACGAGCTTGTAAATTTTTATGCACGATCTCATACATGAATGTAGATTTTCCAGATCCTGAAACACCCGTAACAGCAATGAGACGTCCGAGCGGAATATCGATATTAAAACTTTTTATATTAAATATGTTTCCACCACGAATACTAAGTTCGCCTTTTTGCTTTTCACGACGATCAGCTGGTGTCTCTATGTATTTATCTCCGCGCAAATAATCGAGAGTAACTGAGCCACTGTCGTTCTTTTTTGCGGTGAGTAATTTTTCGAGATATCCAGAAACTACAACGCTCCCACCATGCACCCCAGCGCCCGGGCCAATATCAACAATGTAATCAGATGCATAAATAGTATCTTCATCATGTTCAACTACAATAATAGTGTTTCCTAGATCACGAAGATTAAGAAGTGTTTGTATAAGTCGATCGTTGTCCCGTGAATGTAGGCCAATTGTGGGTTCATCAAGTACATACAGCGCACCCACCAACCCAGAGCCGAGCTGAGAAGCAAGGCGAATACGTTGTGCTTCACCACCAGAAAGTGTGTGCGCACGACGATCTAAGGAAAGATACTCAATTCCTACGTTCACCATAAAATCAAGTCGCGCTCCGATTTCCTTTAGAATAACTTTAGATATACTTTTTTCTCGAGCGGTAAGTTTTAAACTATGCAAAAATTCACGCGCATCCTGAATAGATAGCGAAGTAAAATCAACAATACTTTTTCCACCAATAAATACATGAAGTGCTTCAGGGCGAAGACGTGATCCATTGCATACTGGACACAGTTCGCTACCAAAAAAATGCCGTGTTCCTAATCCGTTACATTCTGGACATGCGCCATACGGAGAGTTGAAAGAAAAAAGACGGGGCTCGATTTCTGGATATGAATATCCGTCACGTGGACATGAAAATTTTGAAGACATTAAAAACTCCTCGCGAGCCGTTGGATCTTCTGTTTTTGAAATATCACGAAAAACAATCTTTACAAGCCCATCTGATTCCTCAAGTGCTTTTTCTAAATCTTCACTGAGACGTTCAACTGCATCCTTGTGTTTTTCCTTCGAAAAATCAGCAATATTAATTTGATCTACAAGCACATCGATGCTGTGTTTTTTATGTTTCGACAAAACAATCTGATCTCGTAATTTTTTACGAACACCATCCACAAGTACTTCACTGTATCCCTTGCCAAGTAAATCATAAAGAAGCTGGTAATACTCACCCTTTCGCCCACGCACGATTGGAGAAAAAACCTCTACGTACATTGGCAAACCTAGCTTTTTATTTGAAACTTCCTCTTGCTTTGTTTCTATGCGCTCTAAAATAAAGTTTTTTATTTCTTCATTTGAAAGACGCTGTATTTCATTATTACAGATTAAACAGTGCGGATGTCCAACACGAGAATAAAGAATGCGAAGATAATCATAGATCTCTGTAATGGTTGCTACTGTAGAACGCGGGTTTGAAGATCGAGATTTTTGATCGATAGAAATTGCTGGAGATAGGCCGACAATTTCATCAACATCAGGCTTTTGCATCTGACGCAAAAATTGTCTTGCATACGACGAAAGAGACTCAATGTATCTTCGTTGACCTTCTGCAAAAATAGTATCAAACGCAAGCGACGACTTACCCGACCCAGACAAACCCGTAAACACCGTCATTGTATTTCGAGGAATTTCAACGGTGATGTCTTTTAGGTTATGGGTACGAGCACCACGCACAATGATGCTATCTTTATGCTGATTATAATTTTCTTTTTCCGACATATATAAGTTATATAAGCAGCAAACCCCTGAAGCAGACGCCTTAGGGTTTAAACAAAGAAACTATACCAAAGAATAGCTTAAACGTATACTCTATACCGCTGCTTTTTTTGTTTCGTCTAAAACAGCAACAATTTCTTTAACAAGATCATCGAGAACAATGGTTGCCTTAACGAGAAAACGAGCTGCCCCAAGCTGCTTACCACGATCAATCTGACTTTGTTGAGAGAAGTTTGAAAGAATTATTACAGGCACATCTTTAAGATGCGGCATTTTTTTCATCTGTTCGTAAACATCAAATCCATTGATGCCTGGAAGTAGAATGTCGAGAATAATGATATCTGGAGTTTCTGACTCAACTATTTTTAATGCATCTTCTCCAGTACTTGCAAACATAAGTTTACAACCCTGTTTTGAAAGTTTTCGAGATATAAGATCGCTTAAAAATTGATCGTCCTCTACCCACATTACTTTTCTTCCCACCAAAACACCCTCTCCTGAAGCAGAAGCTGGCTTATCAGATATCCGTGTATTTATTTTAATCATAAGATCTTCGATATTGAGTTGCGCTTTTACTAAATAATCTTTTACACCCAAATCAACTGCCTGCTTTACTTGATTTAAATCTCCCGAAGGAGAAATCATAATTAGAGGAATTGATGCTAACTGAGGATCATTAAATTTTTTCTTTAGAATCTCATAGGCATCGATAGTATTGAGTTCCATATCTAACACAATCAAATTTGGCTTATAAATAGTCATTTGTTCATGGGCCACTGCGCCATTATTGATGACTAATGTTTGGTGGCCATCCTTTTTTACCCGCTGATTTATAAGGTCTCCAAAAAAAACATCTTGTTCGATAATGAGAATTTTAGCCATAGTGTGTCTAGATTGTATAATAATTAAATTAGCGCTGCAATGGAAGGGTAAAAGTAAATGTGGTTCCTTTCCCTTCTGCACCCTCAAAGGAGATATCCCCCCCATGCCTTTGTAAAATAGAACGGACAATAAAAAGTCCCAAACCAGAACCCTCCGGATCACGTTTCATTGCATTCTCAGCTCTAAAAAATCGCTTAAAAATATCAGTAGCTTGCGCTTGTGGTATACCAATTCCATTATCACTCACCACGACTTCAACGGTATCTCCTTTCTCTTTCATGGTAATAGTAATTGTATCAGTGGTGTATTTAACTGCATTTTCAATAAGATTTTGAAACACAGCGCGCATTTTTTGTGGATCGACAGAAACTTTTGGCAACGAAGCTGAAGCATCTACTGATACAGTAATCTTCCGGCGTTCAATCGAAGACTGGAATTCAGCAATAATGTTGTTTACCAAATCAGTCAAGCTAATTTCAAAAAAAGAAAGTCCGGCTCCTGATTCGAGGCGATCTACACCAAGCATATCTTTTATGAGGTTAATAATTCGCTCATTACTCTCATATGCTTTCATTACAAGAGCTTTTTGCTCACTTACAAGAGGTCCCGCATCTTCTTTGAGTAAAATATCAAGTGTCCACTTAATTGCAGACAATGGGGTGCGGAGTTGATGTGCTACTGTCGAAACAAACTCTGATTTTTCTTTATCAAGTTGTGTGATTTTTTTATTTTCTTTTCGAAGTTCAAGATCTCTTCGCACGAGCATTCGTGCATATCCACTATATTCATTATTAAGAAGACGTAAACGTTCTGCTTGAAATTGTGCCCGGTGCTTACTTTCAACAAGTTGCCCCTCTCTTTTTTTAATTACAGAAGTCAAATATCCCGCAAGTGACCCAACGATAAAAAAAACAGCTGTATAGGTAACGGTGGACATTAGGCGTAAAATAAAATCTTCATATGACACATTACTTACATCAGTGTATCCATAAATATATTTTAAATACCCCAAATAATCCAAAATTAACACCCCATTGACAAAAAGTGATGCAAAGAAAGCCACAATAAGCGAGCCAAGAGCATCAAACAACACAATCGAAGTAACAATTGGAATAAAAAAGAATATCGGCGATACACCTTGATCACCACCAGACAAGTGAAGGATTACGAGAAAAAAAATGAGCTCAGACATCACCTGTCCAATTGCTAGACGGTTTATCAAATTGACCTTATTGTGCAATTCAATACGTCGCACAAGTGTCCAAAACCATAAATTTACGAGTACAAAAGAAAAAAACAAAAAAAACATGGTTGTCACAGGAAAATGATTATTACCAAGCGGATCGAGCTTCAAAAGAAGACCAATAAAAAAAATAGCGGGAACATAAAACCATCGGGCAGTAACAAGCCACTTATTCGCTTCAAATTTATTGTTGTGAGTAAGACGCAATAACACGATAGCAATATATATGTAGTATTAAGTATATCACGATGAATCCACAAAAAAAATTCTACCAAGTTTTTTTTGTGGATAAACCATTAAGTAATCTTTTTTGTAAGCGCTTCTATCTCATCACGAATAATAGCAGCTGTTTCAAAATCAAGAAGCTTAACCGCCGTATTCATTTCACGCTCTTTCTTTTTAATAAATTTTTGTGGATCTTTTTCAAAAGAACGTGCATCTACTGTAAGCAATGTTGCAACTGTTTTTTGATGTTCAGAACGAAGCTGTTCGGTGATATCTTGGATTTTTTTAATAATTGTCTTTGGAGTAATGCCGTGCTGTTTATTGTATGCAATCTGTAGTGTTCGACGACGATTCGTCTCACTAATAGCATACTCCATCGCCGAAGTCATGGTGTCGGCATATAAAATTACGCGACCATCAACATTTCGTGCCGCTCGACCAATAATCTGAATAAGCGACGTCTCAGAGCGCAAAAATCCTGCTTTGTCAGCATCTAAAATTCCTATAAAGGAAACTTCTGGCAAATCTAAACCCTCTCGAAGTAAATTTACTCCTACCAAACAATCAAATTCCCCTTTTCTAAAGTTAGTTAAAATTTCTATACGTTCAAGTGTTTTAATATCACTGTGTAAATAGGTAGATTTTATTCCCTGTTCTTTTAAATATTCACTTAAATCTTCCGCCATCTTTTTGGTAAGTGTAGTCGCAATTGCGCGTTGATTCTTTTTAATTACTTTTCCAGCCTCCTGTATGAAATCAAAAATTTGCCCTTTATAAGAACCTCTCTCTATAATAGGACGCACTACGACTTCAGGATCGATAAGGCCCGTAGGTCGAATTACTTGTTCAACAACTTTTTTACTATTATCTTTTTCATACACACTTGGAGTTGCTGAAGTAAATATTACTTGACCTACTCGATCTTCAAATTCTTTAAATGTAAGAGGTCGATTGTCTTTAGCGGAAGGTAGGCGAAAACCGTGCTCAACAAGTGTTTCTTTTCGTGATCGATCGCCAGCATACATTCCCCCTATTTGAGGGACAGTTACGTGAGATTCATCGATAATGGTGAGGAAGTCGGGCGAGCCGTCGGCACGATGTGGAAAATACGAGAGGAGCGTTTCCGGCGGCTCGCCCTCATCTTTACCAGCAAAATGTCGCGAATAGTTTTCAATACCATTACAATAACCAATTTCGCGAATCATAGCGAGATCGTAGGAAGTCCGTCGTTTTAAACGTTCGACCTCAAGAATATTTCCTTGAGCTGTAAGTTCTTCGAGTCGTAGATCAAGCTCTTTTTTAATACGAAAAAATGCCGTATCAATTTGAGATTTTTCAGTAATAAAATGTTTCGCAGGAAAAAGAAAAAAAACATTTACCGTCTCAATAATAGTACGGGAGATGGCGTCTATTTTTTGAATTAAACAAATACGTCCATCTTCAATATCAACTTTATAAATTATTTTTTCAGACACCGGCATAATCTCAATTGAATTTCCAAGTGCTCGAAATTGCCCTGGGTTTAAATCAGCGATAGTTCGCTCAAAATGAATAGCAATGAGTTTACGCAGTAAATCCGCACGCGTTATCTCTGTGCCCTGTGTAATTTTTATGTTCACTTTTTCATATTCAACGGGACTTCCTAGATTATAAATACACGACACAGAAGCGACAATGATTACATCTTTGCGCGTGAGCAGTGCTTGTGTGGAAGCGTGTCGTAGTCGATCAATCTCTTCGTTAATCTGAGCCTCCTTTTCTATATACGTATCAGTAACAGGCATATATGCTTCTGGTTGATAGTAGTCATAGTAAGAAACGAAATAATGTACTGCATTAAGAGGAAAAAATTCTCGGTACTCTTGAGCAAGTTGCGCAGCAAGCGTTTTGTTGTGAGCAATAACAAGTGTTGGTTTTTGAATAGAAGCTATTACATTCGCCATTGTAAATGTTTTTCCCGATCCTGTTACACCCAAAAGTGTTTGGTGGCTCAATCCATCTTTTATACCAACAACAAGCTCACGGATTGCTTTTGGCTGATCACCCGCGGGTTTGAATTCGCTTGCTAGTGTAAAAAGAGGCTTTGTCATACTATAGATTTTATTTTTTTTGATTATACAATGATAGAAAGTTTTCCTTAAACTGCATGAATGTATCTTCTAGAATAGCTAGGCGCATACTGTGTACGAGGTTAATTATAAAATATAAATTGTGAATTGAAGAAAGTGTGCCCGCAAGCATTTCTTTTGCTCGAAATAAATGTGAGACGTATGCTTTTGTATAATTTTTGCATGTATAGCATCCGCATATTTCGTCAATTGGAGAAAAATCATCAACATACTGAGCGTTCATGAGATTAATCTTTCCTCGCACCGTGTATAAAGTTCCATTTCGAGCCATGCGAGTAGGTCCAACACAATCAAACAAATCAACTCCTTGTTCTGCCCCCATAAACAAATCTTCAGGTTCACCGATACCGAGTAAATGACGTGGTTTATTTTCTGGTAATATTTGATTTACCCATCTCACTGCTGTCATCATGTCTTCTTTGGCAAATGAACCACCAATTCCGAAACCGTCAAAATCAAGTGCGCTTATTGCTTGGGCACTTTCTTTTCTTAAATTTTCATATCGCCCCCCCTGAACAATACCAAACAACGCTTGATGTTTTGAATTTTCTTTTGAACGATGATACTCGAGACTTCGTTTGGCCCACCGATGTGTTCTATCAAGCGCCTCTCGTTGATAATGTATTGGTTCCATAGGTGAAGTACATTCATCAAACGCAAAAATAATATCGGCGCCGAGATTGTGTTGAATATCAATTGATTTTTCAGGCGTAATATAATGCGTACTACCATCAAGATGCGACTTAAACGTAACACCGTCAGGATCAATGTGTGCTATTTTAGGCTTATCGGGATCAAGCGCTGCTGCCGCTAGTAATCGTTCTGGATCCGTCTCCCTTGTTACCTTTCCAATTCCCTTTCCATACGCAGCACCAAGAGAAAACACTTGGAAACCTCCAGAGTCGGTCATGGTCGGGCCATGCCAATTCATAAACGAATGCAATCCTCCTGCTTTTTGCACAATATCATCGCCTGGTTGTAAATAGAGATGATATGTATTTGCAAGCACAATTTGAGAACCAAGACTCGAAAGCATTTCGGGAGTAAGAGCTTTTATTGTTCCCTTTGTACCCACAGCAACAAATGCCGGCGTCTCCACAATACCGTGAGGAGTTTGAAGTATCCCCGCTCGCCCCAATGTATCTGCAAGTCGTTTTTTAATTACAAACGTTATTGGAGATGACATGAAAACTATTGCACCTCAACGAGTTCAACTTCAAATACAAGTGTGCTATTTGCAGGAATTATAATATTTCCTGCCCTATCCTTCATATCAGCAGGACCGTATCCAAGTTCTGGAGAAATAGTGAGACGACGCTTTCCTCCTTCTTTCATACCAACAATTCCTTTATCCCATCCCTGTATCACAAGTCCAGAACCAAGGGGAAATGTAAACGGTTCACGGCCGATAGAAGTATCAAACTGAGTTCCATTTTCTAACACACCCGTATAATGAGTACTTACATTTTTTCCTGCAATAGCTTCCGTACCCGTACCCAAAAGAATATCTTCAACTATTAAACCAGGAACTGTCTCTATTGGAGCACCTGCGGTTTGTTGTGATGTACCCATATTCATTTCGCTCATAGTGTTATTGTTTTGAAAATTAAATAAAGACATCGGAATTATACTCGATGCAAAAAACCAAAAGAGAACAACCAAGGCAACACATACTGCAATCCATTGATGTACCGAGAGTTTTTTCATTGTGGATATACTACTTAATAATATGTGTAGTATAGTATGGAGTATAATCTCTGTAAACATGAATCAAGACAAAAAATTTCTCATAGATGAAGGCATGGGTGTACCACTTACTGCCGAAGAAATTCGAGCTTCAAATGCAGAACGTATCATCAATATCACACAAGAGCTCACTCATGGCTTTGATTTTCTTTCAAAGTATGAAAAATCTGTAACCGTTTTTGGTTCAGCACGTTTACCTGATGGCCATCCGTATTATGAAAAAGCGCGTACTGTGTGTGGTCGTATTGTTACAGAACTTGGATACAGCGTATTCTCTGGTGGAGGCCCCGGAATTATGGAAGCCGCAAATCGCGGAGCATACGAAGCGGGGGGCGAATCATTGGGAATCACGATACAACTCCCTCACGAACAAGTCACCAACAAATATCTCACCGATCAAATTAATCTCTACTATTTTTTCGCACGAAAGGTATGTTTGTCATTTTCGGCAGAAGCATACATATTTTTCCCAGGTGGCTTTGGTACACTTGATGAATTTTTTGAAATCCTCACGCTTGTACAAACAAAAAAAATTCAAAAGGTTCCTATCATTCTTGTTGGTTCTGAATACTGGAAAGAACTCGAACAATTTATCGTGCGACACCTTCTTGACCTCAGCACAGTAAATTCATCTGATCTTAATTTATTCATCATCACCGACAGTGATGATGAAATTGTACAACTCGTAAAAGAGGCCCCTGTACGAAATGGTAAAAAACCGTCTTATAAACACGGTGATGTAAAAACTATTAATGACCGTGAATAATACGCAGATGGAAGAAAAAGATTTACTAAAAAACAAAAAATGTAGACCGTGTGAAGATAAATCTGACACACTATCAACAGATGCAACGTATACTTTTGTAGAAAAAATTAATGAATGGACTCTTGTCGAAGATCATCACATAGAAAAAACTCTTGTATTTAAAAATTTTATTGAAGCACTTAGTTTTGTACAAAAAGTTGGAGCAATTGCAGAAAGTGAAGGTCATCATCCAGAAATTAGAATGCATGGATGGAATAAAGTGACGATTACCCTTTTTACACATTCAATTGATGGGCTTTCAGAAAATGATTTTATTCTCGCCGCAAAAATAGACGTGATTGAGAAAATTTAAAAAAGTAGGGGGAAAACAGCAGACCCCTGGCAGCGCATGCGCTGCCAGGGGCTGATTGATTGGTGGTGTCGTGGCAGTTATGCCCCGGTTGCGACGAGCCGCGAGGCACGAACTCGTCTGCCCCCTAGAACGATGAGGGGGTGATCCCCCTCGCTATAACGCTCGGGGTCTCCGGACAGCACGACATCGAAAGTAAGTCCTTCTTTCGTAAGACCTTTGTCATAGAGCTCGCTGGTCCCCGGCCCAAAGAGAATGACCGAAGTGACCGTATTTCTTTTTTTTGTCAGGATATGAGCATTGGCGATCGCTCCGTTGAAGCGACGAAGCCAGACACTGAGGTCACTAAATCCTGCACGGCCAAGGCAGAATCGATTCCAAATGTCGAGACAATCCCCCCCACCAACTCCAGGTTGAGTGTGAGTGTAAGGCATTATCGGCGGCAGAGTTTTCGGATTAATCAGAAGCTCATGCTGAAACTTTTCGATCTCATTGTGGTGATCTAATGGAGTAAACTTGACCCCTCGATAGGGTTTGGTGGGCTTTCCTTGAGCCCATCGATTGAACGAGACACGGCTCCCGAAGATCTTCATACTGTGCTCCATCTAGAATCCAACCCGTTTACTGTCGGGTTTCAGTCAGACACTCCACACGTGTCTGAAAATATGAACTTACCAAAAAATAATGTATCATTTAATATAGAATAACGCAACATTTATATCCACAATTCAAGACTCAAAAATGCTATGATAAACATCGTTCGCTCAAAAAATAAACGATGGCAAAAAAATTACATATCGCACATATTGCCTCCGAAATTGAGCCCTTCTCAAAAAGTGGCGGTTTGGGAAACGTTATTGGCGCACTTCCACGGGCACATAAAGATCTTGGTCATGATGTTATTGTAATTACTCCGTTCTACGAAGGTATCACCAATACATACGATCAATCACTAGAAACAATTGAAGAACATGTGCAGATAGAAGTGAGCGATGGGATCTTCCACGAAGTTACGTACCTAAAAACCTATCTACCCAACCACGATGTCCCCGTGTATTTTATTAAAAACAAACAATTTTTTGGACAAAAAGAAAGACTATACGGAGCAAAAAATGAAAATCAGCGTTTTTTCTTTTTCAATATCGCTGCACTTGAACTTCTAAAAAAAATAAATTGGCAACCAGACGTTCTTCATTGTCATGATTGGCATGCAGGACTCATTCCTTATTTTCTAAAAAATCGTTACAAGAAAGACCCCTTCTGGAAACGAATCTCTACACTTTTTACCATTCACAATCTCGCATTTCAACTCGGCCACGACTGGTGGACGATCCCTGAAGAGAAACGAGACGATGGCCGATCTTCACTTCCATCATTTGATGATATTGATCGAGTAGAAAAAATTAATTTTGCAAAACGTGCAATTCTTCATGCTGATGCTATTAATGCAGTTTCTGAAACATATCGAGAAGAAATAATGGCCGCTGATTTTGGCCAAGAACTCCATAGAATTTTAAAAAACAGAGAAAAAATTGTGTTTGGTATTGTTAATGGAATAAATTACGACGACTATAATCCTCTTACTGATCCAGGTCTTCATACACACTACAGCGACAAATCAGTATCAAGGAAAAAAGATAATAAAACGTATATCCAAAAATATTATCGACTTGAAAAAAACACCGATATCCCTCTTATGTGTATGACATCTCGAATCACTGAACAAAAGGGCTTTAAATTATTTTTACCCATTGTGCACACGCTCCTAAATCTAGATGTGCAAATTATTGTCATGGGCGATGGAGATAAGGGTGTACAAACCACACTATTAGAAATACAAAAAGAATTTCCAAAAAGATTTGTTATTACCCCTTTCGACAGAAACATGGAAACGTCGCTCTATGCGGGATCTGATTTTTTCCTCCTACCGTCTCGTTACGAACCGTGCGGATTAAATCAAATGATCGCTTTACGATATGGTTGTATCCCTGTGGTGCATCATATCGGCGGACTTGCAGATACTATTGTAGACTTTGATTCAAATACAGAAACAGGAAATGGTTTTACGTTTAAACGTTATGATTCTGCGCATTTTCTAGTGGCAATTATTCGCGCAATTGAAGTGTATAAAAATAAAGAGGTTTGGAAAGAACTCGTTATCCATGGATTACAGGAAGCGAATTCTTGGATTATACCTGCACAAAAATATATCAACCTGTATAAAAAAACAGTACAATTAAAAAAAAAATATCATGAAGTGGGCTAATTTTTTACATATCTACCAACCCGCTGAGCAACAAAAAGATATTCTTGAAGCAATTGTTGCACAAAGTTATCTTCCTCTTTTTACACATATAAAAAATAATAAGAAAATTCGTCTCACACTCAATGTCACTGGCTCCCTTCTAGAAATTCTAGACAAATATGGGCATCGAGAAATTATCGACATCCTACGCGAAGTGGGGAAAGATGGGCGACTCGAATTTACAGGCTCTGCAAAGTATCATGCTTTCTTACCCTTTCTCTCTGAGCAAGAAATTATCCGACAAATTGAAATAAATAACGAAACAAATAGGTTTTACTTGGGTGATTCATATAAACCACAAGGTTTTTTCCCTCCAGAAATGGGATACACAAAAAAACTTGTTCCTATAATAAATCAGCTTGGCTTTACATGGATTATTCTTGACGAAATTGCGCTTGGAGGTGAACCAGGAAATGTAGATTACACAAAAATATATAACATACACGATACGCAGCTTTCTGTTTTTTTCAGAGAACGTCGATTAAGTAATCTCATCATGAGCGCCGTTGCACGTTCAGCAGAAACACTTCTAGAAGCTATTGAGAATAACCCCACCAACGATCAATACATCTTAACTGCAATGGATGGAGAAATATTTGGTCATCACCGACCCGGTCTTGAAAAAATGCTTTTTGAAGCATGGGCTGATCCTCGATTTGAATTATTAAATATTTCAGATCTTTTTAATCACTATACGAAAAGAGAAAGCGTGGAGCTCGTGGATTCTACATGGGCAAGTAGTAAAGCAGACATAGAACGTGGTGTTCAATTTCTTTCTTGGTCTGATCCGGAAAATATTATTCACACATGGCAATCAAAATTGGTGGGGCTTGTTACAAAAGAGGTATACGCGATGGAAAAAGATAACCCGCAGTTTGAGAACGCGCGAAAAAAACTTGATCTTGCATTAGCGAGCGATCATTTTTGGTGGGCTTCCGCAAAACCGTGGTGGAGCTTGGAAATGATTGAAGATGGAGCATATAGATTACTCGACACATTGCGCAGCATACCCAACATAAAAAAAGAAACTCTCGACGAAGCGAGCATGCTTTATGAGCAAATCATTTCAAACGCTTTTAATTGGCAACGAACTGGAAAAATTCGCGACATGATGAAATCACAAGGTTCACTGTTGCGTATTCCATTTAAAGATAGGACGATTGGTGTGGGTGGTGCAGAAGAGGGTGTATACCATGCTTTTATATCTATGATGAAAGAATTAGAAACAACATCTGCACAGCGTGGTGAATACGAACAAGCTATTTTATGGCGCGATGCAATTTTTAAACTCGAAAACAAGCTAGATATATACGATAGCGTAAACGCAATAAATCTATTGCGTATCAAAATACCCCACGAAGAAGTAGAAAAAACGATAGAACAGTATAAAGAAAAGTACCGAGCAATACGTGGTGGTCAACCAGAACAACGTGGTGGATAATTAACACATGTTTCTATCATTTTTTAGAAAAAATAAAAAACAACCACTACCTTGGTATAAAACGTCTGTTGTGTATCAGATTTACCCATCGAGTTTTCAAGACTCAAACGGTGATGGTGTAGGTGATATCCGTGGGATCATTAATCGTCTACCGTACTTGCAAGACGGTACAGAAAATTCACTCGGTATTGGTGCTGTGTGGCTTTGTCCTATATACACTTCCCCCATGAAAGATTTCGGCTACGACATTGCTGATTTTTACAACATCGATTCGCGATTCGGGACACTTAAAGACTTCGATGAATTAGTCTTGGGGCTACACAAACGCAATATAAAAATTATCATGGACCTTGTCATAAACCATACGTCCTCAAAGCATCCATGGTTTAAGGAGTCCCGATCATCAAAAACAAACTGGAAACGTGACTGGTATATATGGAGAGATCCAAAACCCGATGGTTCACCACCAAATAATTGGGTAAGTGTTTTTGGTGGACCCGCGTGGACTATCGATCCAGAAACCAATCAATACTATCTTCATCAATTTCTTCCAGACCAACCCGATTTAAACTGGCGCAATGAATACGTAATCTATGAGATGCAAAATATTTTACAATTTTGGCTCGAACGTGGCGTCGATGGTTTTAGAGTAGATGCATTTGGTCACCTTCTTGAGGATGGTTTATTTAGAGATGATGTGGTTATCAAAGATCAAAAAAATAATATTGATGATTATGCTTCATACATGCATAATTACAGTACCAATCGACCAGAGCTCACACGAGTTATCGATGTACTAACGAGTACTGCAAAACAAAAACCCGATACTTTTATTGTATTTGAAACATACCTAGATCTCCATCAACTCGTAAATATGTACAATCTTCACGAAAGCAAACAGTACGCTCCGTTTAATTTCAATTTCATTTCAATGCCATGGAATGCAGTAGAATACAGAAAATTTGTTGATGATTTTGATAAACTATTACAAAATCACACCCCAACATACGTCTTTGGTAACCACGATCGCCCCCGGCTCATATCACGACTCGACGAAAAGCGAGCGCGTGTATGTGCGATGCTACTACTCACACTTCGAGGAATGCCGTTTATATATTACGGCGAAGAAATTGGAATGGAAGATGTAACAATAGAGAAGAAAGATATTCGAGACGGTTTTGCACTCACCTCTCTTTTGCCGGGTGTAAGTCGCGATCCAGCACGAACACCAATGCAGTGGAACACAGAAAAAAATGCGGGGTTTTCAACATACACGCCATGGTTGCCAGTTGCATCTAATTATGAAGAAATGAATATAGAAGTAGAAGAAAAAAATCCCCAATCAATGCTTTCATTATACAAATCACTCATTCACTATAGAAATAATTCTCGTATCCTTCAAGAAGGATCGTATCAATCCATAGAAACGGGTTCGCCGGATATATTCGGATACATTCGAACACTACGTGGTGAAAAAAAACGTATTCTTGTACTCCTCAACTTTAAAGATGGTGAAATAAAGATTTCCATACCCCATTTAGGGAAAATAATTTTTTCTACAACAGGAGATGTCGCACGCAATACAATTTTTTCAAAAGAAACAACAATGTGCCCTTACGAAGGAATCGTGGTTGAGATATAATATATATATGCAAAATTTAGACTACGTTGATAAAATAATCATCCACCTACTAAAAATTATTCAACCAACATTCAGTAGACTCGCACTATTTATTGTATTTTTTTGGTTTGGTTTTCTTAAAATTATCGAAATGAGTCCGGCAAGTGGACTTGTACAGCAACTCTTTGAACGCACCGTACCATTTATGACGTTTCACACATTTCTTATTAGTTTCGGAGCATTTGAATGTATTATCGGAATCTTCTTTCTTATTCCAAAACTCGAACGTGTTGTGATCCTATTACTTTTTATCCACATGGTCACAACACTCGGTCCACTAATACTCCTACCATCTGAAACATGGTCGGGCTTTTTAATACCAACTCTTGAAGGACAATATATTATTAAAAACCTTGTTATTATTGCTGTTGCACTTGGTATTGCCGTACGACTCACCCCAATGCATCACCGCCACAAACACAATCATTCAAAAAAATAATCCGAAAAAACACGCACCTCTCCTTGCACCCCACACCTTACGCCTTAGTAATATCGCGAGGATAAAAAATATTTATTGTCCAATCAATTGCTATTTTGATACGTTTTGGCCACGATGAGAAATTAAACAAATACACCGTTCGCCACAACCACCAAGCAAGAGGACCCTTCCATGTAATGCCAAATACTTTACCCACAGCCTGCCACTGTCCAAGTGACACAATATTTCCTTTAGATCGATATATAAATTTTGAAAGGGATTCAGAATGAAGTGTAGCAGCGACGTTTCTTCCGATTATTTTTCCCTGCTGGACAGCAACTTGAGCAAGCATGGGAAGCACTACACCATTCTGTGCCGGAAACACTGCAATATCTCCGAGCGCAAATACATCTTTCATCCCAAACGGTCGGCCGTATTCATCAACCATAATTCTTCCTATAGGATCCCTCTCTATAATCCGTGGAGGATCAGCCTCAGCACCAACAAAACGTATACCATTAGCTTTTACACCCGCGGCCCACACCACTTGAGATGCAGGTATCGATGTATTGTTGGCAAAAACAATTGAATCTTTGGTTATTTTATGAACCTGCGTATTTAAAAGCACGCGTACACCTTTTTCTCTCAGAACCTCTAAGGATTTTTCCCGAAGCGAGGCATCAAACATTGAAATTAATTCTTTTCCAGCGCTCACAAGATATAAAGTCACATCTTCTTTGCAGATATTATTTCGATAATACATTCGAAATGTATCAAAAAAGAGGTCGGCCATTTCAGCAGCAAGTTCTACACCGGTAGGGCCACCACCAATAATCGCAAAACTAAGCATTTTTTTTCTTATTCTTTGGTCAGCAACATGAGATGCTTCTTCAAAAACCGCAATGCATCTATTGCGCAATATAATAGCTTGGGACAAATCCTTAAGGATAAAACTAAACTCTGCCGCGCCCGGGATATTATAAAAATTTGTAACGGCACCGAGAGCAACAACAAGATAATCATATACAACATCACCACGAGTTGTGTGAACTATTTTTTTACTCATATCAACCTCAATAATGTCTGCTACGAGTAAATTTGTGCCTGATTCATAAATAATTTCTCGAACAGACTCAACTATATTGTGTTCACTCAACCCACCAGTTGCCACTTCATGAAGCAGTGGTGTGAAAAGAAAATAGTTTGTCTTATTTATAATTAAAATATCAGCTTCAGATGGTTTTAGTTTCTTTATTAAGGAGAGATACGTGGAGATACCTGCAAAACCGCCACCGAGGATAACTATTTTCTTTTTATTCATACATCACATTGTAACAAATACTATATTTCTTGCCATGAAACAATTTGAAGAGAATCTACATTAACAGTCAAAAATAAGGTGGTATGAATATCTTCGTATGACGCATGAACGCTAAAAAAGATGAGCCCGCCATTAATCTCAAAGACTTCCACATCACACTCATATACAACATCAATTGAATAGATAAATATTTTTTCCCCACCATTATACGTATCATTCTCAGCCCGCTTTAAAAGAGTGCGAGTAGTGCATGAAAAAGCAGCATCAAAACTACTCTGCTTGTATTCATATGAAAGCACCTGAAAGCGAACAAAGAAACTATGTATACTTTGATCAATAACGAGTGCAAGGAGCATAAAACCAATGATTATTGAAGACATAAGTGCAATATATCCAGAAGAATCAAGTTTTCTTTTTTGAAATTTAAAAAAAATCATGGCAACCATATTGTTTTTGAATACAGTACACTGTTGACTAAAAAGCTAAAAAATATACCCACAAAAACCTGCCCTAAAAATTCCTCACTCACATAGGTAAATGTAGTATCACGTACAGCTACATTATGAGATGTTATGTACACATATTCCCCAGTATCTTTTATAAGTCGCAACTGATTATCTTCCTCATATATTTTTATTTCATTCCCCCATACGGCATCATACCGAAGAATGATAGAGACACTCACAGCTACACCTTCTCCCGCACCATTTTCTAATATATCGACGGAGTCTGCGTTTTTTATAAGTGTATATAAAGTACTTAGTGCAACATGACTTTCTTCAATCCCATTATTTTTATCCCTAAGCCATGTTGCAGCATCAAATAATGGGTAGAGTGACATAAAAACTCCTGTCATGAAAATAGAGAGAAGTCCAATATACACAACTACCTCAATAAGCGTGAATCCTTTTCCTATGGTAGTAGTGATTTTCATGGCAATGCTGATTTAAATACATGTACCATTCCTAATAGATCAATCCCATACACTTCGCCATACGCTAAATCAAAAGCCGATATGTCTGCCACAACTGTCTCATGATCTAATACATGGATGTTCTGCAAATTTGAAATATCAACCACAAAAAAACTCTTATTTGAATCTGCAACAGAAACAAAAATAAGATCACCACTTGCCTGAACAGAGCTCACATACGCCGATGTACCAGGAAAAATGAGGTGCAATGAAGCAATAAAAGTGGGTGTGTTTGGATTTGTAACATCAATCATATAGAGTTCATTATTTGTAATCGTTCCTCTTTTACGACCAAGAAAAAGATTGTTCCCCAAAAGATACAGACTCATTGCATCACGATCATTAAACAAACTGGATCCGGTATTGAAAAAACCAATTTCACTCATTGCTGCGGGATTTGTAACATCAACAACAATAAGCTCCTCTGAATCTGAAGAAGTAGCAAGATACGCAACGGACCCTCGGACAATAATATCGTTTATATTATGAGTAAGCTCAAGATATCCAAGCTGCTGAGGATTCTGTGGATTAGAAACATCGAAAACATGGAATTCTGGGCCCGCAGTTTCTTTTGTTCCTATATATACCCTATCGTCTAGATAAAAAATACTACGTGCTTGCGGATACGAACCGTACGGATCGACGCCCGCCAAACTTACGCTAGCAACAAGCTCTGGAAAATTTTTATGTGTTACATCAATCACCACAAACTGACCTGATGTGCTGTTTGTGGCAGCAAAAATAACATCACGTATTGCATCGAGAGCAAAGATACCGGAGCCAATAGTGAGCTCTGAAATCACATCCATACTATCTCTATCCACAATTACAATATCCGTGTCTGTACTATCTAAGCTATTTTGAGAAATAAATATGTGTGAATTAACAACGTCAATATCCGTTGCATTAGAAAGAGAAAATAAATGTGTTGATTGAATATAATCTTCCCATAATGCAGGAAACAGTTCAGGACCAGAGCACGATTCACCATATCGCTTTACGTACGTTGGATCAGTAATAAATATCATTGAAGAAACGGAGTGCGTGTTTACTTCTTCATTCCATATCTTGGTAGTTGATATTTTTTTAATACAAGGAGTGATATCAATAACTGCGCGTGATTCCATGTACGTATCAAAAACAATAGAATTGAGAGTGCTTGAAACTACGTTTAAAAAATGAGCCGGTTCCAACATAATATATTTTTCACGCACTTCTTGTAATCGATGTAATCCATTTGTATAAAAATCCGCACTCATAGTAAGTGATTGGGCACCGAAAAAGGCGCTCGCTGCGGCAGCGAGCGCGAGCGTTATCACCGCACAGGAAATTACTATTTCAAGGGCTGAAAAACCTTGTACGGTGGTGTGCGCGATGTGTCTCATAGTTGTTCAATTACCCCAAGACTATTAACACTAAGCAACACCACCCTATTTCCTTTTCTAAATTCTATCGTCTTAATTTCATCAATACGCTCAGTAAGATTTAAAAACAAGGAATGTGTAAATGTAATGCGTGCATCATCTGGGTATATTGAAATCAATTCATCTATTGACCACGATTCAATAACCACATCACCCCCATCATCTTCTTTAAAAAGTACTACAGAATTATGTAGTACTTTTACACCATACACATCATCAGGAATACCATACTGCGCGTGCGTACGTGCTTGCACAAGCGCTCTTTTGAAAATATCAAGATCATAAAAAAGAGCACGGGACTCAAAAAAAGTAGTATTAAGTGGCGGAATAATCCCCATGATCACGGTAATTATTCCAAGCACAACAAGTACTTCAATCAATGTGAAACCGCGTGAATGTTTGTAATTGGAAACACTACAGTGTGGCCCCCATTTATCGCTTAATATTTTGAGTAATTTCATAGATAGGACTAATAACGGAAATAGCCACAAAACCAACTACCACACCCATAACAATCATAAGAATTGGCTCAAGAAGACTTGATAGATTTTTTATAGTTTGATCAAGTTCCTTTTCATAATATTCAGAAATATAAAGAGAAACTTCAGCAATAGTACCCGATGACTCGCCAACGCTCACCATATGGGCGACCATGACTGGAAATATCGATTCCTTATCTTTTAAGCCAGTAGACAACCCCATGCCTTTTGTTACTGTTTCGCTTAGAATCATATATTCTCGTTCATAGACACATGCAACACACCCCAAAGAAACTTGGATGAGTGCCTGTGGCAAAGACATGCTTGTTTTTAAAAGTATGTGAAGTGTGCGAAATGTCTGACTCATCTCATAATTTCGAATCATATTTCCAACTAGAGGTAATCGCAGACAGAAAGACACAAAGCCAAAGCGAATAATTTTATACTTCTTCCAGAATAAAATTATTACCGCGGTACAAAGTACAAACAATAAAGCAATATAAATGCCATAGTGGGTTATAGAATGATGCACGAAAAGTAATATTTTAGTACTTAGTGGTAACGTAGAGTTGATACTAATGAAGATGGGTGTAATTTTTGGTAAAATATAGAGTGTAATCATGCCTGTCACACCAATTGTTGCTACACCAATACACAGTGGATATGTAAGCGCGGCAATAATTTTTTGCTTTAATTCCTGACGTTTTTTAAGCTCTAAGGCTACGTACTGCAAATTTGAAGTCAGGGTACCTGTCATTTCTCCAGTAGTAATAATGTGCACAGCGAATGTATTCCAGCGCGGCTCTACTGCGGCCAAACTGGCGCCCAAAAAAACTCCGCGAGAAATATCTGAAATAATATCGTCAAACATTTTTATTTCCCACTTCTTTTTTCCCTGATCCCGCAACATAGTTAAGCTGTCCATAAGAGAAATGTGTGCAGAAAGTAGAAAGGCAAGACGAGATGTACTATACACCTGTTCTTTTAATGAAAGTTTTTTAGGAAATATTTTTTTAATATTCTGTAACATCATATTATTCACAAACAGATTTCATCACTTCTTCAGGCGAAGTGACACCTTCTTCAATTTTCTTAAACCCATTAGATATCATTGACGTCATACCATGTGCAAGTGCATACGCCCGTATATGTGCCGCAGAATTTCGACGAATAATACACTCTCTAATCTCATCATCGATCACCAACACCTCACTTACAACAATACGACCCAAAAAACCAGTTTCTTTACACGCACTACATCCAACACCCATCCATACGGTGCGCATATAGTTCCAACTAAGCGTCTTATACATTTCGCGTTCTATAGTAGAAACATCTCTTTCTTGTTTACAAACCTGGCACAATCTCCGCACAAGTCTTTGCGCCACAACTACCCGCAGCGTAGAAGCAATTAAAAATGGTTCAATACCCATATCTATACATCGTGGTATTGCCGTTGCTGCATCTATCGTATGAAGTGTCGACAAAAGTAGATGCCCCGTTAAAGCAGTATGGACTGCTATGTGCGCTGTTTCTCCATCACGAATTTCACCAACCATAATAATATCCGGGTCTTGCCGTAACACCGAACGAAGTCCGTGTGCAAAAGTAAAACCAAGTCGTGTATGAGTTTGGATTTGTTTAATTCCTGCAATTGCGTACTCAATAGGATCTTCAATCGTAACAATCGATGCCTCCGGTGAATTAAGTAATTTTATAAGAGTATACAGCGTAGTCGTTTTACCTGAGCCCGTAGGTCCCGTAACCAACACCATCCCCGACTTTTTTTTGATTAAATCAAGAATCTTTTTTTCATCACTATGAGAAAATCCCAGATCACCAAGTGATGTGTCATTTCGTGTACTCGTAAGAAGTCTAAATACAATACTTTCTCCATGATGCGTGGGCACTATAGATACACGGACATCAAAATTACTGTCATTAATAACTACACGAAATCGGCCATCTTGAGGTAATGTGTGTTCGTCAGTACGAAGTGATGCTAAAATTTTGATTCGCGACACAACCTCAGAAAATATAGTTCGATAATACGTGCAAACATCTTCAAGCACACCGTCAATCCTAAATTTAATAGAAATGAAATCTCGCTCTGGATGTATGTGAATGTCAGAGGCATGATAAAAAATCGCATCTTCAAAAATTGCGTCAACAAAGGCAACCACTGAAACACGCGGAATCCTCTCAAGTTCTTGAGTAATTTTTTGAGCAATCACAGTGCCAATAGAACACCATGAAGTAGTACAGTTCCTATAGTATAAATAACTAGCGAGTTTTTGTACAGTAATCGTTCATCACAATACCAGCAGCAACAGCGACGTTAAGCGATCGCACACTTCCTAATTGCGCAATACTCACAACGTGATCACTTTTTTCAAAAATTTCTTTTGGTATCCCCGCAGAACTTTCTTGACCAAAAATAATAAGTGTCTTTTTTTGCTTTTCCCATTGAAAATTGTAAAGAGCTACAGCGTCAGGTGTGTTTTCAATTGCTACAACGGTGTCATACTCCGCAATGATTTCTTCTATATCTTCGATAAATTTTATATGTCTAAAATGTTCGTAAAATTCTGCGCCAACACTTGCTCGACGATCAAAGGTTTTGTGACCATATAAAATAATTTCCTGAGCTCCAAATGCATTCGCTGAACGAACGATATTGCCTGCATTGTTGTCGTATAGTACGTTTACAATAAGCACACTATAATTTAGTTTTTTTAGAGAGAGATATTTTTTAACCTCACCATCAGAAAGCCACTTCAAATAATCAGCACGGTTCCGTGGCTTATTTTGATCATATGCAAGTGTCTTTGATGTAAATTCAAATTCACCGAGTTTTTTATTTTGATTATTTTCCATATTCTACTACAAAACTCCAATACAAAAATACTATCATCTTTTTATAAACTTTTGCTATATCTTCATATAAAATTGATGGAAACCACCCCTTCGTCATGAATTCCCCACTTCCTAAGCAGGCCATTCAGTCCGTGGAGACTTTTTGTGGTAGGAATGCAATCTCCATTGACCACTATCAGGGGGTTGGATGCCGGACACGCGAGGCGCTCCAGTAGAGACTCAACGACCCACTTAGTGAATCTCGCAGAAGGAAGCTTCTCCGGTGAAAGAGTGTAAATTTCACCATCCACAAACTCGGGCACCAAAACACTTTTGTGGCGCCCGACAGAAACCCTACTCCTTTCGATACCTGCGAGATACTCCGACGATGTTGTCCTCCCAGACCCGGGCAATCCGAAAAGAATCATCGCACGATAGCCTTCCAATCTTCGTAACATACTACTTCCATTCTACGCATTAACATGTGAATAATGGGGTGCGAATAGAACTTGTACGCCACAATTAATTATTCATCATACAGGAATATCGTCAAAAGATGCAACCAACAAAACATAAAGAAATTCTAAAATCTGCGCGCCATTTTTATACGTTATTTTTTCTATTTCTCTGAATCTTAACCTCACGTGGTCGATCTCCTTCAAAATTATGTTGACTAAAAATAATTTTTCTCACACCTTCAGGGTCGCGTGCATTTTTCATAGTAAAATCACTACTATCTTCTGCTGCAGTTTGCACATGAATATCACCAAAATTCAGCATCGTAGCAATAAAGCCCTCCACCTCAATAGTAATATCTTGAATTTTATCAAATCGTAAATTAGAAATTTCACGATGAAAGATTCCTTTCTGTTCGACATCAATAATTCTTCTTTGGGTTACATACCATACATCAAGATAAAAATTGGTCCATTGAATGGCAAACAAAATCCACACACACAATAGCCATAATGAATATATAAACACAGTATGTAGCTGGAAAAGACGGAATACCTCCCGTGCCTCAGGCGGAATATATACAAATGCTAAAAAATATAAAATTGGTGGACATGTGATGGCAATACACACAAGAGCAGTACTCCACACAAAGTCAAACCAATGTTTGCGTACTTCCCAAATTATCGTTTCATTATTTTCTAAATGAAGCATGTTAGATAAGTGCAATTGCAGATAAAAATAATAATAACAGTATTATTGCTGATCCTGAAAAATATATAATGTACGCCCATGCAATTCTAGAATTATCCATTCCATATTGACGCCAATGAAACACAAGAATCGCAGTAAAAAGACAATACACAGAGACAATAAACACCACAATAACCCACATCACGCTAGGTGTAATGAATGTTGAAAAAATCGAGAGCTCAGAAAATAATTCGAGAGGATTTTTCATAGTATGAATATATCAATTAGTATACCAAAACAACCGCTTCACACAATTCGTCTATTGGAAACGAAAGGATTGACACTTTTTATTTTTACTGCTTTAATTGATGCTCTAGCACATCTGTGCCCTTATTTTTTTATAGAAGATATATAAACACATGGAAATTCGAAATATAGCAATTATCGCTCACGTGGATCATGGTAAAACGACACTTACCGATGCCATCATGAAACAAACCGGTATGAGCGCCGAGGGATCAACAATGGACTCAAATACACTCGAACAAGAGCGCGGTATTACCATATACGCCAAAAACACATCAATTTTTTATAAAAACACTAAGATCAATATAGTAGACACTCCCGGCCACAGTGACTTCGGCTCAGAAGTAGAGCGTGTACTTCGCTCTATTGATACGGTATTGCTCGTAGTCGACGCACAAGAGGGGCCAATGCCACAGACTCGGTTTGTGCTTAAAAAATCTCTTGAACTCGGACTCAAGCCGATCGTTGTTATAAACAAAATCGACAAACCCGCAGCACGCCCAAAAGAAGTTGTTGATGAAGTTCTTGAACTTTTCTTTGATCTTGGGGCAAATGATGCACAAATGGACTTCACTACTGTATACGCAATAGGGCGTGACGGTGTTGCAAAAATAAATTTAACTGATGAATCGAAAAATTTAAATCCTCTTCTTGATACTGTGCTCGAAAAAATTCCACCCGCACAGCAAGATATTTCCATCCCTCTACGGATGCAAACGTTTAATCTCGCATACGACAATTTCTTGGGACGTATGGCGGTGTGTCGTGTATATGAAGGAACAGCGCATGTTGGTGAACCACTTATTGTGAAAAAACCAGACGGAACATCATACACAGGAAAACTCACTAAAATGTTCACATTTGAGGGGCTCGTAAAAAAAGAAGTTGAAGAAGTGGCCGCTGGTGACATTGTAATGATCGCCGGACTACCAAACATCTACATCGGCGAAACAATTTGCAAAAACGCAGAACAAGAAATATTACCCGCCATTAAAATCGACGAGCCAACCATTTCTCTCAATTTTCTAGTGAATGATTCACCTTTTGCAGGCCGCGAAGGAAAATACGTAACGGGGCGCCAAATTCGCGATCGATTAGAAAAAGAACTCGAAGTAAATGTTGGACTCAAAGTGGACTTTTCTTCAAATGAATTTTTCACAGTATACGGACGGGGAGAACTTCATATTGCAATTCTTCTTGAAAATATGCGTCGCGAGGGGTTTGAACTTCAAGTTTCTCAACCAAACGTAATCCTTAAAGAAATCGAAGGCGCTACATTCGAGCCTTTTGAAGAAGTAATCGTAGACGTTCCCGATGAAGCTGCTGGATCTGTAATAGCAAAACTTGGCGAACGAAAAGGAATTCTTACAAATATGAAGCAAGAGCAAGGTCACCAACGTATGACGTTTGAAATCCCTACCCGAGGACTCCTTGGGTATCGTGGACAGTTTATTATTGACACAAAAGGTGAAGGAATTATCTCGAGTCGTTTTACAGAATTCAAACCACACGTTGGAGAAATTCGAAAACAATCATATGGTTCAATGGTGTCTATGACAAGAGGGAAAGCACTCGCCTTCTCTTTGGCAAATCTCCAGGAGCGTGGAGTACTTTATATCGCGCCCACTACAGAAGTATATGAGGGTATGATTGTTGGAAATGTTACAAAAGGTGAAACGATGTATGTAAATCCTACTAAAGGAAAGCAACTCACCAACATGCGTGCATCAGGATCAGACGAAGGAATTTTCCTCGTTCCACCTTTCACACTCTCTATTGAACGAGCAATGGAAATTATGGCTGAAGATGATTTTATGGAAATCACTCCCGAAAGCGTTCGCCTACGAAAGAAAGTTTTGAAAAAATAGAATGTGGTTTGATTACCTAAACTATTCTATTCTTATCTTTAGCTTAAGTTTTTGAGAATTTCCATGAGATAACAGTCCCGAATAAGACTGGATCACCTCTGGCTTTTGTCGAGAATCCTTAATTTTCTTGAAAATCTGTTTCTTTGTTGTCGTCCTTATCACTCGGTGGTGGGGAAAATGAACCCAACCAAGGAAATCAATACCAGATGCTTCGGTCTTTAGAAAAACTTTTTCTGGATGAAGCGACTGGCCCTCCCCCCAAATTTCGTACACAAATCTTGTATAATTACTAGATAATTAATACAAGTAACATTAAAAAAAGAATCGCTCCCGATATTAGGGAGTACGTTA
>Ga0163155_10001063_pt1 | contig 33683 bp, 42 predicted proteins | sample OliLakLV19SP4G1_FD_148611 | JGI IMG/M metagenome (GOLD analysis project Ga0163155, IMG submission 148611) | Freshwater microbial mat bacterial communities from Lake Vanda, McMurdo Dry Valleys, Antarctica - Oligotrophic Lake LV.19.SP4.G1 | ecosystem: Environmental > Aquatic > Freshwater > Lake >... | reverse complement strand
ACAAAAGCCGTTGGCTTTATTGTGTGATTATTTGTTTTCATATAATGCTTAGTATTTATTCTGTTTCGTCTAATACCGCAGGGGCGGTAAACCTTTTACAATTCCGGTTCTCGCAATACCACTTGTTACCCCACCAGAAGATATCTGAGTCACAGAGGGAGCATTTGTTGATATCCTGAGTCAACGCAACCCATATTTCTTTTATAAAAGCCAAAGGCTTTTTTACAAAAGCCAAAGGCTTTTTTATTAAATTAAACATTCTTTTCCTCCTCAAACATCTTGACTGCTATTATTAATATGAAGTATAGGTTATTAAAAAATATTTTAGGTTTCATTTTGTTTCTCCCAGTGTTTAGCCATCGAAAGGACTCCCCATCTTATTACTCTCAATCTCTTCTTTAGATTCCTCTGTAGTGTCCAAAACACCCTCTTCAAAGGCTTTGATTTCCTTTTTAAGGTCTTCTATCGCCTGACCATCTATAAGGAGCTTTTCCGTCCAAAACTTATGATCTGCTTTATGTAGTTTTACTTTTAATGCCAATAATATCTTCTTTAGCTGTAGAGCTGGGTTATCCTTTATAGACAATGTATATAGATCTGATTGGGAATAGTTATCGTAGTTTTCCATTTATTTCTTCTTTCTTGTTACCTATACAACTAGTATAGCACAAAGTAGTGTAAAGTCAACATAGCAACTTGTGCCTAATCTAGACTATTTTTGTCTATATGCTTATCACAGAAGCGGGCAATCTTTATTTTTCCTATCGAGTATTCAGCAGTCTCTGTGCAAAGGATGTTTAAGTCAATAAGTGGGAAATAATGTTTCCTAGAAATAATAGTTTTTGTTCTGTATTTTAGATAGAGCGCAGAGACTTCCATTTCAGGGTCTATATTTACTCCAAAATTAGACTTAACAGTAAACTGGCTGGTGATTGTATAAACCCGGCCAAAATAGAATCTACTGTGCATTAAATATAAGAGTTGACTTGATCTATCGTCGTGGGATTTTAAAGCAGGATCGCCAATTAACCATAAAACATAGTACCCCAGTTTGTTCAAGGCGATAGTTTTTTCAATAACTCTTTCAATGGGTGTTTCACTTAACTGGATCTCAATAGCCACCTTTTGTCCTTTATATTCGATAGCCACATCTAGTACAAAAGCCAAAGGCTTTTTTATGAATTTCCCGTCATCAACGATTTTTTCCAACTGACATTCAAAACCTTTATCTGTATAGTAGTCATAGAGCTTTTGCTTGAAAGATAAATGTTCAATACTTTCACTCTCCCACCAACAATCCCCTACAAAAGCCAAAGGCTTTTTTAAGTACTGATGAGCAAAATGAGCGATCTTCTTTTCTCCTTTTTTAAGAATAGTAGCCCCTCCACAAGCAGGGCAAGAATAAATCCCTTTTAAGGCATCTCTAGCAATTACTCTCTCTTCAAATATGTTATTTGATGTCAACATTATAGGTTATCTATCTTCTCCATCCCCTCTTCTAGCCTAATGTCTTCCGCTATAGCACTTATACCTTTCCGTACTTCAGTTACAGGCACGGTTTGGGGGTTAACTGCGGAAAGCGATTCTGGGGCCCTTTCCGCAGTTGGAACTGAGGAAAGGAAAGCCCCCGTTGTGGGGGGGGAGTATGTTTTCCGCAGTTCCTGAAAATCGGGAGTTAGTGCGTAGTAAGGAGTTAGCCTTTTTCCATGCATGCGTGGCTCAACTGCGGAAAGGATTTTTTTAAAAACGAGTTCTTTTACATAATTTCTGACAGATCTTACCGTAATAGAAGTTTCCGCTGAATTTGAAGAAGTGACCCAGAACTTTAATATATCGGCCGAACACAGGTTTGTTTTCATCTCCTCGAAGATTGAGATTATCCTATCAAGCTTTGCTGTCTTAGAAACCTCCCATGGAGTTCCTAGCGTCTTATATGTTCCGTCGTTAGTAAGCTCTATTACAACAGTCGGAATGACCTCATCAAAGCGACCATAAGTCTTTAGGACTCGCTGGTTGGCATTCCCGTCTTCTTTGCGGGTGAATTCTATAATATTGTCTACAAAGCCTGGTAATGCCCCTGAACCTCTTGAGGCCTGCGCTTGATCCCCTCCACCTTTTCTAAAATGGTGAATAAGTAGAACCCCTATTCTGTTTTCTGTAAAGGTGTACATAGGCACTAAGGCCTTTAAAACCTGCGCTGAGTCATTTTCGTTATCAATAGGCCAAAACGTGGAGAGGGTATCAATCACGACTAAATTAATGCCTTCTACAATGCAGTGCTCTTTGATCTCATCCAACATCTGTATCCACTGTTTTAGATTAGGCTTGCTTCTAATAGGGCGTGACCAGATTGAGATTTGATCAATTAATTCTTTTTCAAGATCTTCTTTTTTCTCAAACCACTCACTCTGAGGCTCTTCGGATATAACAAGGACTCTTGTTTTTGTGATTGGTTGACCTGCGAATTCCTCCCCTTGAGCCATTGCGACAAAAAGGCATCTCAGAAGAGTTGATTTTCCAGCTTTCCATAAAGCGGATAATAGAGTAATGTAACCTTTAGCTATATAATTTTCCCAGATCCACTCACGCTTTGTTATCTCGTCTGTAATCTCAGACCAGTTAACGGGCTTTCCTATAAGAAATGACTGTTCTATAGGAGCGGGTTCTGCCCCAACCCCTCCTTTTTCTCTCTCCTTCTGAAACTCATCGTACTTTTGTCCCATTTGCAAACCTTTCTAGTCGTTCTTCAAACGATCTTGGTGGTTCAGGGAAAAGAAAATCTAATAACTCAATCAATTCTGGCAATTCTTTAAGGTTGCGACGTACTTCTACCATTGTAAGTATTCTTTTAAAATACTCTTCTCTAACCACTTTCGTTCCAAGTTCAAGAAATCTGACTTTTAAATATTCGGGCAAATCTATTCTTTTCATCTTAAGACCCCCTCAGGATGAGTCCCTTGATAAAGGGCTGAGGGGGTCTTAAAGAAGACAGGGACTACAAAAGCCAAAGGCTTTTTTAAGGGACTCATTCTCTTAAACGTATCACTGATTTAAACTAATGTAAATACACTAATTAGTGTGTAAGTAGTTGTAGTGTTATACAATATCTTGTGGTAGAAGCTCGAAGGTTTCAGGGTGACTTTCGACAATAAACAGGGGTATTTCCCACCCATTCCACTCGAGAACACCTAAGCGAAGATTACCGTCTTTGACCTTGTGAATAGTCCCTGCTTTGAAATCTAAAATATTTTTTAATAACCTATACTTCATATTAGTAATAGCAGTCCGGACGTTGATGGTCAGCCCCAACGTCCGGCTCCGTCTGCTCCGTTTAAAACGGTAATTTCTCTGTTTCCTCTTCGGAAACTTCTTCTTTTTCAGGGGTTTTCCCCTCTTTAAGACTCTTTTCTTCCTCCTTTGTTAGAATGTAAGTAAAAGGGTCTTGGCTTAAGTATAAAGCTCTTAACTCTGGTAGGCCATTAGTTAAGATGCTTGCCTGTATCTCCTCATTTAGAGGCTGTTTTGGCTTAGGACTAACCCTGTATTTGGTTGTTTGCAAATCCGTCCCAGTTCTCTCGATTTCTATGTCGTAAGTCCCAAGATCTCCCCAATCCGCATCTGACTCTAGGGACATTAGCTCCCTTTTAATAGATTTTTGGGTAACTTCCCAAACCTGAACATTTCCTGTCTGATAATTCAAAACAGGGAAAGCCAGGAATTTCTTGGCGTTCTCTCCCTCAGACATAGGGACTGTCTCATTTTCCTGTACCCTGGCAGGTTTTCTACCTCCTTCGGGAGTATCTAGCCACCAGACCCAACCGGAAATAGCTTCACCTAAAACTCTCAAGCGGTGTTTACCGGTTGTGAGTTTAGTGTAATTAGATTTAGAATCTTGTTCTTTAAAGTTTTTTGGTATTGCTATTGTTTATTCCACCTTCTTCCTCTGGTAAAAACCAAATAGGGGGAATTGAGCATTCTGCCCAACTTACTCAATCTCCCCTATCTGCCTTTTAAATTTCCGCTGAGAATCTTTTGAACACCCTGATAAGTGATACCCATAACTGAGGCAATGCGTTCAAAGGAATAGCCCTCTTCTTTGAGGAAGTAGATCAGCTTGCAGGTATGATTTCGGTATGCGGTGAGATTTTTAACACGAAGTAGTATAAATGTAAAGGATTAAAAGACATTGAGCCGAGGATAAGTGAACTTGCTCTGAGCCCGTGGGAGTATGTCAGCTCTTAAACCAAATCTCTGTCAGTTTTCCTAAAAAAGCCTTTGGCTTTTGTATCTTCAATGGTTTAGGATTCTCCGGTAGTCCTAATTCTCTTCGTTGATCTCTCATAAGCTGTTCCATTATTGCAGCTCTGGCCATGTTGTTCTTGAAAATCCGCCTATCTCTTTTATGTTGTAAGTCATCACGTTCCATCAAGGGGTTCTCCCGATCTTCCTGTTCCAATTTGTTCTAGGTGTCCATATTGGCGGGGGTTCGGGGATAGGTTCAGAACTGCCGTTAACCACATACATAGGTTTAAATGCTGAATCTATAGCCTCAACCATCTGTTTTGCACCATACCCAACTCCGGCGGAGATTGTTAAAGCAGCAAGTGTTTTAAGTATGTTTCGACGTTCCATTTTCAGTCCTCCCCGTGCTCGGCCATATGCTCAAGCCTTGAGGGTCTGTTGAAAACTAACTCCTTTTTAAGTCTACTTTCGCGGGCCACATGAGCAACTATTTCGGGGTCTGTTAACTTGAAGACATAGTCACCCCTGGGCGCAGAAAAAGGCAATGCTCCGGCTCTGCCGGTATCTTTTAACCACCTCTGAAACCTTAAATGGTTCACAGAAGGATCTCGTGGCTCTTCCACGAACATTTGCAAAGAAGTATCGTATCTCCCCATTTCTTTAGGCATGTTACTTACCTGTCGCCAATCTCTGTCCTGCATAGGACAGCATGAAAATAATTCCTGTAGCTATTGACTGGTATTGTTTGAAATCAACTAATTTAAGTTCTTCCGCGATAGCTGGTAAAGCTAGTGCTGCAACTATCATGATTAGTTTAATTCCGAACTGTTTATAGTCTGTTGTATTTAATGTTCCTATTTCACTTTGTTTGTACATTATTTCTCCTTTCCCCACCTCTGCCAAAAAGATAGCGGTTTAATTAAAAGCGTTTTCTTCTTCTCAATTACCTGTCTTAAGTCTTTGACTTCCTTCTGTGCGGGCTGTATTGCATCTTCAACAGCATGAGAGACCTTCTTGGGTATTCTTGAGATATCTATTTTGAGCTGATCCACAATCCCCTCCACTGCCCCCATCCTCAAGGTAAGCTCCTGAGAGTCTCGAGTGTTATGCGTTTGATCCTCATCTATACGGTTAACGACTTTCTGGATCTGATCCAATCTTTCGGTTAATACTTTTAATTGATCCTCGTTCATAAACCCACCTTTTTTACAAAAGCTTTTAGCTTTTTTACAAGCCAATTGAGGACATTGACGAATGGGCCGGAGAATGCCGGAGCTGCCTTTTGTGGGGGTGTTTTGGACACTACAGCCGGGTTCCGAGGATAGATGGTGGTTACAATCTCAGCAGACTCCTCTTTCTCTTTCTGTTCCGTGATGTAGGCTTTAAGATCTGTCCGGGCTTTTTCTGCATCTTCTTTTAATAGATCTAAGACCGGATCTATCCAGAGTCTCTTAAACCTTCCGTCCCCCTTCATGATCTCTATCATGGTGTCGTCAAGGCTTAAACCTCTTTTAACCCACGGATCTATTTCATCTTGATTAACCCAGACTCCGGTTAAGGCCTTGTAGGCTCTTTTGTACTGGTCTGCTTTCTGAGGTTGCGCGATTTCTTGCGCGATTATTTCGCGATTTTCCTGTAGGAATGGCAGAGGGTTAATACCGCCGAAGTATCCATTATTTCTATTTAACCTGACACCGTTATCATCTGTCTCAAAAAGGTTGAGATGGAGATGAGCGCCGGAAGAATTCCCTGTGGATCCCATCTTGCCTATCCTTTCACCTGCTTTGACTATCTGACCTGAGGAGACATAGTTTTCCGACAGATGGCAGTATTGAGTAGCTTTGTTAACTTTGTTATGCCAGATGGTTACGTTTATTCCATAAGCACCAGAGCGGGCGTTGTCTTCATCCCTGACAACAACACCATCCTCTAGACAGGAAATTTCCCAGACAGATCCTGTCGGGATTAGATCCAAACCTTCGTGAGCCGTTAATCCGAACTTTTTATAGTAATCCGGATTAACTCCAAACTCCTGTGTTATTTTAAACTGACTGTTAAAAACTTTTCTCATAGCAGCTTCCCTTTGCTAACTAAATCGCACCAAGATAATACAATGCTCCTAACCCTCCGGCAACTATTCCTATTATCTCAGGCAGTTTGGCCAGAGGGTCGACTTTGCTGAGTGAGAACTTGACTACTACAAAAACTAGAACAAAAATAAGTAACGCAACTAAAAATTGCATACACTCACCCCCTTTCATTCAGGTATGATCTCAAAATCTTCTGTTTCCAGATGGTATTCTTTTGTTCTGAATGGATTAACCTTGTAGGACACATCAATTTCCAGATGCCAGATCCCGGGTGATGCCAGTTTAGGGACAGGCACTTCAATATTTACAGGAAGACAACCGATTCTAATATTAGAAGACTCTGGTGGTTGATATAGCACGACTCTCTCACTCACAAACCTTCTGACAACTAGAGTACTGACATTTTTTAGCTTGCAGGCTTCGACCGTATATACAAGCGTCCCTCCTTGTTTGACCTGCTTTGTAATAACTTTATAGGGTTGAACAATCGGCTTTAAGACTTCAACAGGCCACAGGAATTGATAGCCTAGAAAGAGGATCAGACTAGTGGAGATTATCAGCGTGGCATAGATGGCTAAATGTATCATTTTCATCATTTATTGATCACCAAATTTAAGACCCCCACAGCGACAGCGGTAAGCACTAAACCAACCATTCCGTAAACAATCCTTTTAATAGGGTCAAACTGTTCTCTGGTCACATACTGTCCCTCAAGCTTAACCTTAATATCTCTGACATTATCCTTAATGTACGTTATATCCTGCTTTATTAGAGCGAAACTGATTGAGTTAGCTTCAAGATTTTTAGTCATAGTTTTACATAACCGCAAAAAACCCACTACTACCTATTGAGTAATCAATAACTAACTTAGGCCTTAAACTGGTATCTGCAGCATAACTCCGCCCTCTGAACCGATACCCATCGGCATTCTCAACGGATCCTTTTATTAAAAAACCATTATTGGTAAAGACTCCCCCAGTTAACATCTCCTGTATTTTATTAGCCGTCAGAGTGAAGTCTTTAAAAACGTTTAGGGTTTCTGAAGCTGTGAAAACTCTGGTTCCAATGTCCGCAGCTTCCCTATCCGTGGTGGTATTCCCCGCTCCGGCTGTCCCCCAGTTGTTTCCTGTTGTGTAGACATTCCAAGTTGCTTGCAATTCCTCCCAAGTCCTTAATAACCGATGAACACTGTAAGTTGAGCTATTGGAACTATTATCAGCGTAGGGGACTATTGAGAGCGTTGCCGAAATAATGGTGGATCCCACAGGAATAGAAGAGAGATCAAATTGGATTAATGCTCTGGTAATAATCGCCCCAGTGGCTAAATCCCCGATATAGAAATTATCGTCACTACCGATGTTAACGGTCGGTTCACTACTGTCTATGAAAGTATCTGTAACACCGGTATCTTGTAGTGTAATTGTTGGCATTATCTTTGATTTCCTAACTTACGGCCACACACTGCCAAAGAACTTTTGAAGTGGAATATATAAATCCTATTGATAGTGTGGCTGTGGTAGCTGCCGTGGTGGTTGGGAGGGCAACGGTGGTCGCTCCATAAATAGCGTTCCACGTCAGAGCACGAGCAACGGTTGTAGATGAAGCCACCGTTATAATAAGTTTTTGTCCATTTACCGGAGTACCTGAGGGAGCGTTAAATAGTAAGGCGCCTGCTTGTGCGGTGACAATGAACATGTCCTGTGTATCACCGGCAATGGAAACACCGGTATCTGTTGTGTAGGAAGCTGCCGTTAAGACGCGGGGGGTTTCTCGTTTATTGGTCAGCGTTTGAGTCCCTGTTAAGGTTACAACATCCCCTGTAGGAGTATTAATCACAGGTGAGGTGAGGGTCTTATTAGTCATTGTCTGTGTAGCGGTATGAGTGATGACTTTGGTTATATCTAGTAATCCGGTTGAGACTACTACCGATTCTGTTAAAGCATCATAGATAGATTTAGCCCAGAGGACATCAGGCCCGAACTCTACTACGGCATTAATGGCATGTGTCTGGTCTGAACCTGAAGCATCAGCGTTCCGGGTAAGGCCGGTTAGGGTTGATCCGGATACTGCTGTGTAAGATACGACTTCTCTCGCACTTGGCGTTTCTACATCAGAGGAATTGATACGGTCAACAATGAAAACCCCGGGGAGATTAGGAATGCTGGTAGTGTTGTTTAAAGTGACGGTGGTGGCAGCAGCAGTTAGTGGTGCTCCTAGAGTTTTCTGTACAAAGTTTGCTGTGGGTGAGGCTTTAATAGCTTGTGCCATTACAGCAGAGTAGTTCAGAAGAATAGGAGGTTATCAAGACTTAGACTCTCTGGGCGGAGGAAAGAGAGCCTTCTGACTGAGGAGAGGCGGTTATTCTTGAACCTAAAAACTCAAAATTTGAGGAGCTGGATGTACAGGAGATCTCAATTTGTACCAGCCTTGACTCTTTATTCAACTCTCCCCATCGGGTGAACTCGTCAGACCCTGTAACTGTAGTGCCCTTGGTATCTCCCCAGATCTTTGTACCCCAGGTATTTGCTCCCCATCCTGATTTACCTGAAATAGCTGCGCCCTCGATAGTGAAGCTTTTAATGGTTGAAGTTATCCCTGCTCTGTTTTCAGAGAGGATGTTGATGGTAACTGTTCCGGTAATATTTCTGAATAAGACATAGAAAAGCTGCAACTCTTTTAATAGGCTCCAGGAGTTAAATGCCTCTTTGTTGAGTCTTAAGGTTTTGGTAATGGTTGTGCCGTTGTCTGAATTAATCGAGGCTTCAAATGTGTACGCTTGGTTGGAATCAGATGACCCAAGCACCCACCTCTCAGTTCCTGAGCTGTCAACATATTTAATCATCTTATTAATACCGAAAGGCATTTTCCAAATCCCTGCAAAGGAGCCTCTCTCTCTGTCATAAATCAATAATTCTTTTCTGGCGGGGAAGGAGAGGAGATATTTATTGTTTACATACATCGCACAGCAGGTGGTGTAATCAGTGCTGTTCAGAAGGGCTAAATATGGCCTAATTCGGGCTGATATCTCATTAGTCCTAATAATGGATAAGAAGTTGGGTTCATAGCCTACAACATATAATCCCTGTCTCCCAAAATAGATTACATCGTTCTCCATTATCTGAATTGAGTCAGCACTGGTACAGCCTACGGCGGTGCTGATTGGCTGGACTTGGGGATCTAGAACAACAAAGTCACCAATTGAAATGGTCTGAAGCTCTACAGCATAAGAGGCAAATTCTTTAAAGACAGTAATCTTGCTTGAACCCGGCTGAACTTCATACCCTGTAATGGGAAAACCGTCATCAGGGCCTACATAGACTGACCCGCCTCCATCTACCCAGTTAAATTTAGACTGATTAGGATATCTTCCGGAGATAAGCAGTTTTGTAGGGTCTTTGTAGTCAACCATCAAGAGGCGGTCTCCGACAGGATCCTTATTAACAAACTCACTCTCGACACCTCCTGTGGTGTTAGATAACGGAGGCAGGATAATTTCGGAGGCTAGATCTCCTACATCAACATAGCGGGTTGTAGACGCTCCAACACCAGCTAGAAACGTTTCATCTCCAGGAAGACCTCTATAAATCTGATAGCCTGCAAGGGAGGCGGCAGAAGGGGCCGACCAATAAACATCAACTCTAGTATTTGCTAAATCTTGAGGCAGGTTAGGTAAGAGGATCCGGCTTGATGGGTTGGTCTCTCCTCCATTAGCGCCTAGTGCAGTAACTACCCAGCTCCAGATATAGGTTCCTGATGCACCTGACATGTTCGTAGCATTGCCTATTGTAGGCGGTGAAATGGTGGCAAAAACGGACAGGCCGGTTCCATTGTACCTAGTTAATGCCCTGCTCTTTGAAACAAGGTAGGTAAACCCACCCATCTGTTCTGACCGGATAATGGATCCTGAGGGGAATGATTGCCCTGTTATGACTGTTGAGGACGTTCCATTCTTTTTGACGATAAACCCCTGATCAGATAATGCCAGTAGTTCGTTAGTCAAAGAGAGGACGTTGTTGTATGTCGCAAATCCTTTAATCGTTCCTGTGGAGTTAACTGAGAAGTATGTCGAGGTTCCCCATCGGCCTGTGGGCACGCCTGAGCCGATTAGCATAATATTATCACCCTGAGCGTATTCATCCCTGCCTAATTCCGTAGGCCGAAGTAAGAGATTCAGCCCCTTACGGAATGTTCTCCATTCTGCTTCAAGATCTTTGCGTCTTTTGTATGCCGGAATATTAGTATTAAGTTGAGGCATTGTTTATCCTATCGAGTACGCAGCCGTACCTTGCCTTCTTGTCGTATTAATACCCCCCCCGGGGGTTTTCATCTCCCTTCCTAGGAGGTTTTGCAGCTTATTATTACTCTCTGCTCTTTTAATGGGAAACCTATCATCCTGACGAGACTCCAGCACATATGATTCTACAGCAGTAACCACATACAGTGGGTCAGATAATTCGCAAACATCGGTTAATGTAAGTAGCCCTGAGGGATATCTCTGGATATCCATTGAGAGTGTCGCTCCAGCAGTTAGCCCATTAAAAACCGCTGTATATCCTTGAGCTGGGTTTCCCATGAGGTATAAATATTTATCTGTTGTGGCCTTCCCAAATCTTTCGAGGGGTTTAATCTCCTCATACGGATCCGACCATGAGCCGTCACTCAGGAGCTGTCTGGGTGCCAGCATGAATTCCTTAAAATTGGTAGGTAAAGGGACAGAAGCATTTGCAGAAGGGGCAACATTGTAGATGGTATGAAGTTCTGAAAATTGACCGATAGCTGAGGCATCCCAGACAGCTTGGTTTGCAAAGTTGGCTCTTAATATCAAATCTGTTCCTGTTGGTATGGTAGCCTCCTTATCCAGATAAGCATTTATGTCAATTAAGATGTCCTGAAGAGTTCGCATAGGAGAACTTTAAGGACTAAATGCGGGAGGTTATCAACTATAAACTTGTATAAAACCTGCCCGTTAGTAAATAGGCGGGATTTCCATCAACAAAAATTAACCTCTCTGGATCAGGGAGGACAGAAGACACGATTAAGGCCTTACCCGTGATGGTCTTTAGAGTTCCATTAACGAGGTTAGCTTTTCCGGTGATTGTCTGAGTTGTTACCAATGCCACTCTTGCCACGCCTGCTATCGTCCTCGAGACCGTCTTAAGGATTGCTGAGAGCCCTGTCACCGTACGACTTACTATTGCTGTAACGCGAGACAACCCGAGTATCGTTTGTAGAGTTGTAGCTGTAATCCTAGCTCTACCTAGAATAGTCTGTAATACTGTGACTGCAATCCTTGACCTACCTAAAATAGTCTGCAGGGTAGTATTCCGTATTGAAGCCTTTCCGAGTATGGTCTGTAAAATAGTTGCTGTAATACGTGCTCTACCGAGTATGGTTTGAAGTACAGTTGCTGCTATCCTTGATCTACCGAGTATGGTTTGTAATACTGTGGCTGTTACTCTAGCTCTTCCTAAAATAGTTTGTAGAGTTGTAGCTGTGATCCTAGACCTACCTAATATCGTTTGTAATACTGTGACTGTTATCCTGGCTCTACCAAGAATTGTCTGTAAGACTGTGGATGTAATGCGTGACCTACCTAATATCGTTTGTAGTGTAGTTATTCGAATCCTAGCCCGACCTAGAATGGTCTGTAAAGTGGTTGCAGTGATTCTGCTTCTTCCTAGAATAGTCTGAACTGTAGTTGCTGTAATCCTTGCTCTACCAAGTATAGTCTGGAGTACGGTAACGGTGATTCTAGCCCTACCTAAAATGGTTTGCAGGACTGTAACGGCTATACGAGATCTACCTAGAATGGTTTGTAGGACTGTTGTTGCTATTCTTGATCTACCTAGTATTGTTTGAATAGTTAAAATCGTTGCACCACGGAATAACCGAATAAGGGGTTTAAATGGTTGCGATCTTCCTAGTCTCATATATTAATAATAACTTGCTCTATGTATTGTTTGATTAATCTGTTTTAAGCGGTTAGGAATAACTCCAGCTGCTGCTGCTGCTGCGAAAGGTGCTCGCTGATAATTAGAGGGGTAGATGATACGAGGATGCTCATAGACGCTTGGGGCATTAGCAAAGCTTGCAGTAAGTCCACCCATTATTTCCGCAGAGCCTCTGATTAATGGATCATAAAATACAAGCCCCCTTGGAATCATAAGAGGCGAAAAACCCTTTGTACCAATTGATGCTATTTCCGCCGCTGTTAGTATGCGATTATACATGAAGGGTTCAGTAAGTTTTCCATCAAAAAAAGTATTACTGTTTGCCTCAGATCCAAAATTGAAGGCTGTACCATTATTATCTTTTGTTCCACCCGGACCAAGTCGCTCAATTATAGTTTGGGAAACCCCATCCAAATATATGATAGGATCATTTGCCGTTGATCCCCAATCATAGGTTACACAAAAATGATGCCATACATTCACTGTGGGAGCATTACAAGACCAAACCCCAGGCGTACCTGTCCATTTTGAAACAAAGACGAACCCTGTTGGGCTTCCATACCCAGAGTCCATTTCCATTGCTATCTCACGATCCCCTACTGTCCCTTGATACCACCACTTTCTATAGTTTGCTCCGTAAGAATCTGTCTGCGCCCAAAAACCGTATGTTACTGTATTAAGTGTTGTTTGGCTGGCGTTGAGGGTATAATTTATAGACTGATTTGTCCCATTAAGATCGTATGCCATTAGAAGCCTCCTTTTGGAGCGCTAGAGGTTAAAAAAAAAAGTGTTTTCATATTATGTCTCATGATGGAACTGCTGGGTCAATGGCTATGTTTCTTTGATAACTGTGCGTAAAAGTTCTGCGTCAGTTGTGATATCGTCAGTCCCCGACGTGCCGTCCGCGTCTCTCCTGATCTTTAATCTAAAAGCCTCACCAGCCACTAAACTATCCATTTCAGCACCTGAAGTGTGAGTAGTTGTTACTTTGATGACCATACCAGAGGTACCAGGTGCAGTACCGCCTGCACTATTAGCTGTTGCAAAAGAGTCTGCGTCTATATCAAGTGTGCTTGCATCTATTCGCTCAATGGAGGTTTGCACTCGTAAACTTCCAGTGGTAGCAGAAGTGAAGCTCCAATAAGTGTCAATTGTAAGCCCACCACCTGCATAGTTATTCGGTAGTACTGCTTCAAATACAGCTTCTTCATCTGTAGCACCATCAAAATCCAAACAAGCGTGGGCGTTTCTTGTATCTAAGGTTGCAAAGATTGTGCTTGGTGGCACATTGTTAGTTGCTGTAAATGAAGCTAGGAAGTTAGTTGTTGCCATAGTTAAACCTCTAAAACTACATAACAATATGCATTAACTGCTGCTCCTGCTGTTACCCTAATTCTAAGAGCTGAATCGGCATTAACCATTGGCTCAAGCCCTAGGGGAAACTGTTTGACATACTGATTTGTAGGAGCGACCAATTGAGCATCAAACATTCTTACTGCTGTTATTGTGCCTTCTGCCGTTGCTGTATAACCTGTTGCTGCTACTCCTACGGAAAAGTAAACTGTCGAAGTTGGATTGTTTGGATTTTCAAACTTAGTAATATCGGCTGCTGCTGATGCTGTAACCGTTGCGAATACTGTACCAGTTTCTAAAAGTTCACACTTTATAGGAGCTGCTGCTGCACTTCCATCAAATGAGATACCCCACTCTTTTATTTTAAATTGAAGAGCTGTAATGCCTTTAACCTGAAGCATTGTCTTTATTGCTGTACCAGTAGTAACTACAGCTTGAGCTGCAGTTGTAGGCATTGGTCCGTTCGCAATTAAATATAGTGCCATATTATTTTATTCCTATTAGTCTTGTATATTTCTTCTTAAGTATTACTGTCTCAAAACCGATAAAGTAAGTAATGTCATCACTTTTCGGCTTCATCGAGTTTACTTTGCCTGTATCTAGTGCATAGTTGATATTCATTCTCTCTTTATGCTGGCGATAAAATATGAGTTTAAGACTTGGAGTGTGTCCTTCAATAAGTGGAATAGGTTTATCATCTTCGACTATGATATTTACCCCGTTTATAGAAAATTCACCCGTTGTCAAATCAACACTGTATCGTTCTAAATACCTTTTTAAAGTGAACTTCTTAATATCCTTCTTACTCTGTAATACATCGTAAAAAGCTGACTTTTTAGGGTCTGTCTCTGATACATCATCCTTATTTTGATGAAATACTGTACCGTCTTTGTAGTCTACTTTAAATAGATATTTCAAGCTCATTGTATTGTGCTTATATATTCTTTAGTTTTTCTTCGTTAATTTTAGTTAAAACTTCTAAGGTTACTTTGCCTTCGTTCTCTGTTTGATTGTCTTCTAGTGCCTTATCAATACCTTCTTTATCCATATCTCCAGGGAGTTTAATAAACTCACCACACTCACAAGTAAGTAAGAATTCTCCATTGTGATCAATAGACACTTCGTGCTCTGTTAATTTTTGTTCGTTAGTGCAAAATATATCTCGTGTTTTCATATCAATTTTCGTTATATTGTAAGGTTATAGTCACCTGTGCTGTGTCTCCTGCTGCTGCACTTCCTGTTGTTTGTAGTTGAGTTGTTAAGTAATTTGTCCATGAAGGGTTAGTTGTTGTAGACGTAGCTTTTCCAACAGTCGTAGCTCCTGTTATTCCAAAGTAAACTACTGCACCTGAACCAATTGCTGTAACTGGGGTAATAGTTCGTGTTAAAGAAGCATTTGTCGTTGCAGAAGGAGTTGCATAAGTAAGCCTGTCTCCGTCAGCAGTCATTGAGGGAGCACCCTTTAGAGTAAGTCCTGTTCCAAATGCTGTTGCTGTATGCTCATAAAGACCTGTTAATACTTGATTAAATGTTCCAGAAAATTTACCAGCTAACCAAATTTCAAAAGAGTTATTTCCTGCTGTTATAGGTGAGGATGAATAAGCCGTGGAATTATCATCAATATTTTTCCAATTGATTTCTGTAGCCGTTGTAATAGTTTGTCCTGCTCCGTGGGATCTCTCCCATCCAAATGTTGCTGGCATACACTGATACTAGTAGGCCGGGTGAAGAGGTATTCAAGTCCTAACTGTAGTTCAGAGAGGTTCTGCTATCCCAAATATTAGTAAATGTATCAGCCCCTTCTGCAAACTCTATTGTTAATACACTTGAAGCCTTTGTGATTCGTCTAATTCGCCATAGGGCTGCTGATGTGGCTGTACCTGGCTTGGTGTTGCCTATATAGGTTGTACCTGATACTAATTCATCAATAATGAGCTTATCCGGTACGCTCTGAATGGCTTTAAACCTTCTTCCGGTGGATAGATCCCCCACCGCTGAATGCTCTTCATAATCTGTGCTTGAGGGTTTGCCAAGTCCTAACTTTTGCCAATCGCTGTAATTCATAAGCTAAACTGCTCCATCTCTTTTCTGATTTTCCTGTCCTGCATATCGAGGTATGCATACCTGGCCATATAGCTGATTCTCTTCTCAGAAATCGGAGGGGTGCCTATTCTCAGCTCCAGACCTCTGATCATAGATTTTAAGTTCTCTATTGAGTGATCTGCTGTTTGACGTTTTGCCCACTCAATTAGGCTCTGTACCTCTTCTGCGTATTTTGTAGCCTCCTTACGGTCAATATCCATATACTCTGCAATCGCCGTGATCTCTACTTCAGGGATTGGAGGGGCTGAAACATTTTTCTCTGAGTTAATCGGTTTCGGAGCTTCCTCAGCTACGACTTCCCCTGGAGCAGAGCCTTCAGCTCTATTAGCAGATGCATCTCTGATGGTCATATTACGGTAGTCCTAGCTCCTGCTAAGGTTCTTGTTCCTGCTGTAGTTCTAGGTTTCATAACTACGGCTGTGGAGTAGGTGGCGCCTGTGATGGTGCCGTTCTTGGCAGAAGAACCAGTATCATTTGCTGTTGCTCCTGATCCTTCATCAAGTTCATATAAATTAGCAGGGGTTGTGCTTGGATTAATACCATAAAACATGTTTGCAGCAGCCGTATCAGATAAAGTAGATGCAAAATAAACAGGCTTATCTACTTTCCCCAAGAAGAACCCTGCAGTATTGTCTGAGCCAAAAGCACATCCAGTATTAGGAGCATTTAACGTGGGATTTGAGTTATATCTTAAAACTCCATCTAGCCATACCTTAGTAGCTGCACCACTGCCAGTGGTAGTCATAAATATATAGTGCCAATCTGAATCCTGAACTTTAAAACCTAAATCAATCCATGCAATAACGTGGTTTAGGAGAAAGACAGAACCATCGGTAGTAGCGCTACCCGATAAAACAAGTGCCTGGCCTCTTCCAGCTCCACCAGCTCCAACTGAGATTAGGGCTTGCTGGTTTTGCTTGTGGTTGGATGATTTAAACCAAGCTCCCATTGAATAAGTTAGTGATGATCCCCAAAGAGTAGTTACAACCTTATCTGAAGTTCCATTAAAACTCAAACACGTCCCAAAATCTCTAACTGTTTGTCTTTGAGTTGCTGTACTTCGTGGCATATATTAGTAATCTCCTTCCGTAGGAGACACTATGGAGTCTCCGACTTTGATAAGCAATTTGTTTTCTTGGCATACATAATTATCTGACTGAAAGCACAATAGCTGGGGCATTTCCTGCAGTTAAATGAGCTGTACAGCCAACATTAAAACTTTCATTAAGAACGTATGAACCTCTTGCGCCTGGTTCTATTAAAGCCAGAATCGTACCCGAAGCTCCGGATGCGTTGTCGTATATTGTTAGAGTGGGGGCTGAGACCTGGCCGACATTAAAGCCGAGTAATACACCTGAGGTAGATTTAGCAATCCCTATGGTGGCTGATGCAGTTAACTGAAAAGGGTTTCCTTTGAGTTCTACCTTTAATCTATCTGCTGTTAAGTCTTCTCCTGCAATTAAGGTATCCTGACTAACTTTTAAAGCCCTGTTAGCAGTCATTCCGACAGCTCCGGCTTTGCCGTCAGCTACCGAAGTCGGGGTAGCCTCATATATTCCCTGAAGTACTGTCCCGCCTGTTGTACCTGCTGTGAATGTTCCACCATCAACACTGCCCCCATCGGCTATCTTACGCAGTATTTTGTTTGCATCTTCAGTCATAAAGAGATAATAAATGTGAGGGAGTGGAGGTTATCAAGAACTATTTCAAAACTGATTCAATAGGCGCATCACCATAGAAGATGGGGAGTGGGTCGAAGCCGTGGTTTCTCATAAAGATGATTTTAAGTCTGTCAAAATGCATTGACAAATCGGGAGAATGAGTGGTTTGCCCTTCCTTATGTTGGATACTGACTCCGTAGTTTCTGTAGAGCTTTAACCCTGCTTTATACGTCCTGATCCAATAGTCCGTATCCTCGAAGTTAACAGGCCAGTAGTCGTGAGAGAAGTATCCCACCTTATTAATTGTGTTGCGGGTAAGCATAAAACAAGCTCCTGAAAACCATTTGTAGCATTCAACAACACCCGCCCCCGCAGGGAGGTTCTGGACATGGATGTTTGCTACCCCGCAGTCAGGCATATCCATGGCTTTTTTTAACCCTTCCAGGAATCCCTTATGAACTATGGTGTCATCGCCCAGAATTGCCATGTATTCACCCCTTGCGGCTCGTAAACCGGTATTCCATCCTTCTGCACACCCCATGTTAGTTTTAAGCCTGATATAGGTATCGCACTCTTTCTGCCAGTCATATACTTCAGTGGATCCGTTATCTACAATAATCAGCTCTGTATCTTCACCTATAGAATTTCTAACAGAGGCTATGCAGTCACGAGCCATATCAACCAACTCTTTAGTCCGGTGATACATCAGCACTATTACTGAATATGTTGGTGGATTTACAAGAGGGTTTTCCATTGGGCCTCCCAGTCTATTGATGGGGACAGATTGCCTACAACCATATGGGTTGCCATACTTGGAATTGGAACAAACATCTTCTGTCCTTTTTCTGCTAATCCCAACCACTGACCATGATCCAGGTAACCAAACTCATTAAATAAATCAATATTGTCCTGTAAAATAGCCTTACGAAGCCCAAAAGTCATGGTATTACGTTCTGTAGATCGAAAGTGATAGTTTGATACCAACTCAATCTGGCATTTATTAGAATGAAGGGATCTGTCCTTGTAAAAATTGGGGTGGTCGTAAGGGGAAACAAGGCCTAATTCTTTAATAGCATCAACTAACTTCTGAACCTCGACAGCGGGGTTCCAGAGATAGTCACATTCCAGAAACAAAATCTCCTCATGCTCTATTTGTTTCAAAGCCATCTCGTATTGCATTAAACAAGTTTCATTAATACCTATAGCGGTGGGGATGAAGGAGTGCTTAAACGGTACTATCTGCTTTACCATTTCAGCCTCCCTCTCCCCGCAGAAATCAGCAAGAAACACTACTTCGGGGTTAACGTCTTTAAAAGCCCTAACAAAAGATTTAAGGCAAAGCTTGTTTAGTTCAAACTTATCATCCTGTAGGATTGGGGATGGGTTAGTGCTGGGGATGCTGCACAAGCGATAATAAACAATCATTCTTTAAGTTGTCTCCACTTCACCCAGTGGAGTCTTGTTTTTATCTCTTGTTGATCTTTATTACCTTTTCTAACTGTTTTGTAAACAATCCAAAGGTTGAATGATAATGAAAGCCAAATTAAAAATATAAGCAGTCCTAGTTCAACCATAAAACTCCTTTATTGAAGAAATAATATAATCAATCATTTCATCAGTTAAATCAGGATGGACCCCCACGAACATGCCCAGTTCCATAACTTTATCTGCAACTGGTAACTCAGTAGCTATTCGACCAAACCCTCTAAATCCCGGCTGTTTGGTTATGTTCCCTCCGAAGATGGTTCGTGTTTCAATGTCTCTTCCTTCGAGGAAGTCCCTCAGATTGCCCCTATCCTGTGCAAACATGGGGAATCCAAACCAACTAGCATCAGCATTGTATTTAAGGAGTGCAATCTGAGGTAGATCTTTTAACCCCTCGTAGAGTCTGTGGAAGTTCCGCATTCTTTTTTCCTTAATGATTGGTAGCTTCTTAAGTTGAGTTCTCCCCATCGCACATTGAAGTTCTAGAGGTTTAACATTGAACCCCATGTACTGGAATAGATACCGTGCCGGATAATCCTCAGGGATACCTTCAAGCTTCTTTTTGTCATTGATACCATCATAACCACCCAGCCTACCCCATTCTCTTAACGAGGCTGCTTTGTTTCCATACTCAGGATTGCTAGTGAATACCGCACCACCCTCACCCATGCAAAGAATGTGAGCTGCGTGGAATGAAGTTACAGCAATATCAAAGTATGATTCAAGTAACCTGCCTTTGTACGTGCTCCCAAAGCCATCGCAATTATCGAGAATGGTGATTAGGCCATGCTTCTTAGCTACTGCCAGTATTTCGTCAAGATTAGGCACGCTTCCAGCGATAGCGACAACGATAATGGCTTTAGACTTCTCACTGATTGCCTGCTCTATCAATTCAGGATTCAAACCTAATGTTTCTGCCTCATTATCAATAAATACCGGAGTTAACCGGTTGTAGTAGAGGGAGGCAATAGTTGTAGGGAAATGAACTGCACCGGTAATAATCTCTGACCCTTCAGGCAGACTTAGTGAGGCGTAAGCAATCATTAGAGCTGAGGAGCCTGAGTTAGCCAGAGTAGCGTGAGTCTTCCCTGTGAACGCAGCTAGCTCTTGTTCGAGTGTTTTACCTTCTTTATCAATCGTCCACCAGTTACGGTCTAGAACGCCCTGTATGGCATCAAAATCGGCCTTATCTGTATAAGCTCCTCCATAGGCTAATCGTTTGTTAAATGGGTTCATAATTGTATCTCATTCTCCTGTTCCTCCAGTTCCTCGATTCCTTTTTTTTTAGCCCACTCCCAAGTCTTAAGTAATCCTTCTTCAATGGGGGTTTCTTTATAAGTAGTTAGTGAATTCTGACGTGTGTGGTCTGCCAAAAACATTGATATCTCCTGTTTTCGTGCGTCTGCCATTTCAATAGATGCTTTAATTCCTGTGACTCTCTGAAGAGTGTCTGACAACTCTCTAATAGAAATATCTTTATCTGACCCAACATTAATTGTCTGGTTGGGGAATTTATCTAGGGAGTCCACCATGACATCAACAACATCATCAATATAGGAGAAGGCCCTTCTCATTTTGCCCTCACCGTAGAGTTTATAAGGCTCACCTTCAATTAGGCGTCTCATGAACAATGCGACTACATTGCGATAAGGATCATTCATATTCTGATGAGGACCATACAGGTTGTGTGGTCTAAAAATAATATACTCCATATTGTACACCTTTGCCATTATCTTAAGTATTTGCTCACAGGCTAATTTGTTTACTCCATAGACATCTTCAGGCACTGTTTCACCATCTTCTTTATAAGGGATAGTAGCCTCTCCATAGACAGCGGCGCTAGAGGTGTAGATGAACTTTTTTACTTTGGCATTGATAGCAGCTCTTAAGACACTGACAAATATACCTATATTCCTTTGGGTCATGTCGATAGGTGATATCTGCCCCCTTGATTCGGCTGCATTCGCTGCTAAGTGATAGACGACCTCCGGTTGAACCTGATCTACGAAGTGGTCAGTATATATCGTATCCGCTAAGTCAAAACCTTCTCTTCTGGACATGGTGTAGACGTCATGGCCTTCTTTTCTCAACCTTAAAACTAAATTGGTTCCTAATAAACCGGTAGCTCCAGTAACGAGAATGATCATACAAACCCCTTTTGATATCTCTCCAGCCATTCAAAAGCAATCTTATCCATAGTTGAGCGTATCCATTTAACTGCGTCTGCGGTTGGTATTACTTCTGGCATTTCATACAAAAGCTCTATTCGGTCATTAATATCCTGGGTAATCCTAATAGGTAATTTCCCATCCTCAATCATTTGCATTACCCAGATATATCTAGGATCATTTAATCTTCTCTCCCTACCTAACCCATGTTGTGGTGTACCTTCGAGAGCTTTCCAATGATCAATGCACGTAGCAATATTAGTATCATCAACAATTAATTCGTATCCCGCCCTCAAAGCTCTAAAACAAAATTCAGTGTTATCAAAGCCTAGTCCTTCATCAAATGCTTCTATCCAGCCTCCTAGGTCTTGGGCTATAGCTCTGGGGACTGCTCCGTAGTTTTGCTCAAACTCAAAAGGTAAGTCACTATTCCTGATACCTTCATTCTTATTTCTGACATTGGCACGGATGAACTCACCCTCTACATCCAGTTCTCCATGGAACCAGTCCTCGCTTTCTATATCAGGTTTAATTTTCGGGGCTCTGTAGATGTCACAAGGGGCCAGTAGGGCATTAGGGTGCATCTTGTGCAGGACTACCAGCTGCTCCACTCCATCCTTGGGCATTAACACAAAATCCTGAAGGATGACGATTAACTGGCCCTTAGAGTGAATCATCCCTGTGTTGTTGGCGTTAACTAGTCCATATGTCCTTTTAACTTTTCTGGATTTACCTCTTAAGTATTTAATGTCCAGTTTATATTGATTGGCGTACTCTTTGGCTAGGGCTTCCCTGTTTTGTTCATAGTCATCAATGATTAACCACTCCACGTTCTTGTATGTCTGAGTGGCTATGTTGTTAGCCATGATGTTCCAGAAGCCTTTCCTAATGGTTGGGGTGACTATGGAGACCTTAATATCCTCATTAGGTTTCTCGAACTGTCCTGTCCAGTCTGTAGCTATCTTTGACCAGTCGTAGTTCTCAGTAAATTTCTGGCCTAGTTTTGACTCCAGAGTCCACTCTATCTTGTTCCCCATTGTTTCGAGTAAAGCTTTCAAATACCGTGCTTGGGTGTCTGGTTGGGATATATCACCCTCTATTAACCTGCCTGACCCTACGGTCTCTTTCAGAGCTGCAAATGCCATAGTTACCGGAACGACTCCCTCCCTTTGCATCTCTAGAGCGTTAATACAGTTGATCTCGGTAAAGTACGTCGGGTAGGCCCAAATACCGCATGATTCCCTCAATTTCTTTAACTCCGCCTTGCCGATACGTCCGTGATCTGTAATCCCTGGCTGCTTCATCATCTCGATAACTGACTCTTTCCATTTCATCCTCTCGGGGTTACCAGCACAGATCGCGTCAAAGACCTTCCACCCATAGGCTACATCTAAAGTAGCCCCCGGAAACTTGGCCTTAATCTCAGGCCACATCTCAAGTAATATGTCCAACCCTCTATCTGGTGATGAGGCGTATACTAATTTATGGTTTTTCATACTCGTATTCCGTTCGATATAATCGTGAACTTGTCATCGGGAATAGTTGGTGCTAGCTTCCTCTGGTACTGACTCTTAACCATGATCTTGTCAATGCTCCTCAGGTGAGAGCCTTTTAAATCGACCACTGAATAAATGTCGTGAAGATCTACCAGAAACTTACGGGCTTTGACTTTGCCTGCCATCTGCCAGCCTCTCCACTGAATAAAGATATTGAAGAAGTCTCTTTGATTGAACTCGTACCAGGGGAGATAGGTGACGCCCTCGTGATCTCCACGGTGTGCCCCGGGGTCTCCGTAAACCGTCACCTTGTATCCCATCTTTGACCACTCCTTAGACAGCTCTATTACAGCGGTCTCGGAGCCGCCTATGCCTGTCTCCAGGCTATTGGCAGCCCAGGGTTCAAAGAATTTACCCCCAAAATTAGCAAAATAACAGATCTCATTCCCTGCCCAGGAACGAGGGGGCGTTACTTTATGCCGTATCTTGTGGGCAAAAGGTTGGGAATTAATCGCTTCAGGTAACGCATCGAGGACCTTTAAGACTGAATCATCTGCTCCTATTGAATTTAGATAGAGAGTCAGCTTGTCGACGTTGGCACAGGCGTCATTTAAATCATTTAAATCCTGAATGAATATCAGCTGTTGTTTGTTGGTTTCAGAGGGGTCTTCTGTATAGAGAAGGTTGGCAGCCTCAAGGGCTTTCTTGGTGTCTTTTCGGGCGTTGTAGTTCATGTTTAGAAGAAGCTCAGCAAACATAACTTTGATAGCTTTTACGTTGATAGCTCCGGAGGTTATCCGCTTGTCTATATCCATATTGGAAGCAATGTTTAACCAGTGATCAACGGTGTCGTACTTTTTAAGGTTATAGTAGGCAACGCACAGCCTGAGGTAGGCGAGAATATTATGAGGCCACTCAGCTATAGATTTATGGAGCATATCGGCTGATTGTTGGAATTTTCCCTGTTTTCCTAAGACAAGGCCCATCATTTCATAAGCTGTACCACGCTCTTCATCCCATCCTGATTTAGACATGTATTCATTCCCCATATCTATAACTTTCTCCCAGTTTTTCTCTATGTTCTGCTCCGCGTAGATTTTCATTAAGTAAACCAAAGTTCGGGGGTCTGCCTCGCCTTTGCCTCTCTCTTCTTCTAACTGGATCTCCAGAATGCGTTTGTTGCGCTCCATTTTCTCGGGTAAATCCGCATCCTGTGTGGTATGCATAACAGCTATCGGAAACTCATATTCGTTTCTTGGTTCTGCTGTGTATTTAACAGAGGTGTAGTTATTCTTGGCTCCCTGTACAGGAACAGGTGTCTCGTGAAGTCTTCCTTTCCATTCTGAAGCTGTAGGTCTGATCAATCTCTCCCTCATCTGAGATAGCTCGACATCCACCATATTTTCGATAGATGGCTCGCCATTAAAAGCACACCCATACCAGTAAGTAAGAAATAGAATGTCTTTCCCCGTCTTCTTCCCTAGTTCGGCTATTGTCCTTAAATATTCTCCTCCTACTAAGATGTCATCTGAATCTATCCAGAATATATAATCAGAGTCTTGAGGAGCTTGAGAGAAGTTAAAATTACGCGCTGCTGAAAAGTCATCTACCCAGTCGAAGTGAGTATGGGTAACACCCGATATGGATTTGATTAGATTAACCTCTTTGCCTGTTGAAGTCAGGTAAATACCATCTACATACGGTCGGATGGAGTCTATAGCCTTAACAAGCTTTGGATACTCACTATTATCTTTGACTATTAAACAGGCTGATATTTTCATACGTAATTACTGGTACCAAATAGATTAGGGTATATTTTGATTAACTTAAAAAAGACCTTTTTGTTCTGGAGTTTTAAATCAGGGAACATAATTTTGATTAACTTAAAAAGCATCGGGGGGTATCCTGCAGGGTTATATCCGGCGCTTTTATCTGAAGCCAAATACGAAAGGGATTTCTCATACTTAAGATCAATCGCCCTGTCATGTGTCCAGTCTTCACCCTCCTGGGGGAAATGCTTTTGCCAGACTCCAACTACTGCGTCCATTAGCTTAAGGCCTGATTCAGTCTCTATATCTGTGGGATTACCTAACTTGATGGCTAATCTGTCTAAAAAGGTGATTGTTAAAAGCTCCTGTTCTGAAGGGCCTTCGTAGAACATAAAAGGGTCGAGACTCATGCTTAATATAGTTTGATACACAGGAGGGGGAAGTATTCAAGATAGTACGGAAGAGGCCCCCTTTCGGGAGCCCCCTCGTGGCCTTAGAGCATGAGACTAAGGCACAATGACTACAGAGTTGTAGCGTAACCTGTTCTCTTTGCTGAAGCGCGTTGTGCGAATCCAACAACAGTTAACTCAGTCACGTACATTCCGTTATCACGGTCTCCGTCTTGGGCGAGTTCTGTCCACTGTGGTTCTCTTCCTGTTAAGAAAGCGTGTTTCCAAGTGTCTTCCCTCAAAGCGTAGACAGTCAAAGTACCGGCAGAGTTTCTAACGTCTTTGTGAGCCAAAACCATTACAGTTTGACCTACCTGTGTGTCATAAACACGAACCTCATTAGTTAACCTTTTTTCCTTAGCGTCGATATTTCGAGTTAAGTTAGAAGTAAATCCTGCGATTCTTCGTTTAATGACCATAGGAGCGACGATTAAATCTGCAACATACTCTGATCCTACCTGATCCCAGACATCTTGCAGGATGTCATTGAGTTCGGTTTCCGTGAAAGATGTACCTGAAAGGCGAGCAGTTTTATTGGTGGAAATCATTCCATCAATACCACTCATCCCTCTGGCTACACCTGACGAACCTGAAGCTGCTGCACCGTTAATAGTTGCGAACTCCATTTTAGCTTTCAATCTCTTGAGAGCTTCGCCTTTTTGAAAAGCGTATGGGTCTTCACCTGTTGCGGTTGAAATAGCTTTCATTGTTCCGGATACCCTTACTTCCTCATCAACAATAGCTGTTATGTTATTGGTTCTGGTTGGGGTTGTCAGATCACCATAAGATGCCTGAAAACCTTCTACTGCGAAAGTAACGGATGTCGGTCTGGCTGTGTTGTAAGTAGTCCACTCATGGAGTGTGTTAGTTGCAGCAGAAGCTTTTCCTAGATTTGAAACAAAGTAGTTATCCTCGTTAGGAGAAACATTCTTTAGAATGCTCAGTAACGATTCTCGTCTATCACCTGATTGATATGTATCTAATCCAAATGGCATATTTTAAAAATTCACCTACTTTCCGAAAAGAGATTAGTATCCATTTGCTTTCAGCAAGCGGCCTATTGAAAGGGCGTCACCCTTCCTGAGTCCCTCTTCGTTGCTGTCATACTCAGCTTGATTTGGTGCTCGGACTCCGGTTTTAGCCGAAGCTTGTTCTCTTTGCGAGATGACCTTTTTAGCTTCCTCTTCTTTAACAGTCTGGGCTTTAGAGACTTCCTGGGATGTGGCTTTTAACTCAGCTGCAACCTGATTGGCTGCGGCCTCATAGTCCTGATACCCTCTCTTTAACTGTTTCAAAACAGTGTCTTTAACTTTGTCGTAAAATTCACGACTAAAATTAGGGTTATACGGATCTAATTGTGGATGCTTACTGTGTACGTCCCTGACAAGCTGAGTTTCCTCAAACTTCTCAATCCGTTGCTCGGCAAGCATTGCCCTATCCTCGGCTCTCTGGGCCCTTTGGTTCTGCTCATTTAGAGTATTCGTCAAAAGGTTCTGGTCGATGTAGCCTTCGCTGTCAACTAAAGATTGAGTTATGTCTGCAACCTGCGAGGTTGAGAGATTACCAAATACTTTAGATGGAGGCTGAACTTCATCTAACACAGAGCTGAACTTAGGTTGTTGCCGCTCGTATTCTTCAAGCTTTTGAGCCATTTGTCGGTTATGTTCTTTTAACTTTTCAAATTGCTCTTTTGTTTCTTCCTTCGCGCCCTCGGGAAGATTTGGCTCCACCTGCTCTGCTGGTTGTTGTGAGTCGGACAATTCCTCAACCGGATTCCCTTCGGTTATTTCCTGTCCATTTTGTTCTTCGTTTATTAAGATTCACCACCTTTCGGGGTTGATTTACTGCCTTACTGCTAAGTGAAGAGTCTGCAATGACTCAACAGTATGAGTGGAGTATGGATCACACAAATAGGAGGTTATCAAGTTACTGCTTCTTGAGAGCGTTATACAGCTTTAAAATGTCAGGGCCTGTCCAGCCGACACCACAGGAGCATTTAACTTCAGTAGAAGAAACAAGGGTGACATCTCGATGGGTGTGATTCTTAGGCAAAGGGGTGTTTTTAGGGATAGGGGCTTCGTAATGCTCCCCATCAAATACTTCTTTAGGCAGTGGTGGCAGTTCAGGTTTATCCATTTCCTACGCTGAAATCTTTTTGTGGTGCTTCTAGCATTGACCGTATCGCCTGAGCTCTGTCTCTGGCTTCTTTAAAAAGCAGGAGGAGCTCCTTGTATACCAGGGCCTTGGCCAGGAGGAGGTTGTACGCCTCCAGGAACTTGTCCAGGGATGGGTAATCCTTGGGGTTGAGCAGTGGAGGGGTTAGCTCCTGCTCCAAGAGTGGCAGCAAGATCTGCTGGAATTCCGCCTGTTGGTATAGGTTGTTGAGGGATTCCTCCCGGAGTAGTTCCTGGCTGAGCTTGTGCCTGTTGGAAGAATCTTTCTGCATCTTTAAGTCCTGTACCTTCTAACTCTGAGACCAGCAACTCTTTGATTAATGGCTGGACTCCCTCTTGCGCTAATAATTGTAACACGGTCGGGTTTGTGGTGAGCCTATCGATGGCTTTTTGCATTGAGTTTTGCAGCTCAACGTCAGCCCCAGAGGACATAGATTTAACATCAGCCACATAATCATAGTTACCATTTAAATCATCAGGGATCATTATCACCTCGGCGCCATCACCCATCTCATTAACTGTCATCTTAGCTTTAACCTTTAGCTTGTATGGGTCTTTCTCCTGCGGGTTTTCAATAACCGGATGCCTTGGAGTTTTACCAGCATCAACCAGAGACATAATATCATCGTCTGACATGTTCCCACCCTGCGTACTCACCACCTCCCCTATCATCTGCATGGCATCTTCTGAGACTTCCATCTCATCCATACCAGCTCTCTTAAAGTAATTAAATAGATCTGTTCCAACTATCCTTAAGATATATTCTTGTTTATCAAGATCAGCAAAAAGGAATTGTTTGTTGTTGGAAACCCACATTCCCATCATGTCCTGAATAGCTTCAGCAATAGATGTCTGGTTTTTCTGATCCCTTGAATTCTGTTGTTTGGCGGTCTGCTTGATCTCTGTTGCGGTCTTGTTATTAGGGTTAAAAGGATCTACTCCTCCCACCCCTTGAGAGATATCACCCATAGCGATATTGAATGCTGACTTTAATGAAGAGAGTGTTGTTTGGAATGTCTGATCTGCCTGATTTCCTGATTGGTGTTCAGTTACTGCATCAACCTGATCCATTAACCACTGGGCCTCAGGTGCATAGACAATAGATTCAATCCTGACTCTACCATCTAAGATTTTTAGTGGAGGTCTGAGCTTGATATTCATACCGTCAAGATATCCGTTGACGCATGCTTGTATTGCCCTCCAAAGGGGCAAAACAGCCTCTATTTCGCTTTCTCCCAGTGGGTCACCCTGTATGGCATAGTACCTGAGCTGAATGACATTAATCTTTTTATGAGCATAGGGATTAGGAATATCTCTTAGTACAACTTTGTAGATAGGAGAAAAGGTTATATATCGGCCCCGGCGTTTCTCGGTTACTACTTCCAGTACAGGAAAAGCAATGTCATCTCCCACCCTGTCAGATAACCCTTTAAGATGCAGGATTCGATTATCCCATCTAGTATCCCGCCTGTCGGTCTTCCCCTCTTTCATAGCCTGTTTTAGTTCTCCCAGTCCAGGGTATAGGGGTTTGCCTTCGGCTTCGGATACGGTCTCCATCTCGTCCAGAGTTAGCCACTCTCTTTGCTGAAACCACTTTGCGTCCCTTATGTGAGAAGCTGAAGGATCCATTCCACAGTCACGGACATCTAAAGGAATAAACTCATTACCGTTAAACAGGCACGACCCGTCGGATCCAGCCTCATATCTCCATGGTACTTCGGCGAACTTGGAAGCGTAGAGCCTTGTATCCTGCTCGGCTATACTCCACTTCTCAAGCATACTCCCTCCAGAGTTAGCGTTATCCCATTGAAAGTCTAGCAGGGCATTGTTAAGTCTGGCTGTCAACACATCCCCCCCCTCTCTAGGCACTAACCGGCCTCTTAACTTGGAATTCATGAGCCTTGAGTTCTTCTCAATAACAGTAGTTCGGATAACAGGATCAGTAACTTTGGAGATATAGGGCCAGTCATCAGGCAGCTTACCGTAATAGGCATCTGTAATATCATCGTAACCATTCTTTCTTGACTTACGATGTTCACCGTCTTCTGTCCAGATGTTGTAATGGGAGATGACTTCTTTTAGGGTTTGATCAGCGTCGTGCTTGACTCTGATCGGTTTTAGCTTTCTTGCCATGTAGTGATTAGATCAATGAATTAAGGGAGGTTATCAAGTTAGTACCATGGGGCAAGGTGAATCCTGACTAAATCTAATAACTGAGACATTTGGGTGATTCCGTTTGTTATCTTCCTCGATTGGCAGAGAGTGCAGATACGGATGAATTCACCATCTAGGCATTCAAACATATATGAGGGGAGTTCTGACCCTTGCTTCTCTCCGCAGGCCTGACAGTTCCATTCTTCGGTCTTAGATTCCTGAACTAAACCTAATTTCTTGCCTCCGTATTTGCTCCAGCCGTAAGCTTTTCGGGTGATCCCGTGCACCCTATTCTCGATTGTCCGATTCCAATCGTTTTCGCCGTTATTAATAATAACAGTTTTATGAATGACTATATCCACTATGGCAGTTTCCGAGTTGATAATACAACATAATGCAGAGTTTGCAAGATAGCAGTTCTATGCTGCGGACTTATCTAAATTTTGGGTTACGTCCTTACCTAGCCTAAACTTACCAAGCTTAACCTTTCTGACTTTTATCTTCTTGAATTTAGAATACTTAAATGATGGGGCTTTACCCATGCGGATGGATAGCTTCTTTGGTTTCTTCCCTTTCCCGACTTTCTTCAGCTCAGCCTGCAGCGCTTTATACCCTGCTATCGTCTCATTGGCTTTCTCAAGTGAGATCTCTCCTTTTGTAAAAGCTTCGACTGTGTTGTTGATTTCGGTTGTGATTTCCCCGACCTGCTTAGAGGCTATCAGCTTATCCATGTCAGGGTCTCCTGTTAGCTTTATGTTGAGGTAAGTCTGCTTTTTGGATTTGTTATCTGATTCCTGTAGTCTCTTCTTTAACTCTCCCAGTCTTGAGAGTTCCTTATCCTTTTCTTCGTCTGAGAGCTTTGAGTCATATACCGCGGTCTCCTCCTGTTTAATCAGGTGGATGGCACTAGATGCTTGCTTCTTTTCTAAAGCTGATATCCGACCATCAGAAAGCATATCCTTAATCATCTGGTCAGGGGTCTTCTTCCCTTTGTTCTCCTCCGCAGCTGAGGCCTTACTTAATATATCTGACCCTGCTGCGTTCTTCTCAGGCTCGGGGCCACCATATAAATCCAGATCTGAATCAGACACTTCTGAAGCTGATGTGGGGTAGGTTTCCTGCACAAACCTTCTTAGTATTGGAATCTGATTTTGATTGACGTCTTTACCCTCATTAATGTTATTTAAGCTCTCTATTATGTTAACAGGGATTTTGACATAGCCCGCAAGATAGCCTTCTAATAGGTTCTTGACCTGAAGCGGTGAGACATTTAATGCTTTGCCTATAAACTGATATGCCTGAGGTGTGAATTCGTAGGCTCTTTCTCCTGCGGGTTTACTGTTGAGGTAATAAGGGACGATATCTTTAGCTTGCTCATCTTTGGTGTCGTACTTGTAAAATGATCTGTTCATCAAGTTTTCTGTTAATGGTTTGATAGCCTGAGGTAAGTTAGCTCCTATGGTTTTAGTGGCTACTTCCTGAATGCTTTGACCTTCACCTAGTAGAGGCAGTCCTGAGGAGATGAAGAGTGTAGCCATCTCAGATAGGGATTGAGAGTTTGTGCCAGCTGCATAGGAGATAAAGTTTTCTACAGGGTTGGTTATGTATTTGATGATGTTCCCCTTAGGAATGGTCATATATTGGACTGTGCCTGTATCGCTTCTGCCGCGGACTATGACAAAGTTATCATCTTTCACAAACTGGGGGATCTCAGCAAACTCTTCAGGGAAGAACTGAGTGTTATATAGCGTAGTTGCCACGGCAGGCATAGTGCCGTATGTAGCCATCTTTAAAGCAAACTTGAATGGATTGTCCTTGGCGGTTCGGATCATCTTGTCGAACCCCTGTAACCCGACATTAAGAAAAGGAATAATAGAGTTAGCTACCTTCATCTTGGCTCCCATCCTCGCAAAGTCCAGCGTCCCCTCTCTTGATTCCATAGCCCCTATTAAAGGGTTGCCTGTATTCTGATAGGCTTTGTTGAATAACCCTATTCTTGTTGGATTCTCTGAGTATTTACCCAGCGTATCTAATCCTTCACCCATCCAGCCAAACAGCTTGCGTGTTAGCTTCTTCTGGGCGGTTTTACTCATCATGGCATCATGTATCCCTTGCCTGCCTGACATTGATGAAAGAACTTGGGCTGCGCCCGAATTAACCCAAGCTTCGTAAACCTCATCCTTTTTCACTAGGTGAGATAGCCCCTTTGCCCAATCAACAAACGGAACATAGCCATATTTTGAATTCATAGCTGCGTCAAACTGATCCCTGACGATGTTAGGCAGCATGAATTCAGGGTTCCGGCCTGTGGCTCCCTGTCTGAGTAATGAAGCCGGTATCTCAAGTAATTTAAGGAATGAGTGCATGTTCTCTTCTGATAATCCTTTGACTGCTTTGGCTATATCTTCTCCCACCTCATAATGAACCTTCTGCCCGCTCTCCCAGACAGAGATGGTTGAGGACCCTGAGTTGGATGTGGGGTAGAAACCTAACTCCGGCATGACCTTGGTTAAGCCTACTATTGATTTGACTACATTGTTCTTCTCAATAGCAGCTCTTTGCTTATAGGTATTGGCTATAATTGACTCTACAGGGGAATAGATTTGTTTATCCGAACCCTTAATGCTTTTAACAGGGTTAGCACTCTGCTGAACTGACCTTGAGGGGATACCTAAGTAGTCATCAAGCTTATCCATGACCCTTTGGAAAGGGACATAGTCAGCATTAGCTGTCATGATGGCGTTAGATGTTGCAGGATCCATAAATCCAGCTTGTGATAGCTCCTGAAAGCCCTTCTTTTGGTATTCATATAGCTGGTCCGCTACAGCTTGAAGGTTTGAGCCGTGCTTGCTCTCCATTAACCCTGCTCTTTGGATTCCTAGGTTTGAGTCTGAGCCTTTAATCCCCCTGCCACCTAAGTTGATGTCACGTCTGGCTTTTAAATACAGGTCAATATCTTTTTGGGGGATCTGAAACTCATCAAGCTTGGATAGTATTGGTTTGAGCTCCTTCTCGTATCTATGCTCTGCTATCCCTCCCATGCCTAAGAAGCGTTTTAGGGTGTATCTTGGGTTATGTGCAGGCATAAGTTGAGCTCCCTTGGCTTTGAGTGCACCTTCTGCACTCTCAGCTGCCTTAACTATCGGATTGAACTTGTCTACCCAATTAGTATAGAATTCATCAAAGTGTTGAGTTAATGTTTTCTTGGGCTTTTGAGCTAATGAACCAATTTCTGAATAACCTGATTCAAGTATATCGTCCGATTGACTGGACATATCTTGTGGTCTTACCCTTAATCCTGTTTTGCCTGGCTGTTGTAGGGCTACTGAGCTGGCTAGCTGTGGAGAAGATAGTAGGTTATCTGCCGAAGCCATACCGCCTGGTAGCTGCTGTTGCCCTTTTCCCTGTGGTATTCCTGCTATTTGCCCTAATTTTTGGGTAACTCCTCCTGTAGGTTGGGTTGAGACATTTGATTTATCTAGTGCGACTTGCATCAACGAGTCCCTTTGGGGTTGTGTTATTTTACCTGCCATAAAATCTGCCTGAATAGCAGCTGCTTCGTCACGAGACTGTGAAGCAAGTTTTAATGGATCAACTCCTCCTGTAGGTTGGGAGAGACGTGGTTGTAAAGATACAACTTCCTGAGGAATACCTTTATCTATAGTAATAATTCCATCATAACCATCTCTTGCAATTGCATTACTTAAATCTTTACCAGTTAATCCTCCATATTTTTGGCTAATAACATTTTTCCATCCACTAGATTTATCATATCCCCCCCCCCAATCCATTACCAATGGATTCTTAAAATTAACTGTGCCTTGCTCAAATCCTTTAGGAATTGTAGTTGGAGATTGTCCTTGCTCTAATAAATTTATGTACTTACCTGATGGCTCAACATTCTGACCAAATCTATCACCCATATTAGATGCCTTTTCAGGATTGCGATAGAAAGATAAATCCTTATTGGCAAATTGCTTCGTGTCGTATATTCCAGCTTCTTCTATTAATGGTTGGAGTGATTTTGTAACTCCTTTAGTAATGGCTTGTTTTACCTTTAATTTTCCTGCTGTTTGTATTAATTTTTGGCTAGGGCCTAACTTAATCTTTCCCATTTGCCCCAGTCCAGCCTGAGCTAGATCTACTCCCCCCACTAGTCTCCCTGCTCCCTTGGCTAGAGTCCCCATAGGAACTAAATTAGAAACATCGCCTATAGCTCCGACCTTACCCATAAGATCCATCTGAGAGACTTCTCTTCTTCTTGTTGGGTTGAGTGCATACTCTGCACCTCTTAAATATGACGCTGGTAGATCTGCTATGCCTTGTGCTCCAAAACTCATTACCTGCCTTGAGATCTGGGGTGGGAGCATTGGCATCGCCTGTCTGTATACTGCCTCAGGTATATTGTTGACAAAGTTCTGTGAATGCTTTTGGATCTGTGGAGTGACATGTTGCTCTGTTAATTGTCTTGCAGCTCTGACCTGGTCAGGGAGCGTTTGCACCCTTTGTACTGCCTGATTGAATTTAGATCTTAAGTTGTCGAGTATTCGTGGATCCATTATTTCTTAGCCTTTAGTTTCTTCTTGCC
>Ga0163155_10001062_pt1 | contig 33711 bp, 30 predicted proteins | sample OliLakLV19SP4G1_FD_148611 | JGI IMG/M metagenome (GOLD analysis project Ga0163155, IMG submission 148611) | Freshwater microbial mat bacterial communities from Lake Vanda, McMurdo Dry Valleys, Antarctica - Oligotrophic Lake LV.19.SP4.G1 | ecosystem: Environmental > Aquatic > Freshwater > Lake >... | reverse complement strand
GTTATGAGGCGTGAAGTGCGAATCAAGATGGTCTCCCTGGGGTTTGGCTCGGATCGGGTTATGGCGCGAGGGGCGGGGGGGCGCACGATGCGGGCTGGCCTGAAGCGTGGTGCGCTGCAGGCAGCGCGAAGTCGGCACCGAGTTTGACCAGACGGTCAAGACCTGTCAAGCCACGGTTCGTTACAGCCACGGTCCGTTACGGGGCGCATCCGGATGCCGTCGCTTGGACGGTGTGGCAAGGCACAAGTTTGACTGATCGGTCAATAAACGGTAAGGTTCTATCATCCCGCTTTTCGCAAAATGTCTTTTCGTCCTATCTACGCAACAAAGAGGAGCCCCGATGTCCGCTGCCCGTCACCCCCTGCCCCCCGAACTCGTCGGCGTCCCGCTGGACGATGTGATGTCCCGCTACACCGGCCGCTTCAGCCAGAAAAAGCCCGACTGGGCCGCCTTCGAGGACGCCAAGATCGAGGGCTTCAAACGCGCCCAGCACCGCTTCATCGGCGCCGGCGGCTCGGGCAAGCACAACGACCCGTCGGTGATTCCGGCGCGCGGTTTCACGCTGTCCATCATGTATGTCGAGCCGGGCCAGGGCAACGCCGCCCACACGCACGAGGTCGAGGAGATTTTTTTCGTGCTCGATGGCATTCTGACGGTGTTCATCGAGGACGAGCAGGGCGGCCGGCGCGAGGCGCGGCTGACCAAATGGGAGTGCATCGCCTGCCCGCCCGGCGTCATCCACGGCTACGTCAACGACAGCCTTTCGCCGGTGTATTTCCAGGTCATGCTCGGTCGCGCCAAGCCCGAGACCATGGGTTACGCCGACGATGAACTGTATGCGCGACGCGCCGCCCATCTGGTGGATTCCGCCGCTAAGACCGCCTGATCCCCCGGCCAGGCGCTGAACAAAGGGGGTGATACCCCGTTTGAACCCAGAACCCTGTTGAAGCCCGGGCAGGAGGCGCTTGAGGGGACGGTATTCCTGCTGGTTCAGGGGTTCTTGCCGCGTTACCGCGCTGTTGGCATTTCCCGCCAGCCTGCTAAAATCCGCGCCCATGCGCCGCAAGCCCGTTTCCGCCAAAGTCCGACCCGGTGCCGCCGCTGCACCGGTGGCTGTCCATCGTGAATCGAGCCTCGCCGCCGCCGGTGGTGCCACGCCGCGCATGCGCGAGAGTTCGCTGCGCACGCGCGAGGCGATTCTCGCCGCCGCCACCACGCAGTTCGCCGAGAACGGCTTTTACGCCGCGCACATGGACGAGATCGCCGTGCGCTCGGGCATCCAGAAGAACGTCCTCTACTACTACTTCGGCAGCAAGGAAGGCCTTTTTACCGCAGTGCTTGAGCGCACTTACGAGTCGATCCGCGCCCACCAGGAAGCGGCCGGCATCGGCGACCTCGATGCCGATCCGGTCGAGGCGATGCGCAAACTGGTGTTCTTCACCGGCCAGAACTGGGGCCGCCATCCGGAGTTCCTGCGCCTGTTGCAAAGCGAGAACATCAACAAGGGCCGCCACATCAAGGCGTCCAAGACCATTCCGCGCATGTACAACCCGCTGCTGGACGCCATCCGCGACCTGCTCGGGCGCGGCGCCGCCGCCGGGGTGTTCCGCAAGGACATCGACCCGATCGACCTGTACATTTCCATCACCTCGCTGTCGGCGCACTACGTCAGCCACCAGCACACCTTCGAGGCGATTTTCCAGCGCCGGCTGATGACCCCGCAGCGGCTGAAACAACGCCTCGAGCACGCCGCCGACATGGTGGTGCGCTACCTGCTGTGCGATCGCGCGCCGGCGGCCCGCTCCCGCGCCAAAGCCCGCGCGCGCTAGCGCACACCCGACAGTGCCAACCCGCATTCGAAATCGCACCCGGCCGGGGCGCGGTGTGCGCCATGCGCATGTCCGGATGCGCGGCTTGACTTTTCTTGACCGCTAGGTCAATCTCGATTCGCATCCGGCACCGGTGCCAGACCGCGCGCCGGGCGCGTCTGTCCCGCGCTATTCGCTATTCGCTATTCGTTATAGACGGCCGGACAGTCGCTCCCCCCACACAGTAAAGAGGATTCTCATGACCGCCATACTCCGCGTCATCGCCATCGCGCTTTGTGCCTGTTCCATGCTGGCCGCGACTGCGCAGGCGCAGCCGGCCAAGCCGGCGCCCTACCCGTCCAAGCCGGTGCGCTGGATCGTGCCCTTCCCGCCGGGTGGTGCAACCGACCTGCTCGGCCGCTTTGTCGCGCTGCGCCTGTCCGAGGTCTGGGGGCAGCCGGTGGTGATTGAAAATCGCTCCGGTGCCAGCGGCACCATTGGTTCGGACCTGGTGGCCAAGGCCGCGCCCGACGGCCTGTCCTTTGTCGTCGGCACCACCTCCAGCCACGCCGTGTCGCCGGCGCTCAATCCAAAAATCCCCTATGACAACCTGCGTGATTTCACGCCGGTGGCACTGATCGCGACCTTCCCCAACGTGCTGGTGGTGCACCCTTCGGGACCGAAGACGCTGGCCGAACTGATTGCGCAGCTCAAGGCGAATCCCGGAAAACTGAGCTATGGCAGTTCGGGTAACGGCAGCTCCACCCACCTCACCGGCGAGTTGTTCCAGCAGGCAACCGGCACGCAAATGGTCCACGTGCCCTACAAGGGCACCGGCCCGCTGCTCAACGACCTGATGGCCGGCCATGTGCCGCTCGGCTTTGACCAGATCACCGCGATTTTGCCCTTCACGCAGTCGGGCCGCCTGCGTGCGCTCGGCGTGGCAAGCCTCGAGCGCAGCAACGTCTCCCCCGATGTGCCGGCCATCGCCGAGGTGGTGCCCGGCTTCGAGGCTATTGCCTGGATGGGCCTGCTCGGTCCGGCCGGCCTCGCGCCCGATATCGTGGCCAAGATCAACGCCGACATCCGCCGCGTGCTGCAATCGCCCGAAGGCCAGCAAAAGCTGCGTGAACTGGGCGCCACGCCCGGTGCGCTGGCGCCGCCGGCATTCGGCGAGTTCGTGCGCAAGGACACCGAAAAGTGGCGGGCGCTGGTAAAGAGCGCCAACATCAAGGCGGAGTGAACCCCCGGCCGATGCCGGCCCGCATGTTTTGCATTCGACAGGCGACCCGCGTCGTCGCCTGAACAATTTTCAGCCTATCCCGAAAGGACGCACCAATGAACCCGATATTCACCCGCCGCGTCGCTCTGGCCGCGCTCGCCGCCGCCTGTCTCGTTGCAGGCGCGCCGCTTGCCCAGGCGCAGCCGGCAAAATTTCCGACCAAGCCGATACGCCTCATCGCGCCCTTCGCCCCCGGCGGCGCGCTCGACCTGATTGCGCGCACCGCGGCGCAGGTGATGTCGGAGCAACTCGGCCAGACGGTGGTGGTGGAGAACCGCGCCGGCGCGGCCGGTGCCATCGGTTCGGAGTTCGTGGCGCGTGCGCCTGCCGACGGTTACACGCTGCTGCTCGGGGCAACCACGACCCACGGCATCAACCCGGTGCTGCAAAAACTGCCCTATGACGCGATCAAGGATTTCGCGCCGGTGTCGCTGGTGGCGACCATTCCGCACATCATCGTCATCAACCCGCAACTGCCGGTCAACACCATCCAGGAATTCATCGCCTATGCCAAGGCCAAGCCGGGGCTCACCTACGGTTCGGCTGGCACCGGCTCACCGCACCATCTCGCCGGTGAAATGCTCAAGATGCTCGCCGGCGTGAACGTGGTGCACGTGCCCTACAAGGGTTCGGGCCCGGCCATGTCCGACCTCATCGGCGGGCAGATCCAGTTCATGTCCATCGAGTACACCGCCGCCGCCGGCAACCTCAAGGGCGGCAAGCTGAAGGCGCTTGCCGTCGCCACGCCGCAGCGCGTGCCGGGCATAGATCTGCCGACGCTGGCCGAAGCCGGCCTGCAGGGCTTTGAAGTCACCGCCTGGTATGCGATCTACGCACCGGCCGGCACGCCGCCCGACATTGTCGCGGCGCTGCAGGGCGCCCTCGCCAAAGGCCTGCGTTCGGGCGATGCCCGTGACAAGCTTGCCAGCCTGAACGCCACCGCCGTTGGCAGCACCCCTGAAGCCCTCAACACCCACATGCGTGCCGAGATGGAGCGCTGGGGGCGCGTCATCAAGGCCGCTAACGTCAAACCCGACTGAACTGAAGAACTGAACCGACCATGCGCATGATCATCAAGCACGAAAAGGACACACCGCAATGAAGCCTGCCGCATTCGACTATGCCGTGCCGGCGACGGTTGCCGAAGCGGTCGCGCTGCTGGCGCAGCACGAGGGCGCGGCCAAACCCATCTCCGGCGGGCAAAGCCTGATGCCGGTGCTCAACTTCCGCCTTGCCGCGCCCTCGTTGCTGGTGGATTTGCGCAAGCTGCCCGACCTCGATCGCATTGTCGTCGCCGCCGAGGGCACGCGCCTTGGCGCCCGGGTGCGCTGGCGCGACATCGAAAAAAGCGCCGCGCTGGCCGCAGCCGGCGGCCAACCGTTGCTTTGCGCCGGTATCGAACACGTGGCGCACTACCAGATACGCAATCGCGGCACCGTCGGCGGCAGCATCGCGCACGCCGACCCGGCGGCCGAAATGCCCGGCCTTGCCGTGGCGCTCGATGCGCGCATTCGCATCGTCGGCGTCGCCGGCGAGCGCGTCGTCGCGGCGGCTGATTTTTTCACCGGGCCCTTGTCAACCGTGCTCGGCCATGACGAATTGATCGTCGAAGTGCTGCTGCCGGCCTGGCCTGCGGCGCGGCGCTGGGGTTTTGAGGAATTTGCACGCCGCCGCGGCGACTTTGCGCTGGCCGGCGCCGCGGTCTGGTTTGACCTTGATGCCGGCGGCCGTGCCGCCAACGCCCACGTCGGCGTCATCGGCCTCAGCGACCGGCCACGCCGGCTTGCCGCTGTCGAGTCCGTGCTCAACGGCAAGCTGCCTGATGCCGCAACCATTGCCGCGGCGTCGGCCGCCGCATCGTCCGCGGTCGATCCGCTCAACGACATTCACGCCAGCGCGGACTACCGCCGCGCGCTCGCCGCGACCATGGTCGGGCGCGCGCTCACCACCGCTGCTGCGCGGTAAAAAAAGCACAAAAGGAAGAGAGCATGCCCACACAATTTGAAGTCAACGGCAGGGCCGTCGAGGTCGAGGTCGAGCCGCGCATGTCGCTGGCCGACTGCCTGCGCCATGAACTGCACCTCACCGGCACCCATGTCGGCTGCGAGCACGGCGTTTGCGGCGCCTGCACCGTGCTCATTGACGGCGAGGCGGTGCGCGCCTGCCTCACGCTGGCGGTACAGGTCGAGGGGCGCAAGGTCGTCACCGTCGAGGGTTTGTCCAGCGAGGCGGCGCTGTCGCCCCTGCAGGCTTCGTTTCGCCGCCACAATGCGCTGCAATGCGGCTTTTGTACGCCGGGCATGATCACCACCGCCCATGCGTTGTTGTCCGAAGAACCCGACTGCGACGCCGACCGCGTGCGCGAAGTGCTTTCGGGCAACATCTGCCGCTGCACCGGCTACATCCCCATCGTCGAGGCGGTGCTCGATGCACGCGCCGCCTACAAGAACGGGGGGAAATAGCCATGGCCCAGCCCCTGCGCAAACCCGCCGCCGACAAAAAACGCTATGTCGGTTCATCCATCGAACGCATCGAGGACCTGCGCTTTTTGCGCGGCAAGGGCACCTATGTCGATGACGTGATACTCGAGCAGGACGTGCTGCACGCGGTGATCCTGCGCAGCCCCGTCGCCCACGGCCGCATTCGCGGCATCGACGCGAGTGCCGCGCGCAAGATCGAGGGCGTGCACGCGATCATCACCGCCGAGGACATCATCGCCTCGTGCGGCGCGGTGCCGCTGATCCCGATCCGCCTGCACCCGATACCGGTGCTCGAGCCGTACAAGCAGCCGGTCATCGCCTCCGACAAGGTGCGGCACGTCGGCGAGCCGGTCGCCGTCATCGTCGCAGTGAGCGCCGCCATCGCCGAGGACGCGATGAACGCCATCGAACTCGACATCGAGTCGCTGCCGGTGGCCGCCGATGTGGCGAGCGCCGTCGCCAAAAAGGACGGCGCCCTCCTGTTCGAGGGCACCGACAGCAATGCGCCGCTGACCTACACCGCCAAAAAGGGCGACGCCGATGCGGTATTTGCCGGCGCACCCTACACGCGCCGCGAGCGCTTTGAAGTGCAGCGCATCACCGCAATGACGATGGAACCGCGCGGCCTGATGGCGGTCTGGGACACGGCGACCGGAACGCTGATGGTGTATGGCGCGGCCAAGGTGCCGTTCTTTAACCGCGGCGCGGTGGCACAGATGCTGGGCATGGAAAAAGACGCGGTGACGCTGATCGAGAACGACGTCGGCGGCAGCTTTGGTGCGCGCGGCGAGTTCTATACCGAGGACTTCCTCATTCCCTTTGCCGCGCGCCACCTCGGCCGTGCGGTCAAATGGATTGAAGACCGGCGCGAAAACCTGTTGTCCATGAACCAGGCGCGCGAATGCGACGCCGATATCGAGATCGCCTGCGACCGCGACGGCATTATCCTCGCCTTTCGCGGCACGATGAACTACGACCTCGGCGCCTATCCGCGCACCAACGGCCTGGTGGCGCCGCGCAACCTGACACAGTTCGTCTGCGGCCCCTACCGCGTCACCAACATCGACCTGTCATGCCGTTGCGTGTTTACCAACAAGACCGGTTCGGGAACCTTCCGCGCGCCCGGGCGCTTTGAAAGCAATTTTTTCGGCGAACGCCTGGTCGATATGGCGGCGCAGGACCTCGGCCTCGACCCGGTGGAAATGCGGCGCAAGAACGTGCTGACCGAGCGCGACATGCCCTGGGCGCTGCCGACGATTTCGCCCTCGATCGTACCGAACACATCCGATACCTCGTGCGACAGCGGCGATTACCGCAACACCCTTGATCGCTGCGTGCAGGATTTCGGTTGGGCGAAGAAACGCGAACTGCAGGGCAAACTCATTGATGGCCGCTACCACGGCATCGGCTTTGGCTGCTTCATTGAAGGCGGTGCGTCCGGGCCGCGCGAGAACGCCAGGCTGCGCCTGGACAAGGACGGCAGGGTCACGGTCAGCGTCGGCTCCACCGGCGTCGGCCAGGGCCTGGAGACGGTGCTGCTGCAAATCGCCGCCGACGCGCTCGACATGCCCATGGACGACATTCGCCTATTACACGGCTCGACCAACCTGCTGCGCGAGGGCTGGGGCTCGTATCACTCGCGCTCCACCGTCATGGGCGGCTCGGCCATCCTCAACGGCGCCGAGAACCTGAAGGCGATGATCCGCGACAAGGCCGCGGCGTTGCTCGGCTGCAGCGCGGCCGAGGTGCATGTCGCCGGCGGCGAGGCGGTGTCGCCAAAGGGCAATGCCGTGTCCTTCGCGCAGATCGCCGAAACAGCGCACATTGAAGTGGACGGCACGTTTGCCAGCCATCACCACACCTATGCCTACGGCGCCGCCGCGGCGCATGTCGCGGTCGATCCGGGCACCGGCGGCGTCGAGCTGATTGATTATCTGGTGGTCGAGGATGTCGGCCGCGCCATCAACCCGCTGACGGTGCACGGCCAGGTCATCGGCGGCACGGTGCAAGGCCTTGGCGGCGTGTTCCTTGAGCACCTGGTGTACGACAGCGAGGGCCAGCTCTTGACCGGCTCGCTCGCCGATTACCTCGTGCCGACCGCAACCGACTACCCGCAGGTGCGCGCCGTGACACTGGAGCAGTATCCGTCGCCGCTCAACCCGCTCGGCGCCAAGGGCGCCGGCGAGGGTGGCACCATTGTCGTCGGCGGCGTCATCGCCAATGCGCTCGCCAACGCGCTGTCGTCGTTGCGGGTCCAGCCGAACGTGATGCCGCTGTCGCCGATGCGGGTGTGGCAGATGGTGGACGGCGCGCGGCGCAAGAGCGCGTAGGCAAAAGACGAGAGACGACAGACGACAGACGATAGGTTGGAAAGGGCCGCCAGTCGGCCTTGTCCAGCCATCGACAGCGGCGTGCAGCACTGACACGGAGGGCCGGATGGTCGTAGCGAAAAAGAAGTCGGTGCCTGCGCGCGAACAGTTCGCCGAAGACGCCGGCCCGAGAATGCGACGCTGGGACGAGCAGCGCTGGTTGATCGACAACACCATCCGTGCGGTTGGCATCGAGTGGGACCAGCCGCGCCTCGGCAACTACGCCACCGCCTGCGGTCCGCTGGCGACAGGGGACATCGCGGCCATCCGTGCTCGGGTGCAAAAATACGCCGACATCAACCCGGCCTTCGAGGCCGCGGCGCGGCGACGCGAGGCGGTGGCGCGGCAGGCGCAGGCCGACAAGCACCCGGTCACGGCGCGTGATAATTATTTCATTGCCTCGGTGTTCTGGGCGGCATCGCAATGGACGCTGCTTGCCAATGACGCCCACAACCACGCCAACAACACGCGCAAGCGCGAATGCTTTGCCGCCTATGCCGGCCTCGCCGACCATCAGGTGGAAGCGGCCTGGATCACGCTGCCCGGCGGCAAGAAAATGCCCGGCTGGTTTCACCTGCCCTATGGTTATAAATCGGGACGCGTACCCGCCGTGGTGTCCATCCCCGGCATGGACGGCTTCAAGGAATCCAATATCGCGCTCGCCGGCGACCGCTGGCTGTCGCGCGGCATCGCGGTGCTGGTCATCGACGGCCCGGGGCAGTATGAGAGCGCACTGCTCGACATCCCGTTCAGCGTGCCGGCCTGGAAAGCCGCCGGCAAGGCGGCCTACGAATGGCTGGGCCGGCGCGCCGAGATCGACGCCGGGCGCGTCGGCATCATAGGCAACAGCTTCGGTTCGTTTTTCGCCACCGTCGCCGCCGCCTGGGAGCCGCGCTACCGCGCCGTCGGCGTGTCGTCGATCTGCTTTGAACCGGGTGGTGAGACGATTTTTGATCAGGCCTCGCCGACTTTCAAGCGCCGTTTCATGTACATGTCGGCCATCGCCGATGAGGCGCGCTTCGAGCGCTTGCGCAAAAGCATCACGCTCAAAGGCCACGCCGAACGCATACGCATGCCCTATCTGTGCGTCGCCGGTGAGCGTGATGAGTTATGCCCCATCATCTGGGCCGAGCGTACGCTGGGCGACATGCGCGGACCGAAGCAACTCGTCGTCTATCAGGAGTCGCGCCATACCGTGGGCAATGTGCCCTCGACCGTGCTCGGTCCCAATCCGCCCAGCCTCAGCGCCGACTGGATGCGCGACCGTCTGAACGGCCTTCCATTCGAGAGCGCGAGCTGGTTTGTCGAAGCGGGCGGCAATGTGCGCAAAACGGCGCTCTGAGCGGCGCACGCCAACGACATGACTGACCACAGTGACCTCAGAGCCCTGAAAAACGCCGGACCCTTTGTCGGGCGGCCGGTCGAGCGTGTCGAGGATGGCCGCTTTTTACAGGGTGCCGGCACCTACCTTGCCGACATGTCGCGCGCCGGCATGTTGTCGGCGGCCATCCTGCGCAGCCCGGTCGCCCATGGCCGCATCCGTTCCATCGACACCACCGCCTGTCTGGCGATGCCCGGTGTTGTCGCGGTGATCACCGCCGCCGAAGTCGGCGCCAATGTCGGCGAAGTGCCGCGCATTCCGCTGCGCCAGGAGACCCACCCCTCGCTGCTGGTGTTCGAGCAATCGGTGATCGCCGTCGGCAGGGTACGTTACGTCGGTGAGCCGGTGGCGGTGGTGGTCGCCGATACCCGCGCCCGCGCCGAGGACGCGCTCGAAGCCATTGTGCTCGACATCGAGGAACTGCCCGTCGTCAGTGATCGCGACACGGCCGAGCGCGGCGACACGCTGCTGCACGAGGACGCAAAAACCAACTGCGCCATCACCCTGCGCGCCGTGCGCGGCGACGCCGACGCGGCGTTTCGTGACGCGCCCTATACGCGACGCGAACGCCTGAGCATGCACCGGCATACGGCGATTCCGCTCGAGACGCGCGGTCTGCTTGCCGACTGGGACGCGGTGCAGCGCCGGATGGTCGTCGATGGTGCGGGCAAGGTGCCGTTTGCCAATCGTCGCATCCTCGCCGGCATGCTGAAACTGGAAGAGTCGGCCGTCGATTTGCTCGAATGCGACATCGGTGGCGCGTTTGGCGCGCGCGGCGAGTTTTATCCCGAGGACTTCCTCATCCCATTCGCGGCAAAACACCTCGGCCGTCCGGTGAAATGGCTGGAGACACGCAGCGACCATTTTCTTGCCACCAACCACGCGCGCGACGCCGATTGCGACATCGAGATCGCCTGCACGCGCGACGGTGACATCCTGGCGCTGCGCGGCCACGCCCGCACCGACGTCGGCGCCTATTTGCGTACCGTTGGCGTCACGCCCTCGCGCAACATCGCGCAGGTGTGCTCCGGGCCCTATCGCATTCCCCACATCAGGATGGCGGTGGCGCTGATGATGACCAACAAGACGCCGGTGGCGACCTACCGCGCGCCCGGTCGTTACGAAACCGATTTTTTTCGCGAACGCCTGTTCGATCTCGTCGCCGCCGACCTCGGCATCGACCGCGTCGCATTCCGCCGCCGCAACCTCATCAGCGCCGCCGAGATGCCTTATGCGCTCGCCCGGGTCGAACCCTTTGGCGACGCCACCGAAACCGACAGCGGCGATTACGCGCTGACGCTCAATCGCTGCCTCGACGAATTCGACTGGCCGGCCAAGTCCGCGCTCAACGGCAAGCTGGTCGATGGCCGCCGCCATGGCATGGCGCTGGGCTGCTACATCGAGGGCGGTGCCTCCGGCCCGAGCGAGAACGTGCGCCTTGCGCTCGAGCCCGATGGCCGCTTTGCCGTATATACCGGATCATCTGCGGTGGGCCAGGGTCTGGAGACGGCATTCACGCAAATTGCCGCCGACGCGCTGGGTGTGCCGATGACGCGCATTCGCGGCGTGTTCCACGGTTCTACCACCGGTGTCGCCGAGGGCTTTGGCAGCTACAGCTCGCGCTCGACGGTGATGGGCGGCTCGGCGCTGCTCGGCGCCGCAACCAAGCTGCTGGGCATGATGCGCAACGCCGCTGCGGCCCGGTTTGCCTGCACGCCGGAGCAGGTGACGCTCAAAGATGGCAGGGCAATCGCGCCCGGCGGCGCCACGCTCACCTGGTACGAACTCGCCGGTACGCAAGGCCTTGTTGCCGAATTCACCTTTGCCAGTAAAAAGCGCACCTACAGTTATGGCGCACATGCGGCGCATGTCGCCGTCGATGTCGCCACCGGCGAGGTCGCCGTGCTCGACTACGTCGCCGTCGAGGATGTCGGGCGCATCATCAACCCGGCCACGCTGCACGGCCAGACCATAGGCTCGCTGGTGCAGGGCCTCGGTGGTGTGCTGCTCGAAGAACTGGTCTATGACGACCAGGGTCAGTTGCTGAGCGGTTCGTTGATGGACTACGCCCTGCCGCGCGCGGACAATTTTCCGCAGTTGCGGGCGGTGGTGCTTGAGCAGTACCCCTCGCCCAATAACCCGCTCGGCGCCAAGGGCGCGGGCGAAGGCGGCGTCATTCCGGTGGCCGGTGTCATTGCCAACGCCGTGGCCGCGGCGCTCGCGCCGCTGGGTGTTGAAATCCGCGACCTGCCGCTGTCGGCGCAAAACGTCTGGCGCCTGATTGAACACGCCGCCGGGCGCGCAAGCCAACCAAGGTAAGCACGGTGCCCAACGTAACGAAAGCAACACGATGATTTTCACGCATCTCATATGAAAAGGAACCGACCATGACGACTCTTGCCAGAAGCCTGTTGTTACGCGCACTTGCCGCCTGCATGCTCACCACGGCCTCGGGCGCGTTGCTCGCGCAGGGCGCCTGGCCGACCAAGCCGGTGCGGGTGATCGTCACCTTTACCGCCGGCGGTGCGGCCGATTTCACCGCGCGCCTGATCGGCGAAAAGCTGTCCGAAATGTGGAAGCAGCAGGTGATCATCGAAAACCGCATCGGCGCCGGCGGCAACATCGGCGTCGAGGCGGTGTTCCGCTCGCCGGCCGACGGCTATACGCTGCTACTCGCCTCGACGGCCAACCCGATCAACGTGGCGCTCTATTCCAAATTGCCCTTCGACCTGTTCAAGGATTTCACGCCCGTCGCGCTGGCGACCTCCTCGCCGATGGCGGTCGCGGTCAACCCGAGCTTCAAGGTCAATGACCTCAAGCAATTCACCACCGCGCTGCGCGCCGCGCCGGGCAAGGTCTCCTATGCCACCTGCGGCGTCGCCACCTCGCACCACTTTGCGTTCGAACTCTACAAGTCGCTGACCAAGACCTTCGCGCTGCACATCCCGTATCGCGGCTGCGCGGCAGCGGTGGTCGATACCGTCGGCGGACAGATCGACACGGTGATCTCCTCGCTCAACACGCTGTTGCCGCACCAGGCCTCGGGCAAGCTGAAGATTCTGGCGGTGACCTCGAAAACCCGTTCCGCCTCGGCGCCCGATGTGCCGACCTTCAGCGAATCGGGCCTGCCCGAGCTCAAGGGCTTTGGCACCAGCGTTTACTACGGCTTCATGGCCCCGGCCGGTACGCCGAAGGAAGTGGTCGCCAAAATCGAAGCCGACGTGCGCAGGGTGGTTGCGATGCCCGACGTGGCGCAGCGCATCGTCGGCGGCGGCCTCGAGGTGGCGTTTGTCGGCGGCACCGAAATGGGCGCGCTGATGCGCGCCGACGCCGAGGACTTCAAGAAGATCATCACCTACGCCGGCATCCGGCCGGAGTAGGCGCACCGCCCCGGGCGGCGTTTCAGTCGTAGCCCGGCGGCGGCGCGAAGCCGCGGTGCGCGGTTTCGAGCAGACGCGCCAGCGCAATGCAGCGCAGGTCGGCGTAGTCGGGGCCGATGAGTTGCAGCCCGATTGGCAGCCCGATTGACAAGGCGCTTGGCAGCCCGACTGGCAGGCCGCCGGGAAGGCCCGTGGCCGATCGCGCGGCGGGAATCGTCGTCGCGGGCAGGTAGGCCACCGACGCAAGCGCGATCCAGAAATAGGTGTCGGCCATGGGCCGCACCGCCCCGTCAAGCTGCAATGTTTGTTCGGGTTTGGGCACGTCATGCATCAGCGGGAAGGCCGGCGTCGGCGACACCGGTGCGACCAGCACGTCAATGTCACGGAACCACCCCTCCCACGCGTCACGCAGTCGCTGGCGCTCGGCGTTGCGTTGCAACCACTCGCGGTGTGACTGCGTCAGTCCGCGCAGCATCAGCGCTTCGTAGCCGTGGTCGTTCGCATCGAGCCCGGCTGCCGCGGCAGCGAGTGGCGGCATGTCGGCCATGTCGCGGCGAAAGGCACTGGCGGCGCGTGCAAGGGCGATGTGCAGTTCGTAGATCTGGCGGCTCGGCGCGGGCAGTGGCGGATCAAGGCGCACGCTGGCGCCGGCGTCCTTGAGCACCGCTGCGACGTCCAGCGCCGCTTGTCGCGTAGCGGCGTCAACCGGAAAATCGGCATCGCCGGTCAGCACCGCGACCCGAAAATCGCGCAGTGCCGTGCGTTCGGACTCGGGCAGCGCGAGCCGCCAGGCGCGCGCCCGCGTTCCGTCGGGGCCGGCCATCACCCGCAGCGCAAGTTCGAGGTCTTCGGCGCTGCGCGCCAGCGGCCCGACGACGTTGATGTCATCGGGCGGGAACTCCGGCGCGTAGGCGTGGCCGCGCACCGGCACCACGCCGTAGCTTGGCTTGTGCCCGTAAACACCGCAAAAATGCGCCGGCATGCGAATGGAGCCGCTGTGATCGCTGCCCAGTTCCAGCGCCGAAAAGCCGGCGGCAAGCGCGACCGCGCTGCCACCCGAGGAGCCGCCGGGAGAGCGGGCGTGGTCCCACGGGTTCAGTGTCGCGCCATACACGGCATTGAAGGTCTGCCAATCGGCGAGATCAAGCGGCACATTGGTCTTGCCCAGCACGATGGCGCCGGCGGCAATGAGGCGCGCCACCGCCACGGCGTCGGCCGCGGCCCGGTACCCTGCGCGTGCCGGGCGGCCGAAGGTCGAGGGTGTACCGGCCCAGTCAAAGCATTCCTTGATCGTCACCGGAACGCCGTGCAGGGGGCCCCAACTGCGGCCGGCGCGGGTTGCTGTATCGGCTTCATCGGCGCGCCGGCGTGCCGCGTCCGCGCGCAGCAGCACCACCGCGTTCAACTTGCCGTTGTGGCGCGTGATGCGTTCTAGCAGGTGTTCGAGCAACGCACGTGAGGTGATTTCGCTGCGGGCGATGCGTCGCGCCAGTTCGGCCGCGCCAAGGTGATGCAGGGCGGTTGCCACGCCTCAGAGCTTGAGCAGGCGCTCAGCGTTGCCGTGCAGGATCTTGTGGCGGTCTTCGGTGCACAAGGGCACGTTCTCCATCCATTTCACGCCGGGCGGGTTTTCGACAAAGGGGTAGTCGATGGAAAACAGTATCCGGTCCACGCCCATTTCCATGACGCTGCACAGCAGTGCCGGGTTGGAGAAATTGCCGCTGGTGGTGATGTAAAAATGCGCGCAAAACAAATCACGGAACGGCACGCTGCGGTTGCCGGCGCGTGACAAGGCCTCGTTGATGCGCCATAGCGAGAACGGCAGCGACTCGCCGAGGTGGCCGAGGATGATCTTCAGTTTCGGGTAGGCCTCAAACACACCCGAGAGCACCAGGCGTATGGCCTGCGTCGCCGCTTCCATGGTGAAGCCCCAGCCGGCCGACAAAAGCTGCGGGAAATCGGCGGCGTACTCCTTGTAGTAGGCCTCGATGACTGCCGGGTGGGGCGCGGCCGGATGCAGGTAGATCGGCACGTCCAGCGCCTGCGCCCGCTCGAAAATCGGCCAGAAGCGCTTGTCGTCGATGTACACGCGCTCCCCGCCGAGCAGCGTGAAGCCGTGCACCATCGCGCCCTTGAACCCGTAGTTGGTCACGGTGCGTTCCAGTTCGGCGGCCGCAGCCTGCGGGTCGGGTGCGGGCAGCGTGGCAAAGGCGGCAAAGCGCGACGGGTTGGCCGCGACCACCGCGTGCAGCCTGTCGTTGGCGGCCAGTGCCAGCGGCACCGCGACCTCCGGCGCAAGGCGGTGCGTCGCCGGCGCGCCCTGTGACAACACCTGCACACTGACGCCGGCGGCGTCCATTTCGCGCAGGCGCAGTGCGCCAAGGTCGAACAGGCGCTCGCGCAGTTTCGGCGACCGCCCCTCGGCGGCCGGGAAATGCGTTGCCATTTCCGCGTCCCAGTAGTGTTCTTCCAGTGCGATGATGCGCGGGTTTGTGCTTGGCATGCTGTTCTCCGGGAGACGGTGTGCGAAGGGACGGGACATGGATTTGACGGGGTCTGGCGCGGGTACTGCCCAGCGATGATAGCGGCTGGATTGCGGACTGAGAAGGCCGGGGTCGGAGCCGGCCAAAGCAGTGCGTGCATGCGCGCCAACGGTGCCCGATGTGTGAAGCCGGGGCAAGGCTTGACTTTTATTGACCGCTAGGTCAATCTCGGCCGGGTGTTGACCCTGTGTTGACCGGGTTCTTTTTTCGGGCGGCGAACCGCCCCGCCACCCGCCCCGTCCTGATGAAAACCCTCCGGAGATTCCATTGATGCTGCGTCTTGTCCGAATTGCGCTTGCCATGTGTGCCTTGCTGGGGACCGCCACCGCGCTCGCCCAGGGTGCCTATCCCAACAAACCGGTGAAAATCATCGTCACCTTCACCACCGGCGGCGCCGCTGATTTTTCGGCGCGCGTCATCGGCGACCAGTTGTCGCGCATGTGGAACCAGCAGGTGGTGGTGGAGAACCGCATCGGCGCCGGTGGCAGCATCGGCGTTGAGCAGGTGTTTCGTTCGCCGGCCGACGGCTACACGCTGCTGCTGGCGAGCAACACCCACGCCATCAACCAGGCGATGTTCAGCAACCTGTCGTTTGACCTGCTGAAGGACTTCACGCCGGTGATGCTCACCACTTCCACGCCCATCGTGCTCGCCGTAAACCCGCGCGTGCAGGCGAAGGACATGAAGGAATTCACCGCGATGCTGCGTGCCAACCCCGGCAAGGTCGACTACACCACCTGCGGCGTCGCCACGGCCCATCACTTTGCGATGGAGTTGTACAAGTACGCGACCAAGACCTTTGCCGTGCATATTCCGCATCGCGGCTGCTCGCCGGCGGTGACCGATGCGGTGGCCGGGCAGGTCGATGTCGTCGTCGCCTCGCTTGCCGCGGTGCTGCCTTTCGCCAAGCAGGGCAAGCTGCGCATCCTCGGCCTGACGACCAGGGAGCGCTCGCCGTCGGTGCCGGAGATCAGCACCTTCCGCGAGTCGGGGCTGAAGGAGCTGGCCAATTATGAAGTCGAAAACTACTACGGCCTGCTGGCCCCTGTCGGCACACCGAAAGATGTGCTGGCGCGGCTGGAGGCCGATGTGCGAAAGGTTCTCGCCATGCCAGAAGTCAAATCGCGCCTCACCAACGGCGGACTCGACTTGTTTGTAGGGTCGCCGGCGCAGTTCACCACGCTCTTGACCGGAGACATTGCCAAGTTCCGCGAGGCGATCAAGATCGCCGGCATCAAGCCGGAGTAACATCGTCGCGCATCGGTTTGGTATGGGTACGGCGGGGCGCTTGTTCAGCCCTGTCGCGTGCGTTGTTGGCATAAAACAAGAATCTCCCTGCGGTCACCGTAACGGTGTCATCACTTTGACGGTTGCTTTTCAATAAGGATGGGAAGAACGTGAACAAACTGCGCATCAGTCTGGCGTGCTGCGACTACGATCGCTGCCGCGCGCTCTTTGACGGCCGTGCGCCGATCGAGGGCTGTGAAGTATCGGCCGTGCCGATCGAACCCGAAGAGGCCTTTCACCGCGCCTTCAAGTTCGCCGAGTTCGACGTGTCCGAGTTGTCGATGTCCAGCCATACGCTGATGACCTCGCGCGGCGAGAACACCTATGTCGGTGTGCCGGCGTTTGTGTCGCGCCTGTTTCGCCACTCGGGCATTTACATCCGCACCGACCGCGGCATCAAGTCGCCCTCGGACCTCAAGGGCAAGACGATAGGCCTGCCCGAGTACCAGATCACCGCCAACGTCTGGATACGCGGCGTGCTCGCCGACGAGTACGGCGTCAAACCCGAGGACGTGCACTGGCGCAGCGGCGGGCTCGAAGAGCCGGGTCGCGAGGAGCGCACTCCGCTCAAGCTGCCCGCAGGCATAGACCTCAAGCCCATTCCACACGACAAGTCGCTGTCCGACATGCTCGCCGCGGGCGAGATTGACGCCATGATCAGCGCGCGTGCACCTTCGTGCTTTGCCCGCGGCGCGGCCAACGTCGATCGCATGTTCCCCGACTACAAGAGCGCCGAGCAGGACTACTTTCGCCGCACCGGCATTTTTCCGATCATGCACATCATCGGCGTCCGCCGCGAACTCGCCGAGCGCGAGCCCTGGCTGCCGGTGAGCGTGTTCAAGGCCTTCAACAAGGCGAAAGACCTGTGCATGTACGAACTGGGCCAGATCGGCCACCTCTTCAACACGCTGCCCTGGGGCGTGGCTGAATTCGAGGCCGCGAAGAAGCTGATGGGCGAGGATTACTGGAGCTACGGCTTCAAGGCCAACGAAAAAATCATCGACACCTTCACCCGCTACCACCACGAGCAGGGGCTGTCGGCGAAAAAAGTCGATCCGCGCGCGCTGTTTCATCCGTCCACGCTCGACCTTTCCAAGGTTTGAATCCTGTGACGCAGTACAGCCGGCGATGAAAGCCGCACCGTTTCGCTATCACGCACCGCGCACGCTGGCCGAGGCGCTGGCTTTGCTTGCCGGCTCGGACAACGCACGCGTGCTGGCCGGCGGGCAGTCGCTGATGCCCATGCTCAACATGCGCGTGGTCGCGCCCGACGACCTCATCGACATCAACGGCATTGAGGGCCTCGCCTACATTCGTGAAGAAAGCGGCGTAGCGGGCGACGAGATCGTCATAGGCGCAATGACACGCCAGCGCGAACTCGAGTTCTCGCCGCTGGTTGCGGCGCGCCTGCCTCTCATGGCCGAGGCCATCCGTTACGTCGGCCACCGCCAGACGCGCAACCGCGGCACCATTGGCGGCAGCCTGTGCCAGCTCGACCCCTCGGCCGAACTGCCGACTGTGGCGCAGGCTTTTGACGCGGTGATTGTCGCGCGCAGTGCGCGCGGCGAGCGGCGCATTGCCATCGCCGATTTTCCCGCCGGCTACATGACGCCCGCACTCGCCGCCGACGAAGTGCTGGTCGAGCTGCGTTTCAGGCCCTGGAGCGGTTTGCACGGTTGGGCGTTTATCGAGTACGCGCGCCGCCATGGTGATTTTGCCGTGGTGTCGGCGGCGGCGATGCTGGCCCTCGGTGCCGACGGCAGCATTGCGCGCCTGTCACTGACCCTCGGTGGTGTCGGCGCCGCGCCGCTGCGCCTGGCCGAAATCGAACGCACGCTGACCGGCAAGAAACCCTCGACCGAGGCCTTTGCCGCGGCCTGTGCCTCGGCCGGCAACATCGACGCGCTGGAGGACCCGCATTATCCCAAGTGGTACCGCCAGCGCCTTGCCGTCGCGCTGTCCCGGCGTGCGCTCGTCGCCGCGCTGCAACGTACGACTTTGCAACCTGCAACTTCGCCCTGAGCAATATGGAAACACGCGACATCAAACTGACCGTCAACGGCAAAGCGCACGCCTGCACCGTCGAAACACGCGTCAATCTCGCCGACTTTTTGCGCCACCAGCTCGGACTGACCGGCACCCATGTCGGTTGCGAGCACGGCGTCTGCGGTGCCTGCACCGTGTTGGTTGACGGCCATTCGGCGCGCGCCTGCCTGATGCTGGCGGCGCAGGCCGACGGCAAGAACGTGGTGACGGTGGAGGGCATCACGCCGGCCGGGGGCCTGTCGCCGCTACAGCAGTCGTTCTGGGACAAGCACGGGTTGCAATGCGGCTATTGCACCCCGGGTGTGCTGATTTCGCTGACCGAACTGCTCGAGACCAACGCCTCGCCAACCGAAGCGGAGGTGCGCGAGGTGTTGTCGGGGCATTTGTGCCGTTGCACCGGCTATCACAACATCGTCGCCGCGGCGATGGACGCGGCCGAACATCTGCGCGTCGCAAATAGTGCCGCAAAGGGCGCCGCGTTGGGACCAGCGAAGGGCGCGGAGAAATGAGCGCACTGGCCGAAAAGTCGCCGCCGCTGCGTGTGGTCGGCACGCGCGCGCGCCGGGTCGAAGACCCGGCGCTGCTGGCCGGGCGCGGCCGCTTTGTCGATGACATTCATATCGAGGGCACGCTGCAGGCGGCGTTTTTGCGCAGCCCGCACGCGCACGCGCACATTCGTTCCATCGACGCCGCCGCCGCGCGCGCCCTGCCCGGCGTGCACGCGGTGTTGGTCGCCAAAGACCTGAAGCCGGCCCTGTCGGGGTTGCGCATGCCGCTGGGTTTTCCGACCAAGGCCCTGCCCGATGGCATCACGCCCTTCGTGCTGTGCCCCGAAGAAGTCTGCTACGTCGGCGAGGCGCTGGTCATGGTCGTCGCCGATTCGCGCCATATCGCCGAGGACGCCGCGGCGCTGATCGAAGTCGATTACGACCCGCTGCCGGCGCTGGCCGACTGTCGCGACGCGCTTGACCCGGCCGCGCCCAAGGTGCGCCTCGAAGCCGCCGACAATGTGCTGACGCGCTTCACCATCGCTTATGGCGATGCCGCCGGCGTGTTCGCGAAGGCCGCGCACGTCTTCACCGAATCGCTGACCACGCATCGTGGCGGCGCGCACCCGATTGAGGGTCGCGGCGTGCTGGCGCAATTTGACGCCACCGGCGCGCTGACCATCTGGTCCTCGACGCAAATGTCGCACGACCTCAAATTCATGCTGGCCGGCATGCTCGATCTCGCCGAGGACCGCATTCGTGTCATCGCACCCGACGTCGGCGGCGGGTTCGGCGCCAAGTTCGTCATCTACCCGGAAGAGATCGCCGTCGCCGCCGCGGCACGCCTCACCGGCAAGCCGGTGAAATGGATAGAGGACCGCGGCGAGCACTTCATTGCCTCGATACAAGAGCGCGAGCAGCACTGGGACATGCAGATTGCGGCAGACGCCGAGGGCATGATTCTCGGCCTGCGCGGCCGCATGGTGCACGACCAGGGCGCTTACACGCCGCAGGGCATCAACTGTCCCTACAACGCCTCGACCGCGGTGACCGGGCCGTACAAGGTGCCGGCGTATGCGCTGGATGTGTTTGTCGCGCAGACCAACAAGGTGCCGACCATACCGGTGCGCGGTGCCGGCTATCCCGAGGCGGCCTTTGTCATCGAGCGCCTGGTCGATCGCATCGCGCTCGAACTCGGCCTCGATCGCGCCGAGGTGCGCCTGCGCAACCTCGTGCCCGCGGCCGAGATGCCCTACGAAAAGCCGCTCAAAATCCGCGCCGGTGTACCGGTGATCCTCGATAGCGGCGATTACCCGGCCTGCCAGCACAAGGTACTGGCCACCATAGACTACGCCGGCTTTCGACTGCGCCAGGCCGAGGCGCGCAAGGCCGGTCGATACATCGGCCTTGGTTTTGCGCACGGCGTCAAAGGCACCGGTCGCGGCCCCTTTGAGTCGGGCACGGTGCGCGTGTCGCCATCGGGCCGTATTTCGGTCTATACCGGCGCCCTCGCCATGGGCCAGGGCCTGCATACCGCGCTGGCGCAAATCTGCGCCGAGCAACTGGGCGTCAACGAAGGCGATGTCGATGTGATTTCCGGCGACACCAGTTTTGTGTCGCTGGGCCTTGGCGGCTTTGCCAGCCGGCAGACGGTGACGGCCGGATCGTCGGTACACCTTGCCGCCATTGCCGTGCGTGACAAGGCGATTCGCCTCGGCGCGCAAATGCTCGAGACGGCCGAGGCCGACCTCGAATTGCGCGACGGCCGCGTCTATGTGCAGGGCACCGATCGTTCGATACCCTTGAGTGAAGTGGCGCGGGTACTGCGCGGCGTGCCCGGCTATGCGCTGCCCCCGGGCATGGAGGCGGGGCTCGAGGCGAGCTTTCACTGGCGCACCGAGGTGCTGGCCTATGCACACTCGTTTCACGCCTGCGAAGTGGAGGTCGATGTCGAGACCGGCAATGTAAAAATCCTGCGGTATGTCGCGTTGCAGGACAGCGGCCGCCTGATCAATCCGATGATTGTCGAGGGCCAGATCCACGGCGGCATCACGCACGGCATCGGCAATGCGCTGTTCGAGTACATGGGTTACGACGCCGAGGCCCAGCCCTATACCGCGACCTTCGCCGACTACCTGCTGCCGGCGGCGGTAGAGGTGCCCAAATTTGAAATCCTGTTCCATGAAAGCCCGTCGCCGCTCAATCCGCTGGGCGTCAAAGGTGTCGGCGAAGGCGGTACCGTGCCGGTGGCGCCGACCATCATGTCGGCCATAGACGACGCGCTCACGCCCTGGGGCGTGCGTGTGACCGAGGCGCCGGTATCGCCGGTGCGCCTGCTGGAGCTGATAGAGGCCGCTACGCGCAAGGCATGACCGGCTGGAAAGACCCGCCTGGCGGGCCTTTCCAGCCGGTGTGCCGCGCTGGTGCCGCGCTGGTGCCGCGCTGGTTCTTATGTGCGTGATTCCCATGCGCGTTGTCGCTTTTGCGCGATTCCATTAGCATGCGGCCTTGCCACCCTGGTCACACTTGTCGATCCCCCAAAGGAGCAGTCATGAAGTACGTTCTCATTCTTGCAGCCGGCCTCGCTGCCGGCGGTGCCGCCCACGCGCAGTCCAAAGACCCGGCCAAGCTGGCGGTTGAAAAGGCCTGCATGGCCTGCCACGCCATGGACAAGAAAATCGTCGGCCCGTCGTTCAAGGAAGTCGCGGCCAAGTACAAGGGTGATGCCAAGGCCGAGGCGGCGTTGACACAGAAGGTGATTGCCGGCGGCGCCGGCGTCTGGGGCCCCGCGCCCATGCCACCCAACGGCGCCCTCAAGGAAGACGAGGCGAGGTTGCTGGTGAAGTGGGTGCTGGGCGTAAAGTAGCAGGCCCGGTACGAACCAGGACAGGCGCGTCGGCGCCAGTCTGAAAGCCGGCGGGCGCGCAGGCCCGGCCGGCTTTTTAATTGCCCTATCCCGCTTGTTTGACAGGGAAAGCAGGGCTCGCACTATTACAATGCTTCAATTGACAAGCCTTGTTGCGCGTCAGCATAATCCGCCGTCATCGTCCTGGAGATTCGCCATGTCCCACGTCCGCCTCAGCCTTATCGCCACCGCCACACTGTCCGCCCTGATGCTGGTCGCCTGCGGCAAGGAAGAACCCAAGCCCGCCGCCGCTCCGGCCGCGCCGCCGCCGCCGCCCTCGATTGAAATCAAGATCGGCCACGCCGGTCCGCTGACCGGTGGCAGCGCCCACCTCGGCAAGGACAATGAAAACGGCGCCGTGCTGGCGATTGAAGAAGCCAACGCCGCAAAAATAAAGATCGACGGCAAGGACGCCAGGTTCGTGCTGATCAAGGAAGACGACCAGGCCGACCCCAAGGCCGGCACCACCGTTGCGCAAAAGCTGGTGGATGCCAAAGTTGCCGGCGTCGTCGGTCACCTTAACTCCGGCGTTTCGATTCCCGCTTCGGCGATTTACAACGGCGCCGGCATTCCGGTGATCTCCGGTTCGGCCACCAATCCCAAGCTCACCGAACAGGGCTTCAAGGTGACCTTCCGCACCGTCGGTCGCGACGATCAGCAGGGTCCGGCGGTTGCCAACTACCTCGCCTCGATCAACAAGCCCAAGACTGTAGCCATCATTGACGACGCCACCTCTTACGGCGAGGGCCTCGCCAACGAAGTAGAGAAAACCCTCAAGGCCGCCGGCATCAAGGTGTTGCCGCGCGAGAAAGGCACCGACAAGACCACCGACTGGAAAGCCGTGCTGACCAAGGTCAAGGGCAAGAAGCCGGATGCGATTTTCTACGGCGGCATGGACGCCACCGGCGGCCCGCTGATGAAGCAGGGCAAGGAACTGGGCATCAAGGCGGTGTTCGCCTTCGGCGACGGCGCCTGCACCGACGAGATGAGCAAGCTCGCCGGCGAATCGGCCGAGGGCCTTATCTGCTCGCAGGCGGGCATCCCGGCCGTCGCGGCGAGCAAGAAATTCCTCGAGAACTACAAAAAGAAATTCAACGTCGATCCCATCCTGTACGCACCCTTCACCTATGACAGCGCACTGTTGCTGGTCGAGGCGATGAAAAAAGCCAACTCGGCCGACCCGGCGAAATACCTGCCGGAACTGGCCAAGATCAGCTACAACGGCGCCTCGGGCAAGATCGAGTTCGACGAAAAAGGCGACCGTAAGGACGCCGAGATGACCATCTTCACCATGAAGGCGGGCAAAATCACGCCGGTGGCTATTATCAAGTCGGGCAAGAGCATGACGGTGGACGAGTACGTTGCCATGTCGGCACCGGCCGCCGCCGCCCCGGCCGCAGCGACCACCACCACGACGACCACGACGGAAGCGGCCAAGGCCGGCGCACCTGCAGGCACCACGACAACGACGACCACCACGGCAGCACCCGCAGCCGAAGCGCCAAAAACAGACGCGGCCAAGAAATAAGCGGGCGCTGGACGTAGTCCGGCTGGCTATGAAGATCAACGGCACCTCAGGGTGCCGTTTCTTTTTGTCGCGGATTTTCTCGCATATTTTCTCGCAAATGTTCGTACGCACTGCCATGCCGTCCGTGCGTAATGCCTGGCGCCAAAATCCCCCCCGGCCCCCCTTTGAAAAAGGGGGGCCGGGGGGGATTTGCTGGCACGCCGCCACGGCCTGACCCGGACGCATGGATATATTCATCCAGCAAGTCATCAACGGCCTGGTTCTCGGCTGCGTCTATGCCATTGTCGCCATCGGCTACACCATGGTCTATGGCATCCTGCAACTCATCAACTTCGCCCACGGCGCGCTGGTGATGATAGGTGCAATGGTCGCCTACTCGGTGATTTCAATGCTGGCCGGCTCGGGCATGCCGGCGCTGGTGATCGTGCTGATCGGCACCGGCTGCGCGATACCGGTGTGCGCGCTGATCGGTTACCTGCTCGACCGTGTCGCCTATCGACCCTTGCGCAAAGCGCCGCGGCTCGCGCCGCTCATCACCGCCATCGGCATGAACATCGTGCTGCAATACCTCGCGCTGCTGGTCTGGGGCCGCAACCCGATGCCGTATCCGCAAATCATCAAGGTTGAAACCTTTCATATCGGCGGCGCCATCATCACCAGCGTGCAAATCGCCATCATCGTTATCTCGACGCTGCTGATGGCCGGTCTCGCCTGGGTGATTTACCGCACCCGCCTTGGCACCGCCATGCGCGCCACCTCGCAGAACCTGCAGGTGGCGGGGCTGATGGGCATAGACGCCAATCGCATCATCGCCATCGCCTTCATCATCGGCGCCGGCCTCGCTGCGGTGGCCGGCGTCATGGTCGGCACCTATTACGGCATCGCCCAGTACACCATGGGCGGCAACCTCGGACTCAAGGCCTTTGCTGCGGCGGTGCTGGGCGGCATCGGCAATGTGCCCGGCGCGATGCTGGGCGGCATCCTGCTCGGCCTGGTTGAGGCGCTGGGCGCCGGCTACATCGGCGATCTGACCAACAACGTCTTTGGCAGCAACTACCAGGACGTGTTCGCCTTCATCGTGTTGATTGCCGTGCTGGTGTTCCGGCCGCAGGGCATTTTGGGCGAGCGTGTCGGGGACAGGGCCTGAGCGAGTGAAGGAGTGAAGGAGTGAACACATGAAGGATTGGGGGCGCGCGAAATGGGTGGGTGTGGCGCTGGTCGCCATTGCGCTCATTGCGCTGCCTTTTGCGCTGGCTTCGGTCGGCACGGCGTGGGTGCGCATCACCAATCTCGCCATCCTGTTCATCCTGCTGTCGCTCGGGCTCAATATCGTCGTCGGCTTTGCCGGTCTGCTCGACCTCGGTTACATCGCGTTCTATGCGGTGGGCGCCTATGCCTATGCGCTGCTCGCCTCGCCGCACTTCAATATCCACCTGCCGTTCTGGATTATTTTGCCCATAGGCGCGCTGGTCGCCTGCCTGTTCGGCGTGTTGCTCGGCGCGCCGACGCTCAAGCTGCGCGGCGACTATCTCGCCGTGGTGACGCTGGGCTTTGGCGAAATCATCCGCATTTTTCTCAACAACCTGTCCAACCCGGTCAACATCACCAACGGCCCGCAGGGTATTGCGCGCATCAATCCGTTTCGCATCGGCAGTTTTGATTTCTCCAAAACCGAAACCATCATGGGCCTGGTGTTCAGCGGGCCGATCAAGTATTACTACCTGTTGCTCGCGGTGATGCTGCTGGTGATCGTCATCAACCTGCGGCTGCAGAACTCGCGCATCGGCCGCGCCTGGGAGGCGATTCGCGAAGACGAAACCGCCGCGCGCGCCATGGGCATCAACACCATTCACCTCAAGCTGCTGGCCTTTGCCATGGGCGCGTCCTTCGGCGGTGTCGCCGGCGGCATGTTCGCCGCGATACAAGGCTTCATCAGCCCGGAGAGCTTTGTGCTGGTCGAGTCGATCATGCTGCTCGCCATGGTGGTGCTGGGCGGCATGGGCAATGTCTGGGGCGTGGTGCTGGGGGCGGTGCTGCTGTCCTTTACGCCGGAATTGCTGCGCTACACCGTCGCGCCGGTGCAAATGGCCTTGTTCGGCAAACTGCTGATCGAGCCCGAGGTCATACGCATGTTGCTGTTCGGCCTGGCGCTGGTGCTGGTGATGATTTTCCGGCCGGCCGGGCTGTGGCCCTCGGCGGTGCGCAAGCGCGAACTCGCGGCACGCAAGGCATCGGCATGAGCGCGCTGCTCACCGCCACCGGCGTCGGCAAGAAATTTGGCGGCGTGCAGGCACTGGGCGATGTCGGCTTTACCATCGCGCGGGGCGAGATCTACGGCCTGATCGGTCCCAACGGCGCCGGCAAGACCACCTTGTTCAATGTGCTGACCGGATTTTACGCGCTCGATGCGGGCCGCTTTGAATTTGACGGTGCATCGCTTGCCGGCCTCGGCACCCATCAGGTGACGCAACGCGGCATCGCGCGCACATTCCAGAACATTCGCCTGTTTTCCAGCCTGTCCACGCTGGAGAACGTGATGATAGGCCGCCACGTGCGCACCCGCGCCGGCGTGCTGGGCGCGGTGCTGCGCAACGCCGCGACGCGCGCCGAGGAAGCGGCGATAGAAGCGCGTGCGCATGAGCTGCTCGACTACGTCGGCATCGCGGCGCGCGCCAACGACCAGGCATCGAGTCTTGCCTACGGCGACCAGCGCCGCCTCGAAATCGCCCGCGCCCTCGCCACCGACCCGAAACTGCTGGCGCTCGACGAGCCGGCCGCCGGCATGAACGCCTCGGAGACGGTGGCGCTGCGCGCGCTGATCGAGCGCATCCGCGCCGACGGCACCACGGTGCTGCTGATCGAACACGACATGAAGCTGGTGATGACCGTCTGCGACCGCGTGCTGGTGCTCGACTACGGCCAGAAAATCGCCGAGGGTGCGCCGGCCGACGTGCAAAAAGATCCGCGTGTCGTTGAAGCCTATCTCGGCAAGCCGGCATGAGCCTGCTCGAAGTCAGCGCCCTCGAAGTACGCTACGGCGGCATTCGTGCTGTAAAGGGCGTGGACCTCAAGGTCGCCGAAGGCGAACTGGTGTGCCTCATCGGCGCCAACGGTGCCGGCAAGACCACCACGCTCAAGGCCATTTGCGGCCTGATGCCTGCGGCCGCAGGCAGCGTGCGCTACCAGGGCAAAGACACCGCGGGCGTCGCGCACTTCGAGTTACCGCGCCGCGGCCTGGTGCTGGTGCCCGAGGGCCGCGGCATTTTTCCGCAACTGACGGTGGAAGAAAACCTCGCGATGGGCGCCTATGTGCGCAGCGACGTCGCGGCAGTCAGGCGTGACATCGCGCGCAGCTACACGCTGTTCCCGCGCCTTGCCGAGCGCCGCACGCAATCGGGCGGCACGCTCTCCGGCGGCGAGCAGCAAATGCTCGCCATCGGCCGCGCACTGATGGCACGACCCAAACTGCTGGTGCTCGACGAACCGAGCATGGGCCTCGCGCCCATCATCGTGCAAAAGGTGTTCGAGGTCATCGCCACCATACGCAAGGAAGGCGCGACCATCCTGCTGGTCGAGCAAAACGCCAGACTCGCGCTCGAACTCGCCGACCGCGCCTATGTCATGGAGACCGGCACCATCACGCTGTCGGGCCCGGCGAAAGACCTGCTCGCCGACGAGCGCGTGAGGAAGGCTTACCTCGGCGAGTAGCGGGTCCATCCCCCGTCGGGGGGAAGGGCGTTCCGAGCTGGGTGCACTCGAAGGACCGATGGAAATTGCGACAGTGCCTGTGCGCGAAGGAACGGCGGGCCGTAGCGCACGGCTGGACATATGTACGCATATTGCGTCACTAGTGTCCGGTTAAAACACGAATAAATTCAATTGGTTGCTTTTGTTGTGCTGTTCAGAAATGCAGTCGCCGCCTGCAAAGGCTTGCTGGATGGGCATCTTCTCGAACAGGGTGAGTGAAAATATCTGTAGCAAAGTGTAAAGCGAGGCGTCGAGGTTAAGGCGTTTCTTGACGATGGCGACGAGGACATAGACCGATACGGCGATCCAGATTTGCGACTTCACCGCATTCTCGGACGTGCCGTAGAACTTCTTGATACGAAGATGCTGCTTGATCCACTTGAAGAACAGTTCGACCTGCCAGCGCGCTTTGTAGAGTGCGCAGATGGTGGCTGCCGACAAAACGAAGTTGTTGGTCAGGAACACCAGCGGCTTGCCCGTCTCGGGGTCCTTGAATCGAATGCGGCGCAAATGCACCGGGTAGTCCCGGCAGGTGTAGTAACCGTTCAGCGCGATCGTCTGATCGCAGATAATGCCTTCGCTTCGATCTGCGGCTGCCGAATAGACACGCCGGGCATTCATGTTGGACTTGGCGCGCGTGACGAAGAAGGCCCCCGCCAGATGCAGGGCATACAGTCGTTCGAAGTCCAAATAGCCGCGATCCATGACATAGATCGCTCCGGCCTCGGGCACCAGCATGTCGAGCACATTGACGTCGCCCAGTTTGCCGTCGGAGATGTGGATAAAGCTCGGGATGTTGCCGCGCAGGTCGAGCAGCGTATGCATCTTGACCGCTGCCTTGGTCGAGCGGAACGGCGCCCACGGGAATACCGACAGGCACAGATCGATCGTACTGGAGTCCAGTGCGTAGGCCGTGTTCTCCAACTCGAAGCCCAGACTCTCGCCGACATAGAGTTGCCTTGCTTGCACGATCAGACGTTGGGCGAATTCCGCATGGATGCGCCAGTCTCGACTCTGGTTGGCATCGGCTAACGTGGATCGTTTGATCTCCTGCCGGAATCCCATGTGATAGAGCTTGGGCGACTGCGCCAAGAGGCAGACCTCGATGTCGCGCAGGCTCTCGCGGTAGGTCAGTTGTGCAAAGGCCATGATGCGAAATTGCTCGGCGCAGGTCAGCGACTTCACGTAGCGATCGCCGTCGCACCGATCGACGATGCGATGGAAGGTCTTCCAGGGCAGGAAGTCCATCAGTTGAGCGAACAGCGTCTTGCCTGTGTTCATGGGCGACCCCGGGTGCGTTACCTCCGAAAATCACCCGGAACTCCATTTTGCCGTTCAAATCGGAGACATCCCTCATCGCTCGGAATCCCGCTCCAGTTCTACGTTTCCAGTTCATAGGGTATGTTTTAACCGGACACTAGTGATATCAGATGGCTTCCCCATTTTCGCGGTCTTGTTCTTCATCGGCCCCGCCCGCACGCACCCATTCATCCACTTCAGACAGCTGGAATTTCCACAGCCTGCCGATCTTGTGTGCAGGCAGGCCTTTGCGCTCGCGCCAGCGGTAGACGGTGTCTTTCACAACGCCCAAATGACGGGCGACATCGATGGCGGTGACCCACGGTTCGGCGTTCATGGCATTGGCGCTCAGCTTATGGCCTCAAAGTCGTTCAAAATCGTTACAAGTCTAACAGAGTGCTAGTTCGGTGGCTATCGAAACGACATATCTGCCCACAGTGTCCGTTTTTCCATTTCTGGGCGTCAAAAGCAGCTGAAAGCCGCGTCAGCGTTAGCTTTAACAAAGGTGCCGTTTTTGTGCGTCCGGGTGCAAACCAGTGAACTGTGCGCGCACTCAGGTTCGCACCTTAGGCGTTTGCCACCATCACACCCACGCCAGTGCTGCAGCGGTATTCGACGTACTGGCCCACACCATCGGGTGCAAACCGCAAACCCTGCAAACCTTGTTTTTTGGTCAGACGGTAGCGCGATGCCGCGCTGTCGCCTCCCGTATTGGAATCTCGCCAGGAAGGACCCCTTTCGCCTGTGCGAGACTCAGATGGTCTCGGGCTCCTGCATCCGCGCCGGGATGTCGCGTTGGCCGTGCAGCACGCGCCAGACATCAATGTGGTCTGGGCGCTCGACATAAAACACAAGGTGGGGATAGTGTGCCAGCGGCCAGAAACGCAGGCCGGGCAGGTTCAATTCGTGGGCATAGCGTGGCGATCCGGTCGCCGGATGGCGAGCGATGTGCGCATAAGCTTGCTCCAAGGCGTCAATGAAGCCGAACGCCGCTTGCTCTGCACCTTCGCTGAGATAGTAGGCAATCGCGTCATCAATGTCCCGGTTGGCCAGCTCACGCGGAACGACTGGCTTGGCCGTCACCCGCGAGCGCCTACCTTGGCCTCTTTACGCACCCGGTCACGCAGCCCTTCAAAGTAGGCCGGATCGGCCGGGGCTGCCGGTGCAGACGCCGCGCCCGCGAGCAGGAGACCGCGCAGGTGCAGGCGATCCTGATCCTTGCGAATCAGCTCACGCACGTACTCGCTGCTGGTGCCGTAGCTGCCTTGATTGACCTGCTCATCCACAAAAGACTTGAGCGTATCGGGTAGGGATATGTTCATTGTGCTCATAGCTCAAGCTTAGTCAGTTTGGCAAAATTTGGCAAGATTCATGTTTGTGTCTGACCGACCAGATCAACCAAGTCGAGTGAGATGAGCATTCCCAATGCTCACTCTCTCTTTAGAGAGCCCCCACCGGGAACCGGGAAAGCACCGTAGACACTGGGTTTCATCGTTCCCACCCCGTCGCCGGGAACGATAGCGACCGGGAACGATTCAACCCGCATGGAGTCTGGCTTCAATCGTTCCCAGAGTGGCATTCGTTCCCGATGGGAGCCGGGAAGCCGGGAACGATTGTGGCGGTCCGGGAACGATCACGCGCCGTCCTTCATCCCGGGCTGGGATCGGCTCAGATGCCCTTTGATGAACACGGCTTCGCCACGCGCGACCGGGCCATCCCGCACGTCCAGCCATTTGACCAGCTTCGAGCCCTCGGCCATCGCCATCACCAGTTCCTCACGGTCGAGCAGCATGCCCACCCACTCGGCCAACCGATGCTTGGCAATGCTATGGAAGGCTTCCGGTAGTTCATGCCGTCGCTCATAAACGCCGTTGCCGCCAGTCTTGGTGTAGGGCCGCCCCTCGACAGCGGCTCGGGCAATGGCGGTCTTGAGCGCGGGGTGCAAGTCCACGTCAGGTTGCCGGGCGCGAACCAGTTCATGGCTGCGATCTACCAATAGTCCCCGTGTGTCGCGCAGGAAGGTGGCGACCTTGAGATTGGCGCGACCGTTGGCCTTGACCACGCCGCCCATCACCACACGGCCACGCTCGAAGGACTCGCCCAGCGTTTTGCAGATGGTCTTGGCATCCATCTCCTTCGGGTTCCACAAGGCATAGACCGAGCGTACGCCATCGACCAACCCGCCTGTGCCACGAATGGCTTCACGTGCTTGCTCAGATGTGGAGGCCTCGCGCTTGGCAAAGTGGTGCGACACGATCACCGAGGCACCGGTACTGGCCGCCAGCGCAGCCAGACGCGAGCAAACGAACTGCGCGTTCTCCGGCACGTTCAGATCCAGCGCACACAGCGGTTGCAGCGGATCGAGGACGACCAGTATCAGCCCAGCCATCGATTTCAATTGCTGTTCCAGCGCGGCCCATGCGGTGGTGACGGACGGGCCGCGCGTTGCTGGATCGGGAGCAAACAGCGCGACGGCACCACCAGCATCGGGCAGCGGCAGCACGTATAGCCGTTCCGGAATCGGCCCCAGCGCATTGAGGCGATTATGAACTTCGATGGCATCGTCCTCGGCGGTGACGTAAATCGCCACGCCGTGACCGGTCAGCGTGCCACCGAACAGCATCGGCGCATTGAGCCACGAACCATCGAATGCCGACACCTCGCGCGACAGCGCCAGCAGCAGGAAGGACTTGCCGACGCCACCGCCAGCGGCAACCAGCGCGGCTTGCGCCAGCGGAAACACACCTTCGACCAACCAGCGCCGGGGTTTTGGTTCGCCGGTAAAGCGTTCGGCGGCGCGCCACTGGGTGACGTCGAATTGCTGGCTCTCTTTGCTGTTCGCTCGGATCGAGGCGGCAAGCAAGGCCACGACATCGAAACCTTCGGCCACAGCATCGGCGGCATCCCATTTCTTCGGTTTATCCATCGGCACCGTCACGCGTCGCACCTGAGCGCCGATGCTGCGCAATTTGACGATTACCGCATCGGCGTATTTCGCACCAGCCACATCGTGATCGGGCCAGACGGCGACGGCTTTGCCTGCCAGCGGCGACCAGTCGGTTTTGTCGATAGTGGTGGCTGCGCCACCCATTGCGGTAGTGGCGACGACGCCGACACGCATCAGGGCATCCGCGCATTTCTCACCCTCGACCAGCACCACCGCATTGACGGTGCTGACCGCTGGCAGGTTGTACAGCGGTCGTGGTTCCGGCATGCGCATTGAACGCGTCCTGACATCCCACGGTCGGTATTGCTTGCCGTTAGCTTTGTCGTAGCGATACACGCAGGCCAGCAGTTCACCATCGGCGCTCAGGTAGACCCACTTGCCGCTGTGCTGGCCGAGATCGTCATGGGTGATGCCGGAGTTGACGTTGCTTGCAGCGATGGGGCGTGGCACCGCCAGCCAGTTGCCCACGTCGTCCAACAAATCACCAAAGTTGCGCGACAATGTGAATCCGCGCGCGGCAGCCCACAGTGCCAGCACGTCGCCGGATTCGCCGGTGGCGAAGTCTATCCAGATTCCACGCTTGGCTCCCTCCAGTTCAATGACCAGACTGTCGCCGGGATCGCCCTGCAAGTTGCCGACCACAAAGTGCGATCCCTGGCGTTTGCCGTGCGGAAACAGATAAACGAGAACCACCTCCAGTCGATTCAGTAAGCGCGCACGCAATGCATCTTTGTCGTGATGCTGGACGTGGGCAAAGTCGGGCGCAAGGTCGACTGCATCGTTGAAATCGAAATAGGCGTGGGGCGGTTGAGCGGCAATTACAGGGGCGGCATCCGTCATTGTGTGTGCTCCTGGTCGAGCCGCGCCTTGAACCAACTGCCATCGGCGTGCACGCAATAGAACTCGCGGCCAGCACCACAGTATTTTTTATCCGGCACGATCCACAGCTTTTCTTGTTCGTCGTAGCGCCATTCGGTCTCACCGAACAGGCGGGCCAGCATCGATTCGATGCCGTTGCTGGCAATGGCCTGCTGCAGTTGTCGGGTGGTTCGCTGGCGCTGACGGCGCTCGCTGCGGTTCATCACGCCCACACCTCGGCGGCGGGTTGGTTGCCAGCGGTGCACCGACGGGTGCGCTTGAGCTCGTGCGCTTCGACTTCAGCCACCTGATACAGCACGCGGCCACCGAGTTTCAGGAACACCGGGCCGCTGCCGAGCATGCGCCAGCGCTCCAGTGTTTTTTCGCTCAAGCCCCAACGGGCGGCCAGTTGGCGTGGGGTGAGTAATTCCGGTTGAGGGACAGTATTCATGGCGATTTCTCCGATCAGTTCGGCATGCCCTTGGTGTCCATCACTGGGGCTCTGCGGCATGCGATGAGCGAGATTTTTCTCGGCTTTTCACCGGCGGGCAAGCATGTGAAATGGCCGAATTATCGAAAGCACGGACTCCGGGCGGCGGCATTGCTCTCTTTGGCCTAGGAATTCGGAAGGTGGCCGGTTAAAAGCCACTTTCACTGGCAAAAGTGGCCATGTGCCCGCTGTCGCCCTCAACTCCCTGATCGACCAAACCAGTCTCTGTTGTCACCATTTGACGGTGTGCAAACCAGTCGCTGTTTGCGTGATTCCGGCCCCTGACCCATCAACCCTTGGAGAACCCACGATGAAACTGAACCCCTTTCGCAAAAAGACGAGCGGCTACTATGACGCCATCAAGGCCAAGTTCGACGACACCCATCGCGAGCTTGATGCCACACAAAATGAACTGGCCAAAGCACAGGCTGAGTACCACAAGGAGAACACCAGTTACCAGCAGATCCGTGATGCGGCGAGCTGTTACGCCCTCAGTAACACCGAGAAGCAAAGCCGTCAGCACAAGGTCGTGTCCGAATGCTTCAACCGAGTTAACCAGCTGGAAAGCGACGTCAGCCAGATCCAGTCGCGACTGCAGCCGCTACGCCGGATCGTTGACGCGCCGCAGCGCTATGACGAAACCCAAGCAACACTGCTGCGTCTGGTTGATCAGCGCCAGATCCAGTCAGCCGAACACAACAAGACCGAAGCCTTGATCGCCAAGGTGGAGAAACGGGCGGCCGATGTCGAAAACCGAATGGCGGCAGAAACGAATGCCGCGTCCCGGCAGATGATCGACGCCGAAGGCGATTTCGTCGTTCCGGAGTCACTGACCCGGCTTGAAGTTGAATTGCGCCTGACCCATGCATCGAT
>Ga0163155_10001056_pt1 | contig 33785 bp, 25 predicted proteins | sample OliLakLV19SP4G1_FD_148611 | JGI IMG/M metagenome (GOLD analysis project Ga0163155, IMG submission 148611) | Freshwater microbial mat bacterial communities from Lake Vanda, McMurdo Dry Valleys, Antarctica - Oligotrophic Lake LV.19.SP4.G1 | ecosystem: Environmental > Aquatic > Freshwater > Lake >... | reverse complement strand
ACCACCGAGGTGCCAGCTGGTAAAGAAATATCGACCCCATCGTGATGATAAATACCTTTGTGAAAAGGATTGATCCGTTTTCCAAATCCGGAAACAAGCTTGTCGACCTCCATCTTCTCAACGGGAGAGAGGGTTGGTAAGCTTTTTAGCTGTCCTAAGTCCCTTTTTTCTATATGAATGTTTTTGCTCCAGGACACATCCCTGGTAATTGCCTTTTTGATGATTTCCGATGAAGCGCTGCGGGTAGATGCTTCCCATTGACCAAACACCTCCGGCCCGGCCGTTAAAATTTCTTCTTTTTTCTCCGAATTCCGAGTCGGCTTTTCTGTCAGCTTGGTTTCAAAAAGGCGTTCGTACAATTTTTGGTCTTCGCTATTGAGTTGGCCAATCCGCTCATTTGATTCAAATAAACTGGCCGTAAGAATGACCTTGTGATTTTCAAGAGCCTCATTTTCAGCTCGAAGGGATTTTTCCAAGGGAGTGTCAATCACAAAATTTTGAAGCGTAACCAAGCCTACAAAAAACAGAGTAGCAAAAATCAAGTAGCCAAACCCGCGAAAGGCCAAGCCAACGATAGAAACGCCCGTGCGCTCATACCGAAGTGTCTTTTTATTGTACTTGAATTTAGTTCCTGCCATGTGCCAACTTTCGCTCAATTACTTTTATAATGCCCTCAATGGGTTAATTTTGTGCCTTTGTAACCCCGTGAACTTATAAAAATAGGGAAATACTTTTCCCCACCAAAAGCTTAATTCGACCAAATGCATATGACATCGGCCATTGTCCGTCAAAAGTTCCTCGATTTCTTTGAAAGTAAAGGCCATAAAATCGTCCCTTCTGCCCCTTTAGTGCTAAAAAACGATCCTTCCTTGATGTTTACCAACTCGGGGATGGTGCAATTCAAAGATAATTTCTTAGGCAACTCCGTTCCGACCCATAAACGGGTAGCCGATACCCAAAAATGCCTTCGCGTAAGCGGTAAACACAACGACTTGGAGGATGTAGGGCTGGACACCTACCACCACACCATGTTTGAGATGCTCGGCAACTGGAGTTTTGGGGGAGAGGATGGCTACTTTAAGAAAGAGGCGATCAGTTGGGCGTGGGAGCTTTTGACAGAAGTCTATCAACTGCCGAAAGAGAGATTATATGTTACGGTTTTTGGTGGCGATGCAAAAGACAACCTTCCGGTAGATGAAGAGGCAAAAACTTTGTGGAAGACTTTTGTACCCGAAGAGCGAATTATTCACGGAAGTAAGAAAGACAATTTCTGGGAGATGGGCGAGAGCGGACCCTGCGGTCCGTGTTCTGAAATTCATATAGATCTAAGATCAGTAGAAGAGATTGGCAAGAAGGCAGGAAAAGACTTGGTCAATAGCGATCATCCGCAAGTAGTCGAGATATGGAACCTAGTGTTTATTCAATTCAATCGTCTTGCTTCAGGCGCCTTAGAACCGTTGCCTGATAAGCATGTGGATACTGGCATGGGCTTCGAGCGGTTGTGCATGGCTATACAAGGCAAGACTTCGAATTATGATACCGATGTGTTCATGCCGCTAATAAATAACATCGCAGCGATGACTAATTTTAGATACGGTGGGTCCAAGGAAACGGATATTGCAATAAGGGTCATCGCGGATCATATCAGAGCAGTAAGTTTTGCAATTGCTGATGGACAGTTGCCGTCAAACAACGGAGCAGGTTATGTTATTAGAAGAATATTAAGACGTGCAATTAGATACGGATATTCTAATCTGAATCAGAAGAATCCTTTTATATGTAATTTGGTTAATTCTCTCGCACAACAATTTCAAGACGTTTTTCCAGAATTGATCAATCAAAAAGATTTTGTTTTCAATGTAGTATTAGAAGAAGAGAAGGCTTTTTTACTAACTCTAGAAAAAGGATTGAAACGAATTGAAGTATTTTTCGAAGCAGTAAAGGAGAGAATCCAATTTCATGATCCCAAATATCCAAAGGTGATTATTGGTGAACAAGCATTTGAGCTTTATGATACCTTTGGTTTTCCATTCGATTTGACTTCATTGATTGCCAGAGAAAAGGGATTTTCGGTGGACGAAGTTGGTTTCAATGAGAGAATGTCGCAACAAAAAACCCGCTCCAAAGCAGACGCTGTAAAAGAAACTGGCGATTGGGTTGCCGTTGCCGATGGCGATAAACCAGAATTTATTGGTTATGATGAATTGACTTCTACTTCAAAAATTTTACGTTACCGAAAAGTAAAACAGAAAAATAAAGAGTTGTTTCAATTGGTGTTAGATAAAACTCCCTTCTATGCAGAAAGTGGCGGACAAGTAGGCGATACGGGAATATTGGAAGTAGCCGGAGAAAAAATTTCGGTCATCGATACCAAAAAAGAAAATGACTTGATTGTTCATTGGGTAGAAAAACTTCCCGCTAATTTAGAAGGAGTTGTGTTGGCTAAGATTAATGTGCCCAAGAGAAAACTTTCGATGAGCAATCACTCGGCCACGCACTTGCTTCATGCAGCGTTGCGCCAAGTACTGGGAAAACATGTTGAGCAGAAAGGCTCGTTGGTGAACGAAAAAATATTGCGCTTTGATTTCTCCCATTTTGCAGCGATGACCTCCGAGGAAATTGCAAAAGTCGAAATCATCGTCAATGAAAAAATTCGTGAAAATATTCAATTGAATGAACAGCGCAATGTGCCGATTGAAAAAGCGAAGTCATTTGGTGCGATGGCTTTATTTGGAGAAAAATACGGGGAGTTTGTTCGCGTGATTACGTTTGATTCAAAATTCTCAGTGGAGTTGTGTGGAGGCACCCACGTGAAAGCTACTGGCAATATTGGATTGTTGAAAATTGTTTCTGAGAGTTCCGTTGCCGCTGGTGTCCGCAGGATAGAAGCCCTGACTGCCGAAGGTGCCCAAGAATACTTGAATCAATCGCTGGCGCTTTTGAATGAAGTAAAGGTTTTTTTAAAAAATCCGAAGGACATCGTTGCCTCCGTTCAAACGTTGGCCGAAGAAAAACATGCGTTGGAGAAAAAGTTAGAAATAATCTATCAACAGCAAGCAAACGCATTGAAAGATGTTTTGGCAACGAAGGCAATCAAGTCTGATGGTTACACGTTAATCAATGAAAAAGTCGTTGTGCCGACTGCCGATGTATTGAAAAATATTGCTTACGGTCTGCGCAATCAGTTTGATGATCTATTAATGATACTTGCTGCTGATATCGATGGAAAGCCTCAGGTGGCTGTTATGATTGGAGAAAAATTGGAGGCCACTAAAAAGTTTCATGCTGGCAATATGGTAAAAGAGTTGGCTAAAGAAATTGATGGTGGTGGTGGTGGACAACCTTTCTTTGCTACCGCTGGGGGAAAGAATTTGAATGGATTGGATGCGGTGTTGGTAAAGGCAAAGGAATTAATTTAGTAAATTTGGGTATGCAACAGATTACGATAGAAATAAACGACAACAAAGCTCTAAAGCTTTTGAAGAGTTTAGAAGACATGAAGTTGATTCGTGTATTGAAAAATAAGGCAAAAAGCCCTTCACAAAAGCTTTCTTCCAGAATGGCAGGAAGCATCTCTCCTTCGCAAGCAGCCAAGTATGACTCGGAGCTTAAAAAAATGAGAAGCGAATGGGAAAGAGGTATTTGATTGACACGAATGTTGTGATTGATTTTTTAGTCAATAGATTATCACCGAAAGGGCGTAAATTGGTAGCTCATTGTATTGATGATGATCCATGTATTTCAGTTATTTCGAAAATTGAATTGCTTGGCTTTCGATTAGTCACTACGGAAATTAAGGATTTTGTGAAGTCCTCTTTAGTTATTGGTCTTACCGATGAGATTATTGATCAAACTATTTCATTGCGAAAAACCTATAGGATACAGCTTCCAGATGCAGTTATCGCCTCAACAGCTATTGTCTCAGGCCTCACTGTTCTAACCAGAAATTTTTCAGACTTTAAAAGAATTAAGGATTTGAATGTTTTGGATTTAAACAAAAATTGATGGCTTCGGCAGCTCGTGATAAATATACTTTAGTCATCGGCCTAGAAGTTCACGCACAACTTCTTACGGCTAGCAAAATCTTTAACTCAGATGTAGCGAGCTATGGCAGTGCGCCTAATTCAAATGCGGGCGTCATCACATTGGCGCACCCTGGCACGTTGCCAAAGCTCAATAAAAAAACGGTTGAGTTTGCCGTCAGAATGGGATTGGCGTGTCATTCAAAAATTTCTCAGCTACAAATTTTCGATCGCAAGAATTATTTTTACCCCGATCTGCCGAAAGGCTATCAGTTGACACAAGACCGCACCCCCATTTGCGTAGGAGGGAAGGTCACCATCCGATCAAAAGATGGTAGTGAAAAAAGCATCGTCTTGAATCGTATTCACTTGGAAGAAGACGCGGGGAAATCCATACACTTAGAAAATGAAACTGATACATTGGTTGATTTCAATAGATCAGGTGTACCATTGATCGAAATTGTTACTGAGCCGGTGATTGAATCTGCTGAAGATGCTGGCGCGGTGATGAGCGAAATCAGAAAACTGGTTCGCTATTTGGAAATATGCGATGGCAATATGGAAGAGGGCTCGCTGCGCTGTGATGCCAACGTTTCGTTGATGCCGCTAGGCACTAGTACCCTTGGAAAAAAAGTGGAAGTGAAGAATATGAACTCTGTTCGCAACATTCAACATGCCATTAATTACGAAATGGAGCGGCAAGCAGCTATCCTAGATCGCGGCTTTGAAGTTGTTTCGGAAACCAGAACATTCAATGCTGCTGATGGCAAAACTTATGGCATGCGTACGAAGGAGGAGTTGAATGATTACCGCTATTTTCCTGATCCGGATTTGAGTCCGCTGAAAATTTCAGATGAGTGGCTTGCTGAGATTAAGTCTTCCATGCCGCAACTACCGGATGAATTGTACCATAAGTTTAAGGAGGCGTATCAACTTCCGGCCTATGATGCCGAGGTACTTACCGAAACGAAGCAGATAGCCAATTACTTTGAAGAGATTGTTTTGCATACCAAAAATTTTAAGGCGGCCTCCAATTGGATAATGGGGCCGATAAAATCTTATTTGAACGAGACGGGTCTTGAAACAGTTGATTTTCCTGTCTCCGCTAGGTCAATTGCAGCCTTAATAGAGTTGATTGAGTCGGGAAAAGTTAATTTTGCCATCGCTTCGCAGAAATTATTTCTGGAGTTAATTAAAAATCCCGCTAAGCAACCAAAAGAACTGGCGGAGGAACTAAATTTGATTCAGGACAGTAGTGTAAGCGGTATTCTTCCAATTGTTCAGGATGTGATCAAACAGTTTCCAGAAAAAGTGGTGGAATACAAAAAGGGAAAAAAAGTTATTGTTACCATGTTTATGGGTGAAGTAATGAAGCGAAGCAAAGGGAAGGCCGATCCAAAATTGGCAACAGAATTGATTGTAAAAGAATTAGCTAAACAAAATTAAATGAAGTCGACTATGTTATTTGTCAATTTAGTACTAGCTGCATTTTTGTGTACCGATTGCAGCGCTCCAAAAAAGGAAGAGGTGAAAGACGGAGGTTGGGACATTGTGCTTTCTGGTAAAGTTGGGTTTCCCCAAGCCGGTGAAATTTCGGTTCAAGAAATCAGACAAGACGGGTCTGTTAAGAGAGATACAATAAGATTGCGGAAAGACTATTCATTTGCAAAGAAACTACATTTGGTTGAGGCAGGATTTTACGCAGTCAATTTTTACGGTAAACAAACCGTGAATGTTATGCTCGATAGAAGCAATGTGGAGTTGAATGTAGACGGAAATAATCAACAAGGGTTTGTGGAGATCAAAGGCTCGCCCGATCACGAAGTTATTTCAACAGTTCAACGCATGATGAGCGAATCACAAGGCGGAAGCGAGATGATGGCGTTGCAGGCAGAATTTGAAAAAGCAGTGGCCGCAAAGGATAATGCCAAGATTGCGGAGATTCAAAATAGGGCATTTTTCCTACTAGAAGATGGTAAGGCAAAACTGGTTTCTTTTTTACAACAACAACCCGCGTCATTGGCTCTTTTCAATTTGTTGCAAGACCCCAATTTGGTAGATAAAGACAAGCACATTGATTTTTTCGTTGCCACCAACGAAAAGTTCAAAAAAGCCTGGCCTACTTCGCGTTTTACCAAAGAACTAACTGCCACAGTCACTAAACTAAAGTTGACAGCCATCGGTCAAGAGGCCCCCGAGATATCATTGCCCAATCCAGAAGGGCAGGTCGTAAAACTATCTTCGTTGCGGGGCAAATATGTGTTGATCGATTTTTGGGCGAAGTGGTGTGGCCCCTGCCGACAAGAAAATCCAAATGTGGTAAAGGCTTACAAACGCTTTAGGGCGAAGGGTTTTGAAGTATATGGTGTATCGTTGGACCGCACCAAAGAAGATTGGGTAAAGGCCATTGCCGAAGATGGTTTGACGTGGACGCATGTGTCGGATTTAAAATATTTCAATTCGCAAGCAGCCAGCGACTACAACATCAACGCTATTCCATTTTCTATTTTGTTGGATAAGTCGGGAAAAATTATTGCGAAGAATCTTCGTGGACCTGCGTTAGAGCAAAAGTTGGAGGAGGTAATTGGGAAATAGTACCCCCTCCAATTTCCCTATCCTAATTTGAAAATAATTGGCAGTGTATATCGCTGCCTAACAATCAAACCTGACTGTTTTCCAGGTTTCCATTTTGGCGCAGATGATATTACGTCCATAGCCGCCCTATCGCAACCCGCACCAATTCCCTTTAGGACGGTGACATCGGAAAGGCTTCCATCTTTGTTTATAACAAATTGTACCAGCACCTTTCCTTCTATGCCGGCTTTCCGTGCCTGTTCAGGGTAAAGCAAATTGTTGCCAATAAAATCGTAAAATTCAATCATTCCGTTAGCCGGAGAGGCACTCTCTTCAACAACACTAAAAATCTCATCGCTTGGCGAGAGTTTTTCAATTGGCGCACCTTCTTTAGCCGGAGATGCGCTCTCTTCAACAATACTAAAAACTTCATTGCTTGGCGATATATTTTCAGTAGTATTGTTTTTCTCTTTGCAAGAAACAAAGACGAACAAGCCAACAATAATTGCAATAGATGAAGAAACCCTCCACCATTGCAGCCTTCCAGTTGCATTTTTAATCATAGTAATTCTTTTAAAGGTTAATGAATTATTAAAGTGATTGGCGATCGGATAGTCGGCCGACTGAAGTGCAACCCTCGCCAGAAGATTGCAATATTGATTAACGTCACAATTTTCGACAGCTACTTTATCAGCTTGAAATTCATGAAGCGATATAAATTTGTTTTTAATTAAATAAACCGCTGGGTTGAACCAGAAAAATATTTTCAATAATTCCGTCAATAGAATGTCTACAGAATGCAAGTTTCTGCCGTGGACTAGTTCATGCGCAATTACCTGCTTTCGTTCTTCCAGCAAATAAGCGTTACCGATAAAAATAAGATTGAAAAATGAAAAGCTTGTAAATCCTTCTTTCGTTTCAATAACTTTAAAATTTTCTATTCGCGTAAAGCGATTTGATTTCCAAGACTTAATTAATAAGCGGGATACTTTATAAGATAAAGTGAAAAGTAAAATCGCAGCTATGGAAAAGTACACCCACAAGAAGATCGATGCCAGGTTGATTTCAATGATGTTTGATTCAAAAGGTTTGTTACTGTCTATCAAAAGTTCAGGTAGCATATAAGTTGCAAATGATTTTCCAATGACAGGAAAGAAAGCGATGTTGCTTTGTATTTTAATGAGTGGAAACAAAACAGCGGCTGCAATTCCGATAAGTAGGTAAGCCCTGTTAAAGTTGAAGTGACTTTGTTTATTGAGAAACAACAAATAGCCAGCTATGATAATTATTAGGCTAGCGTTCACTTCTAGATAATAGTTTAAAATGCTCATGGCTTTTGCTTTTTAAGTTCTTCCAATTGTTTTACCAGTTGATCGATCTCATTCAAATTCAGTTTGTTTTCCTCCGCGAAAAAAGAGACAAGACTGTGGAACGATCCACCGAAATATCCCTTCACCAAATTGTTGAGATAAAACTGAGTGTATTTCTCTTTCGCGATTAGTGCGTAATACTCATGGGTTTTTCCAAAGGCTGTGTAACCAATAAATCCCTTGCGCTCTAAAATCCGAACGATGGTTGACACTGTATTATATGCTGGCTTTGGGCTGGGCAATTGATCAATAATATCTTTTACAAATGCTTTTTTCAGCGTCCATAAAACTTGCATTATTTGGTCTTCGGCTTTGGTTAGTTCTTTCATATAACTATCAATTACGTTGTAAAACTAAACTATTAGTTATAGATTTCAACAGAAATCGATAAATAAAACTAAATAGCTTGAAAATCAGTTATTTGTAAAGCAATAGGAGATCAGATTGGCTCCCATCTTTAATGCCTGTTGCCGCTTTTCTTCAGGGTTATTGTGAATTCGCGGATCTTCCCAGCCATTACCAAGATCAGACTCATAAGAATAAAACACCACCAACCTGCCTTGGTAAAAGAGGCCAAAACCTTGGGCTGGTTTTCCGTCATGCTCATGGATTTTGGGTAGGCCATTCGGAAAATTAAATTTTTGGTGATATACCGCGTGGCTAAAGGGTATTTCGATCAATTCAAGCTCGGGAAATACTTTTTTCATTTCCAATCGGACGAATTTATCCATCCCATAGTTGTCGTCAACGTGTAGAAACCCGCCACCGACAAGGTAGTTTCGCAGATTGGTAGATTCTTCTGTCGAAAAAACCACGTTTCCGTGCCCTGTCATGTAGATATATGGATACTCAAACAAAGCAGGGCTGCCGACTTCTACTGCCTCCTCATCTTCACCCAAATTGGTTCCCAACTCTTTATTGCAGAAACTGATAAGGTTTGGAAGAGCTGTTTTGTTGGCGTACCAATCGCCCCCGCCCCCGTACTTCAATTTCGCGATTCTCAACTGCGAAAAGGCGATTTGGGTCACCAAACCAATTATGAAGATAATAGAAACAAGTCTTCTGACAGCGTAAGGAATGAAGTCAATCGGAAGGAAATGCTGCATTTATTATTTTTTTGTTTGTGCCGTTAAACCTTCGGCAAACTTAAACTTCTAAGAAACAAAACAAAAAGTAAACCCCATGAAAACAATGAAAAATGTAGGAAGATTAAAAAGCGTATCAAGTCTATTGTTAGCTTTTGTATTGATTTTGGGATCGTGTTCGAAATCGGATGATTCTGTTTTGAGTTCTACAGATATTCAGAATTTGAACGCGGAGTCAATTAGTGATGCGGAAGCGGATGATGCAAATGACATGTCTTCAATAGCAGTGGGCAATGTTGACCAGACACAATTTAGCGGAGGACGCATGGAGGGAAGAACGGAAGGTAACGGCCTGATAGTACCAATTATCCCTTGGGCAAACTTAGATAATCGATTAAAATGTGCGGTTATAACTATCAATAGAACAAACACTGCTGGCTCAAGACCAACTGGTGTTATTACCATCGATTTTGATTCAAATTCTACGTGCACAGATGCGCGCGGAAACTCACGCAAAGGCAAAATAATTATAGAGTATGCTGGTTTCAGGTTTTTGGCTGGGTCAACGATCAAAACAACATTTGATGGCTATATAAAAAATGGCATTAAGGTGGACGGAATACATACCCTTGCCAATGTAACCCCAAGCACGGGACTAACTTCTTTCCCCAAGTTCTTGGTGACAATTGCGGGCGGAAAACTTACGTTAGCTGATGGGAAAACGATTACCCGTGATCAAATTTTTACGAGAGAGTGGCAACGTGCTTCCAACCCAACTCAAGATAAATGGGTTATTCTGAAAGGCAGCACTGCAAACGGAAAGAACAAAAATGACAAGGCCTACACGATGGAAGTGACCGCTGATTTGGTGTATTCACGTGCATGTGCAATCAGCGACAAGGTTTTTATTCCTGTGAGTGGAACCAAAGTGTCTACTTCCGAAGGCAAGGTATTTACGGTAGACTATGGAACTGGAAATTGTGACAATGACATTACCGTAACGATGAATGGCGTATCTAAGGTCATCACAGTAAGTAAGGATAATATCTAAATTGCTAACGTGGGTCTGCGAAAAACATAGGAACCCGTTTTTGACAGGGTTCTTTTTTCTAATCAAAAAAAATTTAAACCATTAAACCTTTCTTTGTTCAACAGCTCTAAAGTAAAAATGATAAAAAAAAACCTATGAAAACAACAATCGAAATAGTTGGATTAAAGGGCCTTTCAACCTTGCTGGTTGCCCTTGTGTTAACACTTTGGTCCTGTAATAAATCAGACGACTCGGTGTTTAATCTTCAGGACGTACAAAACTTAAACACCGATGGCGCCCTTGAATCCGCGCAAGATGAAACCCAAGACATTGCCACTGGCGCATTGAATACCAATGACCCTGCTGGCCGGGTAGAAGGAGACGATCGTTCAGAGTGCGCGACTAAAATCCCCGGGCTTAACAACACAAAAGAAGCTGGTACAATCACTCTTGATTTTGGACCGGCTGGCTGTACCGACAAAAAGGGAAACCTAAGAAAAGGAAAAATAATTGTTACTTGGTCTGGTGGCCAATGGTTCAAAACGCCAACCGTGCCCACCCTCACACCGCCCACCCATACTATTACCTTGGATGGCTATAGTATCAATGGTATTGCTATTGCCGGAACAAGAACCGTTACTAATATCAGCACAGCTAATTCTCCATTGACTTGGACTATCGTAGCTAATCATACCTCCACGTGGCCTGACTTAACCACTGCCACTAGAGTAGTGAAAAGAACCAGACAATGGATCAGGGCTACAAATCCATCGGATGATAGAGTGATTATTTCTCAAACCGCTGGGGCACCTTCAGCAGCCGAAGGCACAAACCGATATGGCAAAAAATATTCTGTACAAATCACCACACCTTTGGAGTACAGTGCAGCTTGTGTAATATCCAACAAAGTTTACAAACCTGTGAAAGGGGTAAAGGTGGTAACTGTTGATTCAAAAGTATATACTGTTGACTTTGGAACAGGCGCTTGCGACAATACTTTTACTGTTACGTACAACGGAAAAACCAGAACATTTACTGGCAAGAACGATAGCAGCAACGATTAATTTTAGACTTTCGATGTTAGAAAGCCTCGCCAAAAGCGGGGCTTTTTATTTTCCGCCTTATTTGAGAATTGGCAACGGGTTCTTTTTATTTGTTAAAAATTTACGCTATGCTCCAATACCTAAATTTGATGAAGGATATCCTCGAGAATGGAACGATCAAAACAGACCGCACAGGTACAGGCACACTTTCAGTTTTTGGCAGGCAATTGCGATTCAACTTGGCAGAGGGCTTTCCACTCGTGACTACCAAAAAACTTCATTTGCGATCGATCATCTACGAGCTGTTGTGGTTTTTGAAAGGCGAGACCAACATCAAATACTTGAAGGATAATGGGGTGAGCATTTGGGATGAATGGGCGGACGAAAATGGGGAGCTAGGTCCAGTGTATGGCAGTCAGTGGCGCAGTTGGCCAACTCCGGATGGAAGAAGAATAGATCAGATAGCTCAGGTAATGGAGCAAATCAAATCAAAGCCAGATTCGCGTAGGCACATCGTTACAGCTTGGAATCCCGCTGAGGTGGATAAAATGGCCTTGCCCCCGTGCCATGCGTTGTTTCAATTTTATGTGGCAGATGGAAAGTTGTCGTGTCAACTTTATCAACGTTCAGCCGATTATTTTTTAGGCGTTCCTTTTAATATTGCCAGCTATGCGCTGTTGGTTTATATGTTTGCTCAGCAATGTGATTTAGAACCAGGGGACTTTGTATGGACAGGCGGAGATGTGCATTTGTACTCAAATCATTTAGAGCAAGTGAAACTTCAGTTGTCTCGGGAGCCGTATGCGCTCCCGCAATTGTTGATAAAAAGAAGACCCGATTCAATTTTTGACTACCAGTTTGAGGACTTTGAGATTTTGAATTATCAGTCGCACCCCGTGATTAAAGCACCCATTGCTGTATAGATGATTTGGGAATAAATCCTATTTTTGCCCCTCGTTAAGAAATACCAAGGTTTGGGGTAAAAATACCCGTAAAAGAATATCCTTTTCATATTTCTTGCGTTAAAACCGCTTATGCCCGAAAAAAGCAGTGTTTTTGACATGATTGGGCCCGTAATGATTGGGCCATCCAGTTCGCATACCGCTGGCGTAGTACGGATTGCCAAGGCAGCCATTAAAGTGCTGGGTGGTATACCTGACGAGGCAGAGATCATTTTTTATAATTCATTCGCCCGCACCTACGAAGGCCATGGAAGCGATCGCGCGATCTTAGCTGGATTGATGGATTTTGAAACCGATGATAAGCGGATCAAAGATGCCATTGAGATTGCCACCCAAAAGGGTTTGAAATTTCATTACAAGTCAGTAGGCAACGCATCCACATTACACCCCAATTCGATCCGGTTAAACTTGAAAAAGGGAGAAAGATCAGTGGAGGTATTGGGCGAAAGCCGAGGCGGTGGCATAATCAACATTGCAGAAGTCAATGGATTTAAGGCCGACTTCACAGCCAATTTACATACGATTATTATATTCGCGGCCGATGTGAAAGGAAGCATCGCTTTTATTGCCGATGTGATCGCGCACGATGATTGCAACATTGCCACTATGTCGGTTTCCCGAAAGGGAAAAAATAATTTGGCGTGTCAGGTAATTGAAATGGATTCGGGCATCAAGCCTGTAACATTTGAATACCTCAAGAGTCTCAGTTGGATAAATGAAGTGATTTACATACCCGATATCAACCGTTAATATGATCAAGAAGTTAATTACTGTCATGATTTTGGTTTCTGCTAGTTCGATGTCGTTTGGGCAAGAGACCGGTTCTAAAAAAAATTTTACACTCAAGGAGTGTATTGAAATTGCTTTACAAAATAACTTGACGGTGAAGCGAAGTGTCCTTGGATTAAAAGGCGCAGATATCACGCTCGATCAATCTCGCTACTCCATGCTTCCCAACGTGAACCTATCCAGCTCAGGCGGTTCAAACTGGGGAAGATCCATTGACCCTACTACTAACCAATTCATTGATCAAAAAATTGACAATGCCAACATTAATGCCAACGCCAACTTGTTGTTGTTCAATGCGTTTCGCGTAATCAATACCATTCGACAAAGTGTAAACGATAAAGCGGCTGCGGAAAACGACTACATCAAGGCAAAGAACGATGTTATATTAACTGTTATTTCTTTTTACACTTCGGTAATATTCAATCAAGAGCTTTTACAAAATGCGCAATTTCAATTGAGAACGACTCAACAACAATTGGAGCGCACTAAAAAACTGGAGCAAGCCGGTGCTGTTCCTTTCGGGAATGTGCTTGATTTGGAAGCACAGGATGCCACCAACGAACTAACTTTGATTCAGCGGGAAAATGCTTATAATCTTTCCCTTCTGCAATTAAAACAATCCCTTCAACTTCCAGCCTCTACTCAGTTGGACGTAGAAGTACCTGCCCTGGGTGTGGAAGATCTGGCAATAGATCAGACCACCGAACAGATTTATGATCTTGCCAGGCAAAATATGCCGGAAATTAAAGCGGCTGTATTCCGTACGGAAAGTGCGAACTATGGATTGAAGGCAGCGCGTGGGAGTTTTTATCCCAGGCTCAGTTTGAATGCGGGTACGTTCACGAACTACTCGAGTGCAGCTAGAACATTTCAAAATGGAGTTTTTGTTGAGAAGCCTTTTAATGATCAATTCTCAGAGAATGTTGCACGAAGCCTTTCCCTTGGATTGACCATTCCAATTTTTAATAGCTACAATGCGCGAGCAAATGTTCTAAGAAGCAAAGTCACCAAAGAAACGGCTAACATTAATTTAACAGATGTTGAAAATAGATTGCGACAAGCCATTGAAACTGCCTATAATGATGCTACCGCGGCAGCAAAAACTTTTACATCTTCTGCGAAAGCAGTGAAAGCGCGGGAAGAGGCGTTCCGTATGACCAAGCAGCGTTATGATGCTGGAGCTTCCAATTATGTCGACTACCAAGTATCAGAAAATAATCTGTTTCAATCAAAATCAGATCAGGTGCGAGCTAAGTATGATTTGATCTTCAAAAAGAAAGTACTCGACTTTTATCAAGGTAAACCAATAGACTATTAATATTTTTTACGAATGGCAAAGCAAAAGAAAAAATCCAATAAGCTTCTGTACTGGGGAATTGGAATCGTTATTTTCCTGATCATTTTTTTAATCATAGGCAAGTCGCAGGGCTGGATTGGCAAGTCGCGCGATTTGGAAGTTGAATTTACAAAGGCAAAGAAAACCTCTATCACGGAAAAAGTAAGTGCTTCCGGCACTGTGCAGCCGGTCACCGAAGTGAAATTGGCGCCAGAAGTATCGGGAGAAATTACGGATTTAAAAATTCAAGATGGTGATTCAGTAAGCTTGGGAGATGTTCTCGTCAAAATCCGTCCGGATGTGTGGTTGAGTCAGTTGGAAAGATCGGAGGCTTCGCTAAGCCAACAAAAAGCAAATCTGGAATCTGCCCGTGCCTCGCTTGCCCGCGCAGAGGCCACGTTCATGCGTGCAGAGCAAGACTACAAGCGGCAGGAGAGATTATGGAACGAGAAAGTTATTTCTGAGGCAGATTGGCAATTGGCACAACAGAACTATAAAGTGTCTCAAAATGATTTAAAGTCGGCCGCCCAAACATTGGAAGCTGCCAAATATGTTGTGAGAAGCACCAACGCAACTGTTAAAGAATCTCTCGAGAACGTTCGTAGAACAACCGTGTATGCCCCTATGAAAGGGATCGTCTCTAAACTAAATGTGAAGAAGGGAGAAAGAGTAGTGGGTACAGCTCAAATGGCCGGCACAGAAATGTTGCGCATTGCAGATCTTAACAAAATGGAAGTTCGTGTCAACGTGAATGAGAACGATATCGTGCGCGTACACCTCAATGATAGTGTGTTAATAGATGTGGATTCTTATACCAGCATAGAAAAACAGTTTACGGGTATTGTCACCAATATTGCCAATACTGCCAAAGACAAAGTTTCATCGGACGCCATTACAGAGTTTGAAGTTCGTATTTTGATTTTGCATTCTTCTTATGAGGACTTGGTAAAATCTGGGAACAAGTTCCCGTTTCGGCCGGGCATGACAGCCAGCGTGGAGATTATTACCACTAAGCGTGATAACGTTTTATCTGTGCCGTTGACTGCCGTTACCACTCGCAGTGCTGAAAAAGGCAAGAAGCCCGAAGAAGGCCGAGATGATGATGATGATGATAAGCCAACCGTCACCGACAATAAACCGAAGGCTGAAAAGAAAGAAGACAAGGTTGTGGTATTTGTGAATGAAAAAGGGATCGCCAAAATGGTAGAAGTGAAAACCGGAATTAGCGATTACGATAACATTGAAATTATCTCTGGTTTGAAGGACAGCGTAGAAGTAGTGACAGGTCCTTTTCTTGTTGTTTCCAAACGATTGAAGGATGGAGATAAGATTGCGCAGGCAAAAAAGGAAGAAAAGAAGTCTGATAAAAAATAGGAAGACATACTTCCAAGTTTAAGGGCTATGAAGGGGTTAAGCAAGGCTTACCTTTTTCGTAGCTTTTGACTTTTATAGCTACCTTGCGTAAAATATTATTTGCATGATCAAACACCCTTGGCACGAAGCTCCCGTTGGTAGTAATGCACCTGAATTTGTGAACGGAATTATTGAAATATCTACCGGTATGCGCACGAAGTATGAGGTGGATAAAGATACTGGGTTGTTAAAGCTTGATCGTATTTTGTATTCTGCGGTGTTTTATCCAGCCAACTACGGATTTATTCCACAAACGTTGGGTGAAGACAACGACCCGCTGGACATTATGATCTTGTGCCGTGAGCCGATCCAGCCTTTGTGTTTAGTTCCAGCTCGTGTAGTGGGCGTGATGCGAATGATTGATCAGGGATTGGCAGACGATAAAATTTTGGCGGTAGCAGAGAATGACGCCAACACCAAACACTTGAAGGATATCAGTGAGTTGGCCTCTCATTTTAAATTGGAACTGAAAGAATTTTTTGAGAGCTACAAAAAATTGGAAAATAAGGTAGTTACTGTTCCTGAATTTCAGGGTAAAGAAATTGCGTTGGAGATTATCCGAAAGGCTATTGACTATTACCAATCAGAGTTCAAGAAATAGTGAAATCGGAGCAATCCTTTTTAGTTATACAAACCGCCTTTATAGGCGATGTTATTTTAGCTACTGCACTTGTTGAAAAGATACATCAGTTTCATCCTGACGCGCATATTGATTTTCTCCTGCGAAAAGGGAATGAGAGTTTGTTGTTAAACCATCCCTTTCTGAGAGAGGTAATTGTCTTTGACAAAAAGAAAAAGTATCGCAATTTGGTTCGGATTGTGAGTAAGATTCGGTCGGCCCACTACCACTACGTTATCAACGTTCAACGATTTGCCACCACCGGTTTGATCGCTGCTTTTTCTAAAGGCAAAAATCGGATTGGATTTGATAAAAATCCGCTCTCTTTTTTTAATACCCATACCAGTAAACATCAAGTAGGCGGCATCCACGAGGTAGATCGCAATCAAAAATTAATCACCTCCTTTACCGATTCGATATCGGCAAAACCAAGACTGTACCCTACCAAATTGGATGACGAGCGTGTGAGGGAGTTTCGAGTGGGAACCTACCATTGTTTCGCGCCCACCTCCGTTTGGTTTACAAAGCAATGGCCTGCGGAAAAATGGATTGAGTTGATACAATCCATTCATGCGCAAGTCAATTCGATTTTTTTATTAGGTGCTTCAGCGGATCATCACGTATGCGAATCGATTCGATTGGCCAGTGGAGTTTCAACGGTGGTCAATCTTGCTGGTAAGTTAAGCTTCCTTCAATCTGCTGCATTGATGAAAGGAGCGAAGATGAACTTTGTAAACGATTCTGCACCCATGCATTTGGCTTCGGCCATGAATGCGCCCGTTACGGCTATCTATTGTTCTACCGTTCCGTCTTTTGGATTTGGCCCTTTGTCGGATAGGTCTTTTGTGGTAGAAACGGAAGAGAAATTAGATTGTCGCCCTTGCGGGCTTCATGGTTTTAGAGATTGTCCAAAAGGTCACTTTAAATGTGCTCACTCGATTCGTATAAGCCAACTGACAGGCTGAGTTAACTAGTGCAATGTTAATCGTAACCGGATCGTTGCGTGAGGGATTGAAGCGGTTACCCCGCAGGTGTGCGCCTCGAACACCGAGGAGTAGAAGCGAAAAGCCCGACCCGGAGGGGCACGCCCGCTTTAATGACGGGAGTTGGGCAGGCCAATTAAGTTTACGATAGCGCTAGTTTTGCAATAGACGCTTTAGTTTTTCGATTTCTGATTTGTTTTTTGGAGAGTTGATTTTTTCTACGATGTTTTCTTTTTCGCGAGTCGTTAGTCGCCAACTAAGCGAAGCCCTCGCGTTATTTTGACGAATGCTATCCATACCCTCTAATATATCGACATAGCTTTCGGCTTGATACTGGATATCCACCCGATGAATCGGGGCTTTTAACCAAGAATGCGCTTGGCCGATCAGCAAGTCGCTGGTGATGTCTTGGAAATTTTCAAAGTTATTATACACTGAGCTGATTGGTTGGGTAATGGCGTCCAAAATTGTTTGACCTTTTTTGGCTACGATGGTCTGCAGTTTTGGAGAATCGCGGATGGAAACAAAGATCACCCCGCTTGTATTTTCGTTGATCCATTCTCTGAACGCATACGCAAATCGCGCGGCATCGGAAAGTCCGAAGTTATCTGAGATTCCCGCATCCATCATTTGAATGGTAGGTTCGGTAGGAAGAGAAGTATTTGGCGTGATGTAGGGAAAAGTTGCACTCATACGCAAAGCAGAAAGAAAGCGCAGCCGTTCAGATCCTTGGTCTTTAAAAAAACGCTGAAAATCCACACCGCTCACTTTTTCAGTAGAGTAGTCCTTAAAGTTTTGCAATTCCGCATTCATAAACGAAACCGGACGAGAGGCGATATACATTTTTCGACCATCGTTAATAACCGTAGGAGTTAAAATAATTAAGGGGATGATTCCCTTGGTTTCATATTGATTGTATTGGACAATCGGCCGATCCATTAGGCCTTCTGTAATCCGATTTAATTGATCTTCAAATGTGTAGGCGCGATCGCGCTGGTATTGCTGCCCACCGTATTCAAATTTTGTAAAGCCTACAAACAAGTCATTTGCCAGCAGGCTGAATATAAGGGGATTTAGATTGTCGCTAGAAATTTTTTGGCGGTGAGTTGCAGCATACGGTCGAATGGCTTCACCGAGCTTGGCTCTCAGTTTCAACTCTCTAAAATAGCTTGCGCCAATTAGCCCGCCTGACGCGCCTGTAATGAGCACGCTGTTTTCCATAAGTCCGCCATTGGTTAAACTGTCTGAATGTTGCAAGGCATTTAGCGTCCAAAGAGCCGCCCGTTTTCCCCCACCACTGGCGCACAGCAAAACCATTTTCGGTTTGTGATCGAACTTAGCTCTCCAATTTTGCAGTTGTAATAGCGTGGCTGATCGATCTTGCTCAATGGCCGTGCTGTCGATTTGGGTTTGGATTACCTCCGCGTTATACGGTGTAGCCATCACATGGTAGTCCAGCCCGAAGGCTTCGTACTGTTTTGTAAAATAATCTTCGCCTACCAGGTAATTAATTGACAGAAAAACGGTGAGCCCAATGGTGGCCGACCATCCGCCAAACCAATAGGTAAAAGCCCCGAAGAGCATCACAAAAATGGTGAGAAAGATCATGAAACTTGCGGCTGCTGGCAACTGGAAAACAGGATAGTCTTTGAAGAGTCCCAAGATCACTATCAGTAGGAAGATGAACAGCTCGATTACCACTAAGTTGAAATGATTTTGATCAAAGACTTGAAGAATGATGCCGCGGTCAAAGAAGTTGATGTCTTCTACCGGCTTTACCCGCAGGCCACTACTGATATACGTGTCTACTCGCACCTGCTTCTTTCGAACGATGTCTAATTTTTTCATGGCAGTGGCGCGAGTGACCTTCACATTGTCTTTTATTTTTTCATCAATGCGGCAAACCAGGTATTTGAAAATGTCTTTGTTGGTAAACCTGAAATACATGGAGAAAAGAAGTGTCATTACAGTATAACCAGTAAAATAACCCGCAATTCGCCACGCCAACTCTTCAGGTGTGCAGTGTTCGTTATTGATTTGAAATACGATGGTCTGATACACATAGGTGATTAAAAATAAAGCCGGCACAATGCTGTTGTTGATTACAAACTTTCGAAACGGGCGGGGCAGTGTTCCAACAAAAGAAAATCTATGACCGTCTGAAATGTAACACGTGATGTGAAAGGCCATGGCAAATCCGGCAGACAACATACCCATCCAAAAGAAGCTCGTAAAGCTCACCTCGTTCATGTATTCGGGATCTAAAAACAAATAGGGAATTCCGAGGTATTTTCCAAAGTTGCCCGTCATCATGGCAAATAATAATACCCAACAGAGCATTAGAACGATATTCCGCCTCACATTATTCAACAGCAGTTGAATGGGGAAGGAGTACGCAAACTTAGGCCAGGATAGGTAGAGCTTTCGCATATAGACTTTCTCGAAAGTAAGAAATTATATTGATTTCAAACTTCGATCAAAGACTTCTATTTTGTTGGGAAATTCTAAAAATTGTTTACGAACCTCTTGAAACTCTGTTTTGAGAGTGGAACATTAAAATTGATTAGAAATCTTAGACGCTTATAGGCAAGTTTTAGAGAGCTAATAACCTGAGATTCATGTACTCGAAGAATTGTACCCACGGCTTTTAGTTCGATGATAATCTCATCTTCCACCAACACGTCAATTACGTGTTCCTTGTTTAATGGTTCTCCTTTGTAATGCAGCATTACGGGCTTCATAGTGTCAACTTTTACTTGCGTATTGCGCAGTTCTTTTACAATACAATATTGGTAAACAGATTCTACTAGTCCCGTGCCCATTTTTCTGTGAACACTAATTGCGGCATCTAAGATTATCCACTACAATTGGTTGATGGTTTCTGTTGAGGGGCTATCTTTGATAGGGGATTGATTTATGGATAGGAATTTTACGCCAAAGGCGTGAAGATGCAAAGTTTTCGTAGCGGTCTTAGTTGAGATTTGGCAGTTGTAGGATTACCGCAAAGACACAATGTCGCAAAGTTGGCGTAGGGGTTTGGATTTTCCTTAGTGGTCTTAATTGAGATTTGACAGTTGTGGGATTACTGCGAAGGCCTAAAGATGCAAAGTTCCTAGAGGCCTCTGTATTTCCCTTAGCGATCCTACTTGAGATTTTAGACGCAAGGTTCGCAGAGGAGTTTTCTTTTTCCTTCGCGGCCTCAGCGTCTTTGCTCCTTGGCGGTAATATGAATCCTCGACCTTTCTAAAAAAACAAAATAAAAATCGTAAATCGGGGGTGTAAAATTCATTTTTGGAAAAGCCTTTTCACATATACCGTTCTTCTGCCGGCTCGGGTAAAACCCGGATGTTGGCGCGCGAGTACATTCGGCTGGCGCTGAAAAGCAAAGAGTACTTCCGCTCCATTTTGGCCATGACGTTTACAAACAAGAGCACGCAGGAAATGAAAGATCGGATCTTGCATTACTTGGACGATTTTTCAGAAGGTAGGAGCGAAGATCTGGCCGTGGAAATTATTGACGAACTCCGGAAAGAAGGCACGGAACTTTCGCTGGGTGACTTGAAAGTAAAAAGTCGGGAGATTTTAGTGTTGTTGCTACACCGCTATTCAGAGTTTTCAATTAGCACGATTGATGCGTTTTTTCAGCGGGTGATCCGATCCTTTTCGCGCGAAACCGGCTTGCTTGGAAACTTTCGGCTGGAGGTAGAAAATGGCTTAGTGCTAGAAGAGGTAATTTCTATTTTGATGGATCAATTAGCAGAAGACGAGCAACTTCGAAATTGGGTGCTTGACTTTTCTATGGAGAAACTTACCGATGGTAAAAACTGGGACGTTCGCTCTGCTCTGCAAGATTTTGCCAAGCTTACTGAAAAGGAAGAATTTAAAACCATTGAGGATAAAATTATTGAAGTAACCAGCGATAAGAATTTCTTCAAGTCATTTCGTGCGGACTTGAGCGGTTATAAGTATTTATTTGAAGCTCAAATTTTTGACAAAGCCAAGACGCTGTTGAAAGAAATTCAAGAGCAACAGCTAACGGCAGATGACTTTGCCGGTAAATCGACTGGTATCTATTCTTATATCACAAAGTTATGTAAACAGATCGTGCAACCTTCTGCCACGGTCGCTCAAGTTATTGAAGATGCAAGTAAGTGGCCTCGCCATAAATCTTCTTCCTTTGATTTGGTCAGTTCTCTTTCTCAAAAAAGATGGCAACCACAACTACGTTCTTTGGTTCTGTTGATTGAAGAGAATCTAGCCGTTTATAATTCGGTCGATGAAGTGCTGAAAAATCTATACTCATTTGGCTTGTTGGCAGATATTGTAAAAACCCAAAGGGATTATTTGGCCGCTGAAAACATGATGCTGTTGTCGGATGCGCCTAAGTTTTTAAATAGGCTGATGCAAGAGCAGGATGCTTCTTTTATCTACGAGAAAGTAGGCTCGTTCTATCGCCATTATTTGCTGGATGAATTTCAAGATACGTCTGGATTGCAATGGAAAAATTTATTACCGTTGATTCAAAATGGCCTAGCACAAAATTACAAGAGCTTAATCGTGGGCGATATTAAGCAATCTATCTATCGCTGGCGTGGCGGTGATCTATCTATCCTACAAGAAAAAGTGAAGTCAGACATAAGTGAGTTGCTTACGCAAACACATGCGCTCGACAAAAATTTTCGCAGTGATAGCAACATCGTATCATTTAATAATGCTCTTTTTGAATCGGCCTCCAAAATTCTTTCCGATCATACAAACACAACTTTCCCGACAGAAGCATACCAAGATGCAAGTCAAAAAATAGTCAATGAGTCTTCTGTTGGGTTTGTAAGAATTCAATTTTTATCGCCTATAGATAAGGAAGATACTTTCAAGGACGAAGCATTAATGCTTTTACCAAAATTGTTTGATGAACTACAAGAAAAAGGGGTGGCCGTAAAGGACATTGCTTTTTTGGTTCGCGATAATAAAGACGGAAGACTTATTGCAGATCGGTTCATGGAATACCGAACATCGCCTGATAGGAATAAGGATAATAACTATGAGGTGGTTTCGAGTGAATCATTGCAGCTTGATCGGGCCACCAGTGTGGTGATTTTGATCAATGCATTGAAGGTGTTAAATAATCCAGTCGATCAAATAGCCAAAGCGCATTTAGCCTATGAATATCAAAAGCTATGGCCTGCACAGGCTTTTAGCGATTGGAACGAAATCTTTTCTTCGGCCAAAGGGAAATCGTTTGGGTCATGGGTACCCACTTCTTTTGTCCAACAACAACATCGGTTGGCTTCGTTATCGTTGTTTGAAATGGTTGAGAACTTGATCCATATTTTTAACCTCGGCAAACTATCAACTGAGGTAATATATATCCAGTCTTTTCAAGATTTAGTGTTGGAATTTGCGCAGCGTGAAAAAAATGACCTTACTTCTTTTTTGGAATGGTGGGAGGTGAACAAGCAAAAGAAATCAATTCAAGTGTCAGGCGATGTGGACGCAGCGCAAATCATCACTATACACAAAGCAAAAGGCCTTCAATTCAAGTATGTGATCATTCCTTTCTTGGATTGGAACCTGGGGCATGGAAGTAAGGGGCCTATTCTTTGGTGCAAGTCCGACCATCCTTTATTTAAAAGGGCTGGCTATCTGCCAATAAAGTACAAGAGTGACTTAGAAAAAACTCTTTTTAAGAGCGACTACGAAGAGGAGACTAAGCGCATTTATCTGGATAATTTGAATTTGCTATATGTGGCTTTCACACGTGCAAAGACTGGCTTGATTGCCTTTGCCCCGAAAACTAAATCAGAAAAGTTAAGTAATGTTGGTACACTGGTTGTTAAGGCACTAGAAGCTAATTCAATTCTTCAGGCATATTGGTCTGCCGAAACCCAACTGTTTCAAATGGGTGAAGTGAGTGCGTCTACTACAAAAGAGGATCTGATAAATACCGTTTCATTAACGAACTACCTAGTTACGCCTTGGCGTGAACGCCTACAAGTTCGTTCTTCAGGTATGGAATTCTTTGAGCCCACACAGCAACGAAAGAAAATTAACTTCGGCATTTTCGTGCATGGCATCCTTTCAAAAGTAAGAATTGCTGGTGATGTGGTGGTGGCAATCGAAAATGTATTTAGGTCGGGCGAGTTAAGCGGGGCTGAGATAATCGAAGTTAGTGAGCTCATCCAGTGGGTAGTCAACTATCCACAACTTGAAGCTTGCTTTAGTTCGCTTTCCGTTTGTAAGATGGAAGCAATACTATTTACAACAGACGGAGCCGAACGAAGGATTGACCGTGTGGCCACTCAGGGCAACCGCACGTGGGTACTTGATTATAAGACAGGCGTGGCCACTGCAAAAGATGAAGAACAAGTGAAGGATTACATGAAATTATTAAAAGCGATGGGCAAACAAGAAGTGGTGGGCTACCTGGCTTATGTTCATGAGAAGAGATGTGTTGAGGTAAAAATATAAGCTGACAACGTAAGCTGAAAATGTAAGATGACCAGTTTTATACAAGATATTGTAGCTACTATTCGCAAAGAGTATTCTGATTGGGGTAATCTCACTGTGGTGTTCCCCAATAGGAGGGCAGCTTTGTATTTCAAAAAAGAGCTGGCAAAAAACCTCTCTACTCCGCAATGGTCGCCTCAAATTCTTACCATAGAAGAGTTAATTCAATCCTTCTCGCCACTTCAAGAAGCAGAGAAGCTCACACTAATTCTCAAGCTTTATCAGGCCTATAAAAAAGTCACGGGTTTAACGGAAACCATCGATCGGTTTTATTATTGGGGCGAGATGCTGTTGCGCGATTTTGATGAATTGGACAAATACTTGGTCGATGCAGAATTGTTGTTTCGTGACGTAAGCAATTTGAAAGAAGTAGATCAACATTTTGATTATCTCACCGAAGAGCAAAAAGAGTTCCTCAAAGATTTTTGGAGCAGCGTTGAGTTTAGTTCGCCCGAATCTAAGACTCGATTTTTAGAATTGTGGAAAAGTCTCTTTCCGGTATATCGGCAATTTCAGATTGACTTATTGAAAGAAGGCATCGCTTACGCAGGAATGATCCACCGTATCGTTGCCTTAGATACAGAACAGCTCAAGTTAAAATCTACTCAAGGTGCTATCGTATTTGCGGGGTTTAATGCACTAACAACTGCCGAAGAAAAAATAATTTCTTGGTTTGTTGAAAATAGGGCCGCCAAAATCTTTTGGGACGAAGATGAATTTTATGTGAATTCCGATTATCGTGAAGCGGGCACTTTCTTTCGCCAGTATCGAAGTCACTCAATTTTGGGAAAGACTTTTTCGGCCAAGCCAGCTTCCTATCTTTCTCGTTCCCGCAGCATTGCCATCACAGGCGTTCCGCAAAAAGCGGGTCAGCCAAAGCTTCTTGCGCAACAACTGGCCGAGGTAAAGGATTGGTCGCTAGATGAAAGCCGCGTGATTGTGTTGCCAGATGAGAGTTTGCTAATGCCTTTATTGTATTCTTTGCCACCTACACTTACGTCCATCAACGTAACGATGGGGTATCCGTTGGTGAGCACACCGTATTTTTCATTAATCGATTTTATTTTTGATCTCCATCGCAATAAAAGAAAGGATGAATTTTATTTTAGGAATATCCTGCCGCTTCTCAATCATCCGTACGTAAAGGCGATAGCGGGAGAAGAGGTTACCGCGTTGCGCGAGCAAATGGAGAGCAAGAATCAAGTTTATCTTTCAGTAGAGTCGTTTGAAGGAAAGTCCCCTTTGTTGTCAACCATCTTCAGCAATATTGCAGAAAGCGATTTCATCAACTATTTATTAGAGGTAGTCACTACGGTGGCCGCGTCACCGGCAAACGGTATGATGGAGAAGGAATTTGGATTTCACTTTCATCGCTTGCTAACCAAGCTTCAGCAGTTGGTTACAACCGAGGCAATGGAGCTGCTAATGTTGCAACGATTGTTTAGGCAAATTGCAAGAGCGGAAAAAGTACCATTTAGTGGCGAGCCGCTAAAAGGAATACAAATTATGGGTGTGTTGGAAACACGCAACTTGGATTTTGATCACGTGCATGTGCTGTCGCTGAATGAGGGTCATTGGCCAGCTGCGCCCAAGCAAGGTTCGTATTTGCCGCACTCCATTCGCAAGGCCTATGGACTTCCCACCTATCAGCATCAAGATGCAATGTACGCCTATCTGTTTTATCGGTTGCTGCAACGTGCCGAACACGTAGATTTTTACTACAACACCGTTCCCGATGCGTTGGGTTCTGGTGAGATGAGTCGGTATCTCTATCAGTTGATTTACGAAACAGGATGGAAATATGAAAAAAGAATTTTATACAGTCCCTTGTCGGTTAGAAAAACTACGCCAATTTCTATTGCTAAAAATGCGGATGTGCTACTAAAGCTTGCTCAATATAAAATCAAGGAACTTACACCTTCAGCCCTCAACAACTATTTAGATTGTCGCCTAAAGTTTTATTTCAAAAATGTTATTGGCTTGCACGAGGCAAAAGAAGTGGAGGAAGAAGCGGACGCCCGAATTTTCGGTACTATTTTTCACGATGTTATGCAGTTTTTCTATGCCGAACTGAGAGTAGCGGAGTCGTGGGTAATAGAGGAAAAATGTTTTGAAAACATAGAAGAGAGGTTGGACAGCTTGATAGAAAGGGCTTACAGAAAGCACTTTGGTATTGTTGAAAAGAAAAAAGTATCATATAGTGGTCAACAGTTGGTGGTGAACGAGATGGTGAAAAAGTTGGCTGTTAAAGTACTTGACCTGGATCGAACCTACGCACCGTTTGTAGTTGAGATGTTGGAAAAAAAGGATTTTAATATTTTATTTCCAATAGATACTAATTCTTCAATTGTGATAGGCGGCACTATCGACCGTGTTGATCGAAAGGAAGACTCCGTTCGTATTATTGATTATAAAACGGGTAGAGACGAAAATTCATTTGATTCCATCGCTTCGCTATTTGAGCGCGATGATAAGAATAGAAACAAGGCAGCGTTTCAGGCAATCTTGTATGCCTGGATTTACGAAAGGAAAAATCAAGAGCCAAACGTAAAGATCCAACCCGGATTGATCAACCGGGTGGACGTTTTCAAAAGAGATTTTGTCTACGGCCTTGCAATGAAAAAAGAGGTTATTGTTGAAGTAACGCCACTATTAATTGAGTTCGAAGATCACTTACTTAAGGTGTTGACCGAAATTCTCAATCCCTTGCAGCCTTTTGATCAGACAACGGAAAATAAAATTTGCGAATTTTGTTTGTATAAGGAGATATGTGTTAGATAATCGATCGGATAAAATGTATTTCTTTGTTAGGTGAAATTTGAAGTATTAGTAAATGTCATTCAAGATATGCATGATCAACTGCAAAGAAGTGCAGTTAGGTCTGTGAACAAGCATTTGACGGTCCGAAATTGGGTTATTGGCTTTTACATTGTAGAGTTTGAACAACACGGTGCAGAAAGAGCCAAGTATGGAGATAGGCTATTAAAAGAGTTGGCAAACTCAATCAATATCAAAGGACTTTCGGAAACTAACTTAAAAATAAACCGTCAGTTTTATAACGCTTATCCTCATATCTATCAGGCTGTATGTGGGCAGCTAGAGCAATCTGGCGTCTTAGCTCTTCCTATTCGTCAAACACCATCTGACGAATTTGAAAAAATTGATAATCAGTCAGTTAGAAATCGTCAGACACCGTCTGACCAATTCAAAAACGTAGCTTCATCTGATTTATTGGTATCTCCCGAAAAGCTAATAAGTCAATTATCTTTTTCGCATTTCTCGTTACTTTCTCCGCTTAACAACCCGTTGAAGCGCACTTTTTACGAAATAGAATGCATGAAAGGAAACTGGAGCCACAGTGAACTAAAGCGACAAATAAACTCATTATATTTTGAGAGAAGTGGAATGAGTGACAGTCCAGAAAAGCTAAGTAGGATTACACTTGAAAAATCTACACCGCTAACTCCAGCAGACGTTATTAAGTCGCCTTTTACCTTTGAATTTCTGGGTCTCAAATCAAAGGATGTAGTTTATGAATCAGATTTGGAGCAGGCTTTGATAGATCACTTAGAGGAATTTTTATTGGAACTTGGCCATGGTTTTTGCTTTGAGGCCAAGCAAAAAAGAATTATCATAGGAGAACAGTATTACTTTATTGACTTAGTTTTTTATCACCGCATTTTAAAATGCCATGTATTGATCGAGTTGAAGATGAGAGAAGTTGAGCATGAAAACATCGGTCAGCTAAAGACTTACATTCATTATTACAAAAAAAATATCATGCAACTTGGCGATAATCCACCGATTGGATTGTTATTGGTAACCGAAAACAATAAAGAATTGGTAGAATATGCTGTAGCCGATGCTGATGTAGATTTGTTTGTAAGTAAATACATGTTGGAACTGCCCAGCAAACAAGAATTACAGGATTTTATAAAGAAAGAATTGGTTAAAAAAATTTAAGAATTTTTTAATCAATGCAAAATGACAAAGGTCACTTTTGGGCATTCCTTCCGCGCACACAGAGTCCTAACTCCTAACTTTCTTCTCCACCCATTTTCTTGCATTCACAAACGCTTCGAACCACGGAGAGATTTCGTCTTTTTGTTTTCGATCCGTAGGATAGTGCGGCCAGTTCCAAGGAAATAAACTTCGCTCAATGTGAGGCATGATTGCCAGATGCCTACCATTCGTTGAGTGAAGCGCAGCTACCGAGAAGTCGCTATCGTTTGGATTGCCCGGATATTCGGGGTAGGTAAACGTTGCAGCAATTTTATAATTGGCGCTTGTATCTTTTAGTTTAAACATCCCTTCGCCATGCGCCAACCAAACGCCCAACTGGGCGCCTTCATAGCTAGCAAGCATCACTGAATTATTCTTTGGCACATTGATAGTTATAAAAGTTGATTCAAATTTCCCTGACCCATTATGGTGCATTTTAGGGTGATCTGCCATCGGCATTTCTCTATATACCAAGCCAAGTTCCATCATCAACTGGCAACCATTGCAAACACCCAAACTCAGGGTATCGGGTCGCGCGTAGAAATTATCTAGTGCTGCTTTTGCCTTGGGATTGTACAAAAACGCACCCGCCCATCCTTTGGCAGAACCCAAAACATCAGAATTAGAAAATCCTCCTACAAATACAATCATGTTCACCTCAACCAAATCTTCCCTTCCGGTAACCAGGTCGGTCATGTGAACATCTTTCACATCGAAGCCAGCAAGGTAAAGCGCATAAGCCATTTCTCGATCGCCATTGACTCCCTTCTCTCTAATGATAGCGGCTTTTATCCCTGACGGAGTTCTTCTTTTGGGATTGACACCATAAGAAGAAAACTTGCCATCAAACTCGGGTTGAAATTGATAGGCGAGTGGCTGCTTACTAAAATTCTCTTTTCTTTTTTCCGCGTGACCTTTTGGGCGTTGAATGTTATCGAGGAGGTAAGACGTATGAAACCATTGCGCTCGCAAATTTTCAATGTTCAATGTTGAAACTGCCTGTCCGGTAGATAGGTGTTGAATGGTCAACGTGTGATTATCCGTTACCCTTCCGATCTTTTTGTAGCTGATGCTTTCGCTTTCCATAACATGGAAGGCCGCCTCCGATTTTATCTGAAGAACAACTCCGGGATTTTCTGAAAAAAGAACTTTAATTAAATCTTCCCCTAGCGCATCTACGTTCACATCAATGCCGCTGCGCAATGTAGGAAAGCACATTTCTAAAAGTGTGGTAATCAATCCGCCAGAGGAGATGTCATGACCTGCTAAAATCAAATTCCCTTCAACTAATTTTTGAACCGTGGTAAAAGCTTTAGCAAAGTAAACAGCATCTTTAACCGTTGGAGCTTCTTTGCCCAAGAGATCTAGCACCTGACCTAAGCTACTTCCTCCTAATTTAAAATCATCTTTCGAAAAGTCGATGTAGATGAGCTGTGATCCGATGATTGGCTCAAGAGCTGGCGAGATTGTCTTTCGAATGTCATTTACTTCGGCCACAGCAGAGATAATAACAGTACCGGGTGCATATACGACTTCGCCTTCCGGATACTTCTGCGTCATCGACAAAGAATCTTTTCCCGTGGGAATATTGATTCCAAGCGCGCAAGCAAATTCACTCACGGATTCTACCGCTTGGTAAAGTCTTGCATTTTCTCCTTCGGTCTTTGCCGGCCACATCCAATTCGCGCTGAGCGAAACTCCTTTCAACCCATTTGTTGACGGGGCCCAAATTAAATTGGTCAACGCTTCTGCGATTGCCAACCTACTTCCCGCTACGGGGTCTACTAATGCTGCTACCGGTGCGTGGCCGATCGAAGTTGCAATACCTTTGTTGCTTAAAAAATCCAGTGCCATCACTGAAACATTATTCAATGGAAGTTGAATGGGGCCGCACGTTTGCTGCGTGGCTACTTTACCTGACACGGACCTGTCGACTTTGTTGGTGAGCCAATCTTTGCAGGCCACTGCTTCGAGCTGCAAAACTTGCTCGATGTAGTAGTGCAGTTTTCCTGCCTCGTAGGTTATTTCAGAAAAACTAGCTGCAGTTGTCTTGTCGGTGAGAATGGTTTTGGGCGATGAACCAAACAGGTGATTAATTTCTAATTCAACTGGATTGATGGAGTGATTGGCTCCGGCAAATTTCAATTTATGATCCCCCGTGGCTTCGCCCACTACGTACATGGGTGCGCGTTCTCGATCAGCCACTCGCTGCAATTTGGCCACATCATTTTTGTGGATGGCTATGCCCATCCGCTCTTGTGATTCGTTGCTGATGATTTCTTTAGAGGAAAGTGTCGGGTCACCCACGGGAATCTTAGCAATTTCAATCGTGCCGCCTGTTTCTTCTAACAATTCAGAAAAACAATTTAGATGTCCACCGGCACCGTGATCATGAATAGACACGATGGGGTTTTGATCTGACTCTACCATGGCACGTATAGCATTCATCACGCGCTTTTGCATCTCGGGGTTGGAGCGCTGGATAGCGTTCAGCTCAACAGCACTAGCAAATTCCCCCGTGGTAACGGAAGAAACTGCCGCACCGCCCATGCCGATCCGATAATTGTCGCCACCCATCATCACGATTTGATCGCCCGCTTGTAAGTGTTTTTTCTGGCTGTCTTTCTCTTTGCCGAAGCCAATGCCGCCCGCTTGCATGATCACTTTATCGTATCCAAATTTTTTGTTGTTCTCCACGTGTTCAAATGTCAACAAGCTTCCGCAGATGAGTGGTTGGCCAAACTTATTACCAAAATCGCTCGCGCCATCCGATGCTTTGATCAGAATTTCAGCGGGCGTTTGATATAACCATTTGCGTGGTTCACTATTTTTTTCCCAAGACCTATTTTTTTCTAGGCGCGAATACGAAGTCATGTAAACGGCTGTTCCCGCAAGGGGCAACGAACCTTTGCCGCCAGCGAGTCGGTCGCGAATTTCTCCGCCCGATCCGGTAGCTGCTCCGTTGAAAGGTTCAACCGTTGTCGGAAAATTATGTGTTTCTGCTTTTAGCGAAATCACCGAGTCAAAATCAGTAATTGCAAAAAAATCGGGAACGTCTTGTTTGGTGGGAGCAAACTGCTCGATACGCGGCCCTCTGACAAAAGCAACATTGTCTTTATAAGCAGAAACAATATAGTTCGGATTTTCCTCCGATGTTTTTTTTATGAGTTGAAAAAGTGTGGATGGTTTTTCCACGCCATCAATGATAAATGTGCCGTTAAAGATTTTATGTCGGCAATGCTCCGAATTTACTTGGCTGAAGCCGAATACCTCGCTATCGGTAAGCTTTCTTCCCAATTTAAAACTTACCTCGTTCAGATATTCAACTTCTTCTTCGCTGAGGGCGAGTCCTTCCTCTTCGCTATATTTTTTAATGTCGCTTACCTCAACAATCGGCTGTGGCGTGTGGTGTATCGTGAACGTTTCCTGATCTAAACCATCATACAAATGCTGCAGCATGCGATCGTAAGCGGCAGTACTGGAAGTTGATTCAAAAAATTCTTCGATTCTCTCAATTTCAGTCAGGCCCATCGTTTGAGTTATCTCCACCGCGTTGGTGCTCCAGGGCGTAATCATTTCTTTGCGTGGGCCAATGAATTTTCCCGTAATGGATTTGTCGCTAAGGGGATTGGCACCGCCAAAGAGCCAAATCAATTTTTCAAAATCAACGGTCGATAAGTGGGTAGAGTGGCCGACTGCAAAAAGCACGTTAGTGCCAGATCGAAAGAATGAAATCATGAATGTAGTTGTGAGATCAAAATTAACATGAATTGTTAAGATTAAGCTTATTTTTTGGAGCTAAATTATCGAGGTTACCGCGTTTTCTAATCAATGAAGCTCGATGACTTGCTAATCAAATCATTATGCCCCACTTCGATAATTTTGAAGCGATGGTTACGCACTTTTGCCACTAGCTGCGCCATATTCTGTGGCTGAATGACCTTGTCGTATTTACCCACCACTATTGTTAGAAGTATTTTATTTTGATTAAGAATATCAGCTATTTTTTCGAGATCAAATTTCAGGTGCCGAAAATACACCCAAGAGTAATAGACACGCCTCCGTTTTTCTTCGGTATCCATTTGACTTTCCGCAAAGCGTAAAAGGCCTTTGCCAACTAAGCCCATGCTGCGAAACGTCCTTGTGATTCGGTGGAGTCGGTTGGGGTGCAAGATCATGCTTTTAAAAAGGGCGCGCATAGCAATGGGATAGGTAGCTAGACTATACCAGAAACTTGTTTTGATTCCATCGGGCGCCAGCAGGTGAAGTTTGCTTACTTTCTCTGGAAATAATTCCAGCGTGGCCATGGCAAATTTTGCGCCTAAGCTAAAACCCACTACTTCAAACCGGTCAATCTTTTCTTGCGCAATAAATTTCTCAAGAATATTTTTCCAGCCGTTTTTTTCGAGAGGGTCGCGACTTTGCCAAGTGCTTGCTCCGTGGAAATAAAGATCAAACGCATAGAGGGAATATTTTTCCCCCAAGGAATCTACCCACCCTTTAAATACTTCGTGGCTTTGGCCGAAGCCATGAAAAAGCAAAAGAGGAGTTTTTCCAAGGCCAGCTTTACCGTAGTGAAGTCTACTGATCTTACATTCAATAAAGTTATTAAGGGCAAATTTTTCAGGTGCTGATTCAATGATTGACATCATGATTTGCCGATCTTAAAACCTATGGGCTTTCTATTTTTGATACTAGGCTCTAGAAGCTCTTTGATAAGACTGTAAATATTTTTGATGTGTTTATTTTTTTCTGAGTCTGAGGCTTCTAGTTTTTCAATTCTCCCCAAAAGCCCTTTGTACGAAGTAATGAGTTGCCTCATCTTTACAAATACACGCATGATTTGAATGTTCACAGCAATGGCACGTGGGCTGTTCAATACGCTTGATAGCATGGCAACGCCTTGTTCGGCAAAGGCAAAAGGCGCATATCTTTCTCCGCCCCAACTTGAGGTCACAATTTGTGACCTCAAGGTTTTCCATTCCTTTCCGGTTAGCTCAAACATGAAATCTTTAGGAAACCGATCTTTGTTTCTTCTCACAGCTTGCTTAAGTACTTTGGTAGGGACATCATAAAGTTCAGCCAGATCGCGGTCAAGCAAAACTTTTTTTCCTCCTTTGAAAATGATTTTTTTGAACACCATTTCTTCAGGCAAAGTCACGTCTTTACTCATCTTACTTCGGTTAGATATGGAAAATTAGTATTTTTTTAAGCTGGAAAAAAGACCCTTCAAACAATTAGCAATCTAAATGACTCACACTTCTAAGGTCACAATTTATAACCTTAGAGATTTCGAAAGAACATTTCCCAATTGCGATGCAATGGAAATTATTGCAACACGATCCAATGGAATTTCGATTGCTCTCTTGATTAAATTTTAGGCAAAGCCCACCCTCTGCTATGAAGTAGAGAGGAGTGGCCTCGTGAAGCAAGGACGGGGGTAAGTCCTCCAACTTGAGGTCACAATTTGTAACATCAGGTTTTTTAGTAAAGCCATAAGCTGGCAGTAGGTGTTCTCTCATTAAAATAGCCAACTTCGCAAAAAAAAATAGAGCTTATTAAAATAATTTCACCACACACCCCGTCTATACTTTTGTACAGTATGCTACGCACTTTAAAAGCGTAGTAATAAGCACTGAACAGATAGGGCGATGGACTTAGCAAAGCAGCAAATAAAAGAAAATACATTCCTAAAGGAAAAGGACAAGCTGCTAGGGTTCATCCGCATCCACGTGTCAACGGTGGAACTGGCGGAGGATATCCATCAGGATGTATTTTTTTAATTTGTTTCAGCTTTCAATACCATTGAGTCGCTCGATAGTGAGATATAAATTCGACTTTTGGCGTGCCCCCTGATTCCCGATCCCGATCCCGATCCCGATTGCTATCGGGATCGGGAATCAGGGGTCGGGCTTTCCGCTTTTACTCCTCGGTGTGCGAGGCGCACACCTGCGGGGTAACCGCTTCAATCCCTCACGCGGGAGTCAGTCATAATTAATTGAAGTAATGATAAAACGATTGTTCAATTACTATAATATTAAATTTAGGGC
>Ga0163155_10001055_pt1 | contig 33792 bp, 31 predicted proteins | sample OliLakLV19SP4G1_FD_148611 | JGI IMG/M metagenome (GOLD analysis project Ga0163155, IMG submission 148611) | Freshwater microbial mat bacterial communities from Lake Vanda, McMurdo Dry Valleys, Antarctica - Oligotrophic Lake LV.19.SP4.G1 | ecosystem: Environmental > Aquatic > Freshwater > Lake >... | reverse complement strand
TAATATAACTTATTATATACCCTTGGTATTATATTTATTTATATTCTCTGGTGGACTAAATAGCATTGAATTTTTACAAGTAGGATTAATAGATGCTTTTACATTAGTCCTTTTTAGTTTTGATACATTAAGTTCAGCATTTTTAGAAGAAATATTATTTAGAGGTTTAATCTTAGGAGCAATTATTTCAAAATATTACAACGATAAGGATGGGATTTTAAAAAGCGTAATTATTTCAAGCTTAATGTTTGGAAGCATACATATACTTAACTTATGGACAAATCCTGACACTACATTTAGGGGTGTATTTAACCAAATTTATGCTGTCACTTGCCTAGGGTTTATGTACAGTTCAGTCTATCTGAAGACAAAAAATATTTTTGTGCTAAGTGTTATACATTTCATAAGTAACTTTTTTGCAGGGGTTGGTGAATTAAACTTTGTGCAAATTACTGAGACATTGCCAAATGTAGAAAATTCTTTAGGCACTATTATTTTGACAGAGTTTATTAGATTAATTATTTTTGGAATCCCTTTGTTGATCGGTCTATTCGTAATAAAACAAATTGACAAAAAAGATATTGAACAATTTATTAGCGTTGAAAATTACAAGCAATAAATTTTTAATGTCGCATAACAAAAGCTAAATGCCATTTTAGGACGACCGTAGAAACAATTAACATTCAACAAAACATAAAATATGAATTTAGGAAAACCCATTTTAGAAGAACTTTTCAATAAACAAATTAGGTTTAGAATACCTGTTTTTCAAAGACATTATGTTTGGAATGAACAAGACCAATTAATGCCATTATGGGAAGACTTTTTAAATAAATACAGGGAAAGACAAAGTAAAAAGAAAATCCATCCTCATTATACAGGGTCAATTGTACTTTTTCACGAAAACACCACAACAAGTACTCTTTCATCCTATAGCGTTATTGATGGACAACAGCGACTTACGACATTTCAAATCTTTATCGCTGCTTTTCGAGAAGTCTGCAGGAAACACCTTAATGACGAAAACCTTATTAAGGAATTAAACAAATTTCTTTTTAATGAAAAATCATTTGGCGATAAAGATTACGAAATGCAAAAGTATAAGTTGGAGCCAACGAAATTCAATAAAGAGATATTCAATACAATCATTTCCAATACTTATGAAAAAGTTGACGAACTGCTTGTATTACCAGTACTTTCCGAGTATGGAATTGGACACAAAACATATAGACAAGTTGCTAAAAATCGCAATAAGCTTTTAGGTGCATATTTGTTTTTCTATGACCAATTTAGTACCCTAATTGCTGAAAATGATGGAGATTTAACAGAACTAATTACTCAATTTCTTTTAGTACTGAAAAGAGATTTTCAATTCGTTGAAATCGGCTTGACACAAAATGATGACCCTCAAATGATTTTTGAGACGATGAATGGTAGAGGGGCTTCATTAACAGAAACAGACCTCATAAGAAATTACATTTTTATGCGGGCAAATAGTAATCAAGAAAACCTTGATAAGATTTATGAAAAATACTGGGACGAGTTTGATGACCCTGAATCAAATTTTAAGTGGCACGAGAAAACAAGTCGGGGTAGATATTTTGAAAGTAATTTGCAGTTTTTTGTTATTGATTACTTGACACTAAAATTACAAACAGAAATAAGATATGACCAAGTATTTTATTTCTACAAACTGTTTGTAATTAACCAATCAAAATTTCTTAATGTCGAGCAAGAATTAGAAGAACTCAATAGATATAGTAAGATTTTTAAAAGACTTGTAAAACCAGAAGGAAATACCCCATTCGGCCGTTTAGCATCAAGGCTAATAGATATGAGTATTTCAACTATCTATCCACTTATCCTATACATTGAAGGTGACTTTGAAATTACTGCAGACAATAAAAACAAAATTTACTCTTGTTTGGATTCATATATAACAAGAAGATTTTTGTGTGGTCTCACTACAAAGAACTACAATAATGTCTTTTTAGAATACTTAAAGTTCTTAAACAAAAACAAAGATGCTGATACTTTCAAAGAACTGTTAAACTCAAAAACTTCTGAGACGAATCTTTGGCCAACAGACAATATTCTGTTAGAGAAACTACTTGAAAGACCTTTATATAGAGAAGAAAAAGGGAAATCAAGAAGCATTTCAAATATATTATTGGAGATTGAACAATCCATTCGTGGCAGTAAGCAAGAACAAGTCAAATTCCTGAATTCAGGTTTGTCAATAGAGCATTTATTGCCTCAAACTTGGTATGAACATTGGCCTTTAGATGGTGACACAATATCAGAGGACGATTTTAAAATTTCCGTTCACGCTGTAATGACAGAAACTGATAAAAATGGGAAGTATCACAAAATTGAAAACAGAAACAAGATGCTTCATACAATTGGTAATTTGACAATTTTGACAACTTCGTTAAACCCAAGTGTAAGTAACTCTTCATTCGACATAAAGAAACAAGAAATAGGACTTCAATCGACAGTTATACTAAATACTTACTTTCAAGACAAACCAATTTGGGACGAAGAACAAATTAAAAAGAGAAGTCAATATCTCTTTGACCAAATTAAAAAAATATGGACGGCTTAGAAAGAAAAACGGCATATAATCGAGTAGACGGCCTCATCGGGTTTTTCACCCATGAGGTCCGCCTCTCATCACCACGTAGCGCACGGGTCTCGTACTACGCGGTTCGCTGAGCATAATGCAACCGCTCTTTACACCAATTGCATCTTTGTTCTACTTTAACGTAAGGCTGGAGATTTCGCTACCCTTGATCACTTCACTTCGTGACGGTGTGATCAGTGAAAGCTAGTTCACGTCCATTAATTAGTATTCTTATATAAATGACTGAATATCAAAGTGCACGATGGTCAAATTATTGCGAAATAAATTGTCAGGCAGAGCGAAAAATTGTGACCACTGACAAACGAAACAAAGTGGTCAACCACTACAGAATCTCCAGACAGGACGCAGCTTCGAAAGCCGCAGCCGTCATACACACCGATCATTAGCAAACATTTTAAAATAAATATTACACCATGGACAGAATTATAGAAAGTTTCATTGAAGATTTCAAAACAGAGTTCAATTATAGCGGTGTCGAAAAATCTAAGTTATTTGAGCACTTTGTAAACTTCGTACTAGTCTCAAAAATTTACCCTGACAGATCATCCCTTGACAAAATAAATGTCGGGGGTACTCGCAATCCAGGAATTGACGGTCTTGCTATAATGACAAATAATCACCTCATAACATCCCAAGAAGAAATTGACTATTTTATTCAAGACGCAGATTTATTAGATGTCGAATTCAATTTTATTCAATCAAAAACTTCGGAATCGTTTGAAATGGGAAGTATCAATACTTTCATTGCCTCAGTAAAAGAATTCTTTAGAGATGGTGATTTACAATTTGAAGATGAATTGTTAAACCTTCGCGATTTAAAGAACTATATCTATAAGAACAGCATTAAGATGGAGCAAAGTCCAACTTTAAAACTGTATTATGCGACTACTGGTAAATGGATTGGGGACATTAACTTAACCACAATAATTAATTCTGGCATAAAGGACTTAAAAGCGCTTGAATTATTTAGTGACGTGAAATTTATTCCAATAGACTCTGATAAACTAAAGTCACTTTATCGTGAGATAAAAAATAAAATAACGAAGGAAATAATATTTGAAAAGCATACGATACTTCCTAAAATGGATAAAGTCACAGAATCATATTTAGGAATACTACCAGCAACAGAACTTGTTAAGATTACAAGCGATGACGATCAAGAGTTGATCAAGACAATATTCTATGATAACGTTCGCGATTTTCAAGGATATAATAAAGTTAATTCCGGTATCAGAAAAACCATTAAAGAGAAGAGCACAAATGACAAATTTGTACTACTTAACAACGGAATTACGATTGTCGCGAAAACTTTAAATAAAGTGGGTAGTGCGTTTAAGATTACTGAGTTTCAAATTGTAAATGGTTGTCAAACCTCTCACGTGCTCCACCATTTAAAAAGTGAACTTGGATCTAATATCATGGTTCCACTTAAATTAATCGTGACAGACGATGATGATACAATTAACGATATTATTCGGGCAACCAATAGCCAAACGGAAGTTAAAAACGAAGCATTTGAAATCCTTAAACCATTTCACAAAAGATTAGAGGAATTTTATATCACTTTTGACAAGGAAGAAAATAAACGTCTTTATTACGAAAGACGTTCACGACAATATTCTGGAGTCAAGGCTAAAAGTGAGAATATAATTGGTTTATCAAGTCAAATAGCATCTTACATTGCAATGTTCTTAAATGAACCTCAAAGTACGCAAAGATACTTTGGAGAACTATTGAACTCCTACAACAACCGACTATTTCAAGAGAACCACTCCTTATATCCTTACTATACAAGTGGACTTGCCCTTAATGTTATTGAAGAGTTTTTCCGAGACAATAAATTAAATCTCATCTCTAAGAGGTACAAGTATCATTTGCTCTTAATGTTCAGGATACACGTGGCTGGAGAAAGAGTTCCTATTAATGTATCGTCTAATAAAGAAATTCAAAAATATTGTGAAAAAGTTATGGGCGCGCTTTGGGACAGAGAAAAAGCACTCAATACTTTTAAATCTTTAGAAGTAAAATTACTTGACGCTCTTAGCAAAACAAAAGTACTGCACCGACAAGCTCATTTGACACGTGCCTTTACCGAGGAAATTCTTCCAGCCATTACTAGTCAAAAGAAAACTGGGAATATTACTTATTATAATTTTCTAAAGGGTTTTGGGTTCATCAATGTGGACAATACGGAAGATGATGTTTTTGTTCACTACACTGAGTTAAGACAAATGCAGCAAAAAGAGATTATTCCGGGTCTACGATTAAGTTTTGACATATTTCAATCACACCGGGGACCACAAGCAAAGAATATAGAGAAGGGATAAAACGTTTGCCAATCGAGTAGACGACCTCACCGGATTTTTCACCGGTGAGGTGCGCCTCTTAAAGCACGTAGCGTACGGGTCTCGTAGTACGCGGTTCGTTAAGCATAGTGCAACCGATTAGAACTAAGCAACGAGAGTTAAACCTGAAATTAACCCTTTACCGTGAAAATTCTTAGAAACTAATACGTTGCAAAATGAATTTCCTACTTTACTCCGCGCGTACTGACTATATCCTTTAACTAATTAAAACTGGCAAACTTGATAATTGAACATCTTAAGGCCGCAATTAAAAATGCATTCGAAGAAGCATTCGCAATTGCTCATGGAGACCTCACAAAATATCTAATTAATGACAATTATGACGTCATAACTGTTGAGCGTTTCATACTTAGAGCAAAAAAAATAAACCAGAATCTAAAAGAGGCCGATAAGCTAGCTATTGGCAATAAAGTTTTGCAAACTATTAAAGATGAGTATTCCCAAAAACTCAACACGATAAATGAGTATCTAGAAAAGGTTAAATCTGTAAAAAAGGCTATAGAGAGACATGGGAACTGACTACTTTAATCTTCTTGAATTGAACGATAACGAATAAAAACTTATCTTTCAGAGTCTATATTATTTACGATTTGAATGAGCATACACTCCATCAAGCAGTACCAGGCAGAAGTAGAAAAGATCATGCACTATGGAGGGACTAAAAAGGAAACCGCCATAAGGACTGCCTTTCAAAACTTACTAAACGAGTACGCTAAGCAAAAAGGACTTTTATTAATACCCGAGATTACAATTAGAACCCCAAAGGGGAAGAATGTTACGCCAGATGGAACCCTCAAAGATAACTTGCGACAAGATTGGGGTTATTGGGAGAGCAAAGATGAAGCAGACGATATAGAAGAAGAAATAAGAAAGAAGTTTGCCAAAGATTATCCAAAGGACAATATACTATTTGAGGACAGCAACACAGCCATTTTATACCAGAGCGGATTCGAGACCCTAAGGGTTTCAATGAAAGACGCAGGGGCGCTGCATCGAATCATTACAATTTTTATTAACTACGAAAGACCAGAAGTTCAGAACTTTCGCAAAGCGATAGAATTATTTAAACAAGATATTCCCAAAGTAACAGAAACATTACGAGGTATCATCGAAACACAAGCAAAAACGAATAAAAAGTTCACTGTAAAAAGATCCGAATTCCACGAGCTTTGTAAAGAGGCCATTAATCCACTAATAACGGTTGACGACATCAATGAAATGATGATTCAGCACATCTTAACGGCTGATATATTTAACACCATTTTTGACGAACCGTACTTTCACCGAGAAAACAACATAGCAAAAGAGTTAGAGAAAGTTCTCGATACATTTTTTACCGGCAACACTCGAAAAATTGCTTTAGGTACAATACAGCACTACTACCAAACAATGAATGCATCGGCAGCAGGTATTGCCGATCACCACGAAAAACAAAAGTTCTTAAAAGTGGTGTACGAAACATTTTACAAAAGCTATAATCCCAAAGCGGCTGACCGACTAGGTGTTGTCTATACACCCAATGAGATTGTGCGCTTTATGATAGAAAGTAGTGACTTTCTTCTTCATAAACATTTCAACAAGTTTTTAGAAGACAAGAATGTAGAAATCCTTGACCCTGCCACGGGTACAGGTACGTACATCTGCGAACTAATTGACTACATCCGCCCACATAAGCTAGAGTACAAATACAAAAACGAAATACATGCCAATGAGGTAGCTATACTTCCCTACTACATTGCCAATCTTAACATCGAGTTTACCTACAAGCAAAAAATGGCTACCTATGCAGAATTTGAAAGCCTTTGTTTTGTAGATACGCTTGATAACATGGGTTTTAGTTTTGCGGGTAAGCAAGCAACTTTATTTGGGGTAAGTGCCGAAAACTCAGCACGAATTAAAAGACAAAACGAAAAGAAGATTTCCGTTATAATTGGTAATCCACCTTATAATGCAAAACAGGAAAACTACAATTTTCAAAACTCCAATCGAGGCTATACTGAGATAGATAAAAGGATTAAGGAAACTTTTATCGAATACGGAAAAGGTCAAAACCAAATAGTCCTGTACGATATGTACACACGCTTCATCCGTTGGGCAATGGATAGACTAAATGAGAACGGTGTAGTTGCCTTTGTTTCCAATAACTCATTTATCGATAGCAATACCTTTGATGGTTTTAGAAAAGTAATCGGTGATGAATTCAACCACGTGTATATTATCAACTTAAAGGGTAATGCTCGTACAAGTGGAGAACGAAGAAGAAAAGAGGGTGGTAATATATTTCTAAATAAGATAAGAGTTGGTGTGGCAATCTATTTCTTTGTAAAAAAGCAAGGAGAGAAGGGATGTCAGGTGTACTATGATGAAATAAACGACTATACCAAAGCGGAGGAAAAACTAGCATACATAACCGAGAACAAGTTAAAAGACATTCAATTTGAATTAATAAGACCCGATGATAAAAATAATTGGATTAATCAATCTGAAAATGACTTTGACGAGCTAATACCACTAATTGATAAAAATGTAAAAAACAGAAATACTGAGGAAGCAATATTTCAAACATTCTCCGCTGGGTTAAAAACCCAAAGAGATGAATGGGTATATGACTTTTCTAAAGAATCATTAGAAAAGAAAATGCAATTCTTTATTGATGTTTATAAAAAGACTATGAATGATGCAAAGTTTAAACAAAAACATACTATAAAATGGGATAGAGAACTTGATAAATACAACGCCCGCAGAATCGTCAAGAAATTTGAGGGGAATCAAATAACAAGAGCTCTCTACCGTCCATTTGTTAAGCAATATTTCTATTTCGATAAGCATCTCAATGGAATGACGTACCAATGGTTCGAAATCTACAATTCAAATCATCAAAACAAGTACATAGCAATTAACTCACCTGGCAATAACAAAGATTTTCATAGTCTAATAAGTAATTCTCTCACCGATTTACACCTTACAGGCGATAGTCAGTGTTTGCCAATGTATGTTTACGATGATCAAAGCAAACCAGTTGAAAACATTACTGATTGGGCACTTGATAAATTTCAAAAGCATTATAGTATCACCAGTATTAAAGTCAAGCCAAAAAAAGGCAAGCCAGATTTTGAAGGCAAAATAATTACCAAGAAAGATATTTTTCACTACGTGTATGCAGTGCTGCATAACCCAACATATCTGGCAACATATGGTCAAAATTTAAAGAGAGACTTTCCACGAATTCCTTTCTATTCTCATTTCTTCAAATGGGTTGATTCGGGGAAAGCCTTGGTTGATTTACATCTCAACTATGAAACCGTTCTTCCCTTTAAATTGAAAGAAGTTGTAACGAATGGCATTACAAATCCAAAGCTGAGACTAAAAGCGGATAAGAAAGATAATTTGATAATCATCGATGAATCAATAACCCTTTCGGGCATTCCACCAGAAGCTTGGGAATATAAACTAGGCAATAAATCCGCATTAGAAATTGTATTGGATCAATTCAAAGAATCAAAAATTTCTGATCCTACTATTGCCGATAAGTTTGACGCATACCGTTTTGCGGACTACAAAAAGCAGGCTATTGATTTACTCAAAAGAGTTTGCACAGTAAGTGTTGAAACAATGAGTATTACCAAAAGCATGATTAATGAATAGTTATTATTCTTAAAGAATTGAACCATGGATTTTATCGTTAAGTCAATCACTGCAGAACCTAATTCGATACTTCCATCATTAATAGTATACATTGGAGTATCCCACTATCAAAATATGGAGGCCTTGCTTTCTATATCAGGAACTTTGCGTTCAGGCTCGGGGGTTATTATTGCATATTTGTCAGAACACCAATTTCAAGGTGAACGAGACATCGACCTAAAACTCTTTGATGAAACCCAAGCAAATGAAATTTATATTGGTAGAAATAAATATAGGTCATCCTTCTATATCACGTTAACTGCGCTACTAACACCGAAAGCTATTCAACATATTGAAGAAGTAAGAGAAAAAACAAATGAAAAGTCAGTTTCGTTAGGCGTGAGAATTATTACTAGAACTATTACATTGCCATACAAACCTAAGTCCGCTGGCGGCCCTCAAACCAATGATACACTTGTAGCGATTAAGACAAAAGAGATAACCCTTGAACAGTATAAGATAAGCCAGAGTGATTGGATCAATAGTTATGCAAGTCCTCTGGGAATTGGTAATTACCTTCTGCTTGAACTTAACATTCCATCGAAGCATGAAGTGGATGAACCATGGATAGAATTATATGACCGTTTGAGATTACGCCTTTCAGAAATAGAAACTGCAAATCGCGAAGGAGATTGGCAAAAAGCGATGATAGCCTCAAGGCAATTTTATGAGAATCTCCATTTCAAACAAAATAAAAGTAAAAACGATAAGGTGTTTAAAGAAGCACTTAAAGAGTTCTTTGTAAAAGACAATCACTCAATAGCCAGCTTTGATAGCTTTATGTCGGGCATTGATAACTTCTTCAATTTTACCTCAAAGTACTTTCATGACAAGAACAATAAAGACGGAGCGTTTAATCCTGTTCCAAACCCTACAAAAGAAGACTCCTATTTTGTATATGCTTTAGCTCTTGGTCTATTGAATATAATTGGTAAAAAAATCACGAAATAGAGCAACTACATACATCTTGGGACAAGGTCAGAAATAAAAATAGTAAAAGAGGCCATGTCTTATTTTTGAATAGGTTACAAAGTCCCCGTGGCCAATTTAAATACCTAATACCGTCAGAAAGAGTTTTAATCTTTCGGGAACAGAACCATATATCAAAGAACAATCAACTGTAGGTTATTTTTTACGGATAGACATCAACCCTTAACCAGTACGCCCATAAACGCCCCGTTATTTTTTCTCTTGTTTCTTTGCCGATACGAGGGAAACCCTCAATACTTCGTCAAGCGTTCCAACAATAGCAAGATTACTTTTATCGTATTCCTTTGGCCTGTTAGCTTTCTTAACAGCTTTCTTTTTTGCCATAGCGCAAATTTAATGATTATAAGTACTCATGTTGTGATCTATGAATATTATGTGCATTATGAATCTATTCCTGTGGACAAGGATTGGAGACATTCCATCAAAACGCAATGCAAGTAAAAAATCAACATCGTCCGTAATGAATGCCGGAACTTTTACTTTTAAACTACTCTTTTTAATTTTTTCACTCCCCGTCCCATGTTTATGAGCTAAGATTATTTCATTCCAACTTAATTGACTCAATTGTTCCAACTTTGTTAACAATGCCTTCATCTGCTTATCAGAGCATTTACTAACTTTATAATTAGAGTGAAGATGCTTAAAGCAAAATATGGGGTGATTGAAATTTTCTATTTCAATTACATCAGGGGTCTTTACGTTTTTACCCTGTTTAACGAAGGGTTGCTTTATGAATTTATTTTTTTCCAAAAGTAATTTACTCACTTTGAGACCAGTCGACTAGAGAAGAAATCTCTCATTTTTTTGTGAGATATCTCAAAGTTAATACAAGTGGTTTTCCATGGGGATTCAGCATGAGTCATATTCATTAAACGAACAGCTGAAAATTGCCCATAAATCTTGTTTACTTCAAGGAATAACTCCAATTGTTCGTTATTTTTAAATGCCTTTTTAAGATCAATTTGTTCATCCAATGGTATGCCTAAGCTACCACTTGACTTATATTCTTCATACACTTCCTTAACTACCGGGCCATACTGCCAAGCAATAATTTTTTCTTCAAATAGAGGTTTTTTAAACACAGCTAAATTGAAGCCCTGCACGTAATACATTAGCTTTTGCAGTTTGAGATTAGACACAGTATCTCCAACTTCGGGCTGAGATAGGCTTAAAATAGCCTTTGCAATAACTTTCGATTCCATAGCGTAACGCAATTTAATAAAAAAAATCTAATTACGATTTTTAAGCAATTAGGTTTTTATACTTCAATCTTTTTTCTGACTGCATTAAGAACTTCTCAAACTTCACTTGCTCGGTTATGGTACGCTCATTGAAACGACTTGCAAACTCATTTAAATAGCGGTCTAAGTGTCTTTCACTTACTGAATGATAAATACCATAGATGCCACGCTTTAACACGCTCCAAAAGTTTTCTATTGAGTTGGTGTGAACTTCACCTTCTACATAGATTTTCAAAGAGTGGTTAATAGTGCTATGCTGATAATTCCTTTTCAGTTTGCTGTAAGACGAAAATTCGTCCGTGGAAACCCTTGAACCTACTTGAACGTGCTTCTCAATAAATGGAACCATATTTTTCTCGGAAGCATTGGGAACGTACTTCAAAACTGCTTTGCCGTCACGTTGGATGATACCTAAGACAACTCGCTCATTATCTGGCTCACCCTCCTTTAGCTTTTTGCTTTTATGTTTGTTTCCTTCACGTCCACCGATGTAGGTTTCGTCAGCGTTTACCATATTACCTTCTCCATCTACCATAGTAGGGGCGTTGTTTCTCAGCATTTCACGGATACGGTGTAAAACAAACCAAGCCGTCTTTTGAGTAATACCGAGTTCGCGGCTTAATTGTAGTGAAGAAATACCTTTACGATTAGAGCCAGCTAAGAATATCGCAGCAAACCAGATACGGAATGAGATTTTGGAGTTATCCAGTATCGTACCCGACTTGACTGTGAACTTCTTACCACAGTCTTTGTCAGAACATTTGAAACCACGGTTAGTAACGTACGGTGTTTCGTCAACGCCACAATGAGGGCAAACGGTTTTGCCGTTCCAACGTAGGTTTTCATAGTAAGCTATGCCGGTACTTTCTTCCTTGAAGTGGTCTAACAGTTGGGGTAATGATTTGAAGTTAATGGCCGTTTTAATTATGAATCAAACATGCGATTAGTCCCGACATCTTCCAAATAATTATAATAAATGTTTATAAATACTAATAAACCGATAATATGTCAGTATGTACTAACGATCAACATTTTATCCACAAAACAACTTGTTCATATTGTTCATTAATATCCAGACAAATGTCCTAAAAAATCCAGAAAAGTTATTTATCTTTGTACAGTGGAAATGAAAAAACCCCGTTGGAGCGGGGTCATTCTGCAAAAAGTCTGGTAGTTCAATTGGAAAGAACAACGTGTCTAAGCGTAAAATCTGAGTTCGATTCTCGGCCAGTCCCTCTTTTTGTTAAAACAAATATAGAAAATATATGGACAATTTAAAAGTAGAATTATCAGGCGAAGAAAAGGAAATCCTTAAAACTTTCCACGAAAGCAAAAGAAAAGAACTATTATCTCAGCTTTCCAAGGTAGACTCGAAGATAAAAAGTTATGGCGGTGATGAAAAGGATGCTTCTCAAAAGACGCTACCATTCAATGACGGATTTCCTAAATTCGGTTCATTACCAGAAAGAACAATATTTGCATTTAAAAGCCTTAAAAAAGAATCGACTATTAGAGAAATTTATGAACGACTATCAGAATTTGATCCTAGTATTAAAAAAGATGGTAAAAACGATTCTGTAAAATACCGTCAGGTCTATTCAGCGATTCTAAATAAGAAAGGGAAGGGTGAGGTGTATAAGGTAGATAATATTGACCCTGCACATTTTGGCATTGTCGAGTCCGTGAATGAAGAAGGAAAAAGAAATATGGTTTAAGTTAAATTTTAGATTAAAAAAATGAGGGACATGAAGCCCCTCAAAAAATATCACAGTAAAAAGGATAAATGTAGCTGCCAATGTATACAGCTAGGATCATCACTCTAGGAAGTCAGCCTATCTCATAAGTAGGATTCGACAAGACTCCCTTTTTCTAAACCCCGTCACCAGCGGGGTTTCTTTTTTAACGGGGCGAATATACAAAACCTTATCGACTTATTTTCTGGTTCTGGGGGCTTTCACTTTGATGTAAATCCAAATCCCTACAAACCAAGCGGCAATCGCTAATAGGATTTCGTACCATTTCATTCCCACTAATTTACTGAATTTCTTTTGTCCCAAGTTGTATATAGTTGCCGCCGGGATGGAGGAGCCGATAGCTATCGGGATTGGAGCCCGAAGTAGAAGGCGCGGTTGGTTACCGACAGCCCGAAAAGCTGCCGATAAGTATCAGCCTTGAATAATTGCTATTCTGACTGTTCAATTCTAAATATTTCTTGGCTTTTTCTCATCAAATGTTGATTATTCTCATTATATACTGATTCTATCAGTAAATGTTGATTCAAAAACAGGCCATACGGTTACTATTCGTCAAATTAAGTAGACGTTGACATTCCATTGAGTTCTTGAAATTTCTACTCATGTAGGTAATTTAAATTTCCCTACCCTTGACCACCTCAAAACAAATCACAAATACATACCTCGGCGAAGCTGTATTTTTTAAAAAAGATAGACTTTCAAAAAACAGCCTAAAATGAATAAATTAGAGGCTTCACAAGGTCAATTTCCCACCTATCAATGTAAATTATCATCTATCATTAGAAATTCCACCCCCGACCAATGCAACATCTGAAATAGTATGATGGGGACTTCTGAAAGGCCGAGTGGTAATCAACGTTCCCTCTGCCCCTACTTTTCCAGCAACCGAATGTATCTTCGTTGTTTCGAGAGCTTCGTTCAATGTGAGTGGAGGCAAAATCGATGGCAGTCTTTTCGCCAACATGGTTTTGCCCGCACCGGGCGGCCCGATCATAATAGCATTATGCCCGCCAGCCGCGGCAATCTCCAACGCGCGCTTAATATTTTCTTGCCCCTGCACATCCTTGAAGTCGGCATCGTAGCTGTTCACTTTGCCCATGAATACTTCTCGCGTGTCGATCACGAGCGGCTCTATTTTCTTTTTACCCATCACAAAGTCGATGGCCTCGCGCAAGGTTTCTACTCCAATGATATCTAAGTTGTTGACGATTGCTGCTTCGCGGGCATTCTTCTTTGGCAGAATAAATCCTTTAAAATTCTCCTTGCGCGATTGAATGGCAATGGGCAGCACGCCTTTGATCGGGCGTAGTTCTCCATCGAGCGAAAGCTCACCCATGATGACGTAGTGCTCTAACAATTCTGTTTCTATTTGTGCCGAAGCCGAAAGAATACAAAGTGCAATTGGCAAATCATAAGAAGAGCCTTCTTTGCGGATGTCGGCAGGTGCGAGATTCACTACTACTTTATTCCTTGGCATAAAATAGCCGAGGCTTTTCATGGAACTCTCCACCCTGTGTTCACTTTCTTTCACAGCAGAGTCGGGCAATCCGCTCATGTGAAATTGTTTGCCCTGCGTTACGTTTACCTCTACGGTAATCGTTCGGGCATCAACCCCATGCACTGCGCTACCGAATGTTTTAGCGACCATTACTTCTTTTGAAATTAAGGATTAAAGATTGGCAATCTCCTTGAGGAAACAAAGGCAATTTGAATTAAGGCCACACGCTTTAGGCCACAAGCAGTTACCTGTCAACGAAAAAAAAACCCGAATTAATCTAGTCTCGGAAGGCTTGAAGCTTGACACCTGCGTCCAGTGGCCAATAACCTATCGCCCTACGCAATCTGTTTCTCAATCAACAGCATCAAAATGTGAATTATCTTAATGTGCACTTCTTGGATGCGATCGGCATAGCCGAAATGGGGAACTCTTAATTCAATATCAGCGAGAGGAGCCAATTTACCTCCATCTTTTCCGGAAAGAATAATCACTTTCATGCCTTTCTCCTTGGCGGTTTCAGCAGCGCGAATAATATTGGCAGAGTTGCCGCTGGTGCTAATTCCTAACAGCACATCGCCTTTGTTGCCCAATGCTTCCAGATAACGCGAAAAAACAAATTCGTATCCATAGTCATTGCTGACGCAAGAAATATGTGAAGGATCGGAAATGCAAATGGCAGGAATGGCTTTGCGTGGTTCGCGATATTTACCAGTTAACTCTTCGGCAAAATGCATGGCATCGCAATGTGAACCTCCGTTGCCGCAAGAAATAATTTTTCCGCCCGCTTGAAGTGAGGCTGCAATTGCTTTAGCAGCTACTTCAATTTGTTGTAAATTTTTTTGATTGCTAATGAATTGATTTAAAACCGTAGACGCCTCATTAAGTTCTTGCGCAATCAACGACTGAAAATCCATATTCAACTATTTTTTGGCTGCTTCGCCTAAATCGTAAACTTTTGCTTTCAGCACGTTGTTCTCGTGGCGCATAGCTTCTTTCTCCTTTTCAGCATTTTTTGAATCTCTCCAGGTCCAAACTACCTCAACCGCAAAAAGCGCCACCCCTACAAAAGCGCCATATTTAAAGAGTGAAATTTTTCCAAATAGACTGTACAACAAAGACAGATCATTTTTATTGGATTCCATTACGAGGGTAAAGATGAGCGTGCCTAGGTGGTATAATCCAAATACACCAAGGAATATAAGTCTTCGTTTATTCATCATGAAAAAATTAAGAATACAAACTTACCCTTTTTTGAAACATTGAAAAGTTCAATTCATCGCAAAATCTTACTTTAGCGGCAAGACCTTTCTTGTGCCTAAGCCGTCTTTTGGATATCCACCAGCTTCCTATACAACCCATTTTGCGCACTCAGCTGATCGTGCGAGCCCCTTTCGGCAATGCGTCCGTCTTGAATGACCACAATTTCATCGGCATGTTGGATAGTACTGAGCCGATGGGCTATCACAATCGAAGTGCGGTTTTTCATTAGATTAAACAAGGCGTCTTGCACCAGTCTTTCCGATTCAGAATCCAAAGCCGATGTGGCCTCATCTAAAATCAAAATAGGAGGATTCTTTAACACGGCCCGGGCAATACTTAAGCGTTGCCTTTGACCGCCAGAAAGTTTTGATCCTCGTTCTCCAATTTTGGTTTGATAGCCATTATCGGTTTGCATAATAAAGTCATGCGCGTTGGCAATTTTTGCAGCTTGTATTACCTTCTCTTCGTTGATATCGGGCATGCCAAACGCAATGTTGTTGAAAATGGTGTCGTTGAATAAAATAGATTCTTGTGTTACCACGCCTAATTGCTTTCGCAACGATTCAATTTGGTAATCCTTTAGCGACACGCCATCGATACAAACGTCACCCTCGGTAGGATCATAAAATCTTGGAACTAGATCAGCCAATGTAGACTTCCCGCCACCGGACGCCCCTACCAATGCCACGGTCTTCCCCTTGTTTACTTTTAGGTTAATATTTTTCAAAATATGGTCGGCATCATAAGCAAAAGAAACGTTTTTAAATTCAATTGAATCCTCAAATTTTTCAAGCCGAATGGCATCAATCTTATCGTGGATTGCCGGTTGATAATCTATGACAGAAAAAATTCGCTTTGCCGAAGCAGTCCCCTTTTGTAATGAAGTAATACCATTTGAAAAACTTTTAGCCGGCTGGATGATTTGGGCAAAAATTGCCAAGAAGCCGAGAAATGATTCAGGTGACAAAGAAGATTCATCGCTTAGAACCAATTGACCTCCAAAAAATATAATCCCTGCGATGATCGCCACCCCGAGTATTTCAGAAACAGGTGAGGCCAATTCATTTTTGTACGACATCGACTTATTTATCTTTCGATAGTAGGCGCTTTCATCCTCCATTCTACTCAAAATAAAGTTCCGAGCGTTGAATGCGTTGATCACGCGCATACCACTGAACGTCTCGTCTAAAATATTTACTATTCTTCCTAGTGATTCTTGGCTGGCCGTTGCTTGCCTTTTCAATCGCCTAATAATTTCCGCCAATGCGCCTCCGGTGATAGGCAGAACCAACAAGGTGAACAGCGTTAATTTGACGGAGATCGTAAACAGCAAAGCGAAATACACAATGATCACAACCGGTTCTTTCAGCACCGCTTTCAGGCTATTCATTACAGAACCTTCCACTTCTTGAACATCGTTTGTAAACCTGGAGATTAAATCGCCTTTACGTTCATTGTTAAAGTAGCCAATGTGTAATCTTGTTACGTTGCTAAAAATGGCCATCCTCATATTCTTGACAAGATCCACTCTTAATTTGGTGGCAATCACCCGCTCCAAATAGCGAAACAAATTTGCGAAAAGCACACAAATAACAATCAAAGCGCAAACGAATAACAACGCGTTCAACTTACCACTGTCCCGGATGATAGTGAGAAAAAAATGATTGAAAATAGTCTCGATGTATTTAATCGATAACTCAAAATCGGGTATTTCAGGAATAACCGCCCCAGAAGTTCTGTCGAATAAAACCCGGAGCATGGGAATAACCAAAATAATGTTAAGTGCACCAAAAATAATTCCCAGTATTGAGTACAAAAAGAAGAACGCCAGCCTTCGGGGTAGCCGATTGGCGTACAAAAGAATCCTAAAAAAAATCTTCATCTAATAAAATTAAAACTCGTATGTCCGAGCGGGGATATTCCATCTCACACCCAATGACGTAAGCGAAGTATCGTTATTGTATAAGGGAAAATCACTTTCACTTTTTCGCACTATCTGTTTGACTTCCACAAAAAAATTGTGCTTAACCATGTACGATGCCGTCAGGTCAAAGAATAAAATAGTATTCTTGTTGCCCTGTCCGATTGTATTGCCATAATCGCTTTGGCGAGTAATGTAAGTCTTTAGAACATCCCCGCCCCAATTTTCATTTGACCCATCACGCCCCACCGTTGAGAAAAAACTTTTGCCAACAAGATTCAACCTGCGAATCGGCTGATATCTTACAATGGCCACCATTTCGGTAAAGTTAGCTCCCAGTGGGTGCGCCAGCGGCTGACTAAAGTTACTGTAATTGCTGCCTGTATTGTGCGTGTACGTAAACGGCCTCGCAAAATTATATTCCAGTTGTAAGTCAAGGTTTGAAATGCCCGCCACATCAATATATTTTATTCCTAATTGCCCTGCATATTTATTGGCCCACCATCCTCCGCCTGATCGAAGTTCAGAAAGTACAAATTCGTCCAACAACATCTGGCCGTAAATTGAAATCCGTTTTACCGCATTCCATTTAAAGTCAAGTCCTACAAGCGCGTTGTCGCTGCTGCCATTTTGCTGCTCAATAGGCCGTAGAAAAATGACAGGATTCAAATAACTTAGTTCGAAGGAATTTCCGTTTACCGAATCTCCGGGCGAGAATACGATCGATTCAAAAAAACCAAGATTAAATTTTTTGCCAATGTTGATGCTAGCGTGGTGAAGCGCCATAAAGCGATCGGGGTAGCGTTGCGCCCGTGTCGATCCGGCCCTGGCAAGTGATACCGGGTCATTTGCCGTCAGTCGATTCAATTGAAACAAATAATTAATCTTCCAGATTTTAGCATTGGCGCGAAGAAATAGATTTGGTGGGGAATAATCAGAAAAGACCAAAGATCGATATCCGTTGCCGATGAAGGTGCGGTCATGGCCAAACTGAAAATTAATATGTTTTGAAAGATTAAAATCAATGTAGGCACGCGCCTGAAAAAAATCGATACCGTTGGATTTAAAATTCTTCCAAAATCCTTCGTGCGGGATTACTCCATAAGCCGAGACGCCTTCCTGCACGTAAGAAGGCAAAATCATTTGGTTTTCCGTGAGGAAGGTGTAAAATCCAATCTTGCGATCGATCATGCCTCTGATTTCAACACCTCGCGTATTGATTGTCGCTATTTCATTTGTTCGCGAATCGTTACCAAAGCCAACATACAAAACTGGATTTACATGTAAGTCAAAATCAGGCTGATCAACATATGCCAGATCGGACTTCTTCGTGAAAAGTTTTCTTAAAATTGGCCGCTTGCTGTTGCTAGACTCCGCCCGGCTCCACTCCCAGCTATCGTTTTGAAAAAAATCGTAATTAAATTTATCGGCTTGCGAAGTAAATACTTGATCTTTTTTGTTTAGCGAGTCGATATAAGCAATCAGCATATCGCGCTTCACGGGTTTTATGGTTGTAAACCACTCTGGTGCTATTCTTCCAGCCTTGATCTCATACCGCGTTAGCCAATGGTAATAGTCTTCGTTAAGCGTGGCGTTGGTGCTTTGCGCGAATGCAAAACTTGGCAACCAGAGTATCAAAATCGTTGAAAAGGCTTTTATCATTGTCAAAACCGCGTTTTGTCTTATAAATCCAGGGCAAATTACCTGTTTTAAACAAATTCTAAACCACCGCTTGCAAATCGGCCTCAGTTATCTATTTTTGCAGTCCATTTAGAAAAAAGCCCCGCGAAACCAGCGCAATACAATAAAACGACAGAAAAATGAGAAAAAGCATTCACCCCGAGTATAAAGAAGTAGTTTTTTGGGATACTTCTAGCGATGTAAAGTTTTTATCTCGCTCTACTTCAGTGCCAAAAGAAACCATTAAGTGGACAGACGGAAAGGATTATCCGGTTATTAAAGTCGAGGTTAGCTCAGCATCGCACCCTTTCTTCACAGGCAAGAAAATGTTTGTGGATACTGCCGGTCGTGTAGAGAAATTCCAAAAGAAATACGGAAAGAAAGAAGTCGCTCAATAATCAGCGACAAAATAGTATTGAAAGCCCCCATGAGGGGCTTTTTTATTTTTATTAATGTGATGGTTTGACAATACCTTCAGCCTAATTTAGCAACATGAACATAATCCTCTTTGACAATCCTTCGATCCGTCAAAACCTATTGCCGTTTACGTTCACACGGCCGATAGCAACTATTCGCACTGGGATTTTGACCATTGCCGAAAAATGGGAAAAGCATTTGAACGTCCAGGCCTCTTTCTCTACAGAGGAATATCTGTCAAAGAAATTTTCAACCACGCTTACTTCCGATAATTTTTGGATCAACGGAGCACTTTGTCCGGATGCAGAATTGATCAATACAATCCATCAATTGAAAGTGGGCGATGCCATCGTACAAGATTCTATGATCTTGGTGGTGCGCACTCCCGATGATGAGGTGCCTGAGGTAATTTTGGGGAAAGTGATTGAATACAAAGCCTCCATCACATTGATCGATCAGGTTTGGAAAATTTTCCAATTCAATGGAGTGCAGATCAAAAGTGATTTTGCTTTAATCACAAAAGGAAGAAAATCAATCGGCATACAAGACAAATTTACGCGCGCTTACGCGGATGAGAATATTTTCGTGGAAGAAGGCGTAAAGATTCGTTCTGCAATACTCAATGCCGAGAATGGCCCTATCTACTTGGGCAAAAATTCGGAAGTTCAAGAAGGGGTCATGATCCGTGGTCCGTTTGCGTTGGGTGAGGATTCTGTAGTGAACATGGGTGCTAAAATGCGTGGCGATGTATCGATCGGCCCTGCCTGCAAAGTAGGTGGAGAAGTAAGCACCTCTGTTTTTTTTGGTTACAGTAACAAAGCACACGATGGATTTTTGGGATGCTCTGTAATTGGCGAGTGGTGCAATTTTGGGGCAGATAGCAATACGTCTAACCTAAAAAATAATTACGAGAATGTGAAAATTTGGAATTACCCCAAAGGCGGTTTTGTAGACACGGGTTTAATATTTTGCGGATTGGCGATGGCCGACCACAGTAAGTGCGGCATCAATACGATGTTCAACACGGGGACAGTTACGGGTGTGTGCACGAATATTTTTGGCGATGGGTTTCCACGCAACTTCATACCATCTTTTGCGTGGGGCGGAGCTGCAGGTTTTAGCACTTACCAATTTGAAAAAGCGATGGACACCGCAGCGAAGGTAATGGAGCGGAGGTCTCTTAAACTGACGGCTGTCGACAAAGAGATTTATAAAACTATTTTTGAGATGTGCACGAAAGAGAGAGTGTGGGAAAAAATTAAATAATTTGAAAATTTGGGAATTTGAAAATTTACAGCCTATTGAAATTAGTGTTTACTGAGGCCGTGCATGCCAATCTATTGCTCACGCACTACTCGCCAGCAATTCAATTTTCAAATTTTCAAATTAACTAATCAATTTATGAACTTCTCATCAATACCCGGATTATTAGAAATGAAATCAACGTTGATTGAAGCCGTGCAGGCCAATCACATTGCTCATGCACAGCTATTCGCTGGCAAACCCGGGTCTCTCAATTTACCAATTGCACTTGCCTATGCCAATTTTCTTCATTGCCAAAACAAAGGAGCTACCGATGCGTGTGGCACTTGTCCTGCTTGCAGCAAAAGCTTAAAATACATTCACCCTGACACCAGTTTCGTTTTTCCCCTAGGCAACATCAAAGCCGACAAAGATGAAGATCGCTTTAAGGCAGATATACTCAAAACATGGCGCGCATTTCTATTGGAACAACCCTATGGTGATCTAACCGATTGGATTGGCTACTATGGAGGAGAAGACAAGCAAGCACTCATATCGCGAGAGGAAAGTAGAGAGATCATAAAAACACTTTCGCTCAAGCCTTTTGAAAGTCCGTTTAAAGTGATGATCATCTGGCAACCTGAGCTGATGCATCCGTCAGCCGCCAACGGGATTTTGAAGATATTGGAAGAACCGCCCGCAAATACTTTTTTTATTCTGGTCACAAATGCTTTAGAAAGGTTGTTGCCCACCATTCTTTCGCGCACGCAGATTGTACAAATTCCACTTTTGGCTGACGAGGAAATTGAAACTTACCTAACAGCGAAAGGAGTGGATGGAAAACGTAAATTAGAAATCATTTCATTAGCCGATGGCAACTTAAACCTAGCCGGCAAGCTGATTGACTCGGAAGAAGATCATTACCAAGAACGTTTTTCAGATTGGATGCGCACTAGTTTCAAAAAAGATTACGGCAAGATGGTGGGCTTGGCCGAACAATTTCACGAATTGGATAAACTCGATCAGCGCAATTTTTTTCATTATAGTTTAAGCATGATCCGCGAAACGGCACTTCAGTTTTCGGGGGCCTCAGCCATCAGTCGGGTGAAGGGAAGTGAAGTGAAGTTCGTACAAGATTTTAGCAAAGTAATGAACGTGATCAAGGCTGAAAAGATAAACATCCTAATCTCGGAAGCAACCTATCACCTGGAAAGGAATGGTAGTGCTAAAATGATTTTCTTGGATTTGTCTTTGCAGGTTTCAAAACATTTGAATCCATAGGAAGACGTCCGTTCATTTCCTATTTTTGCAATCGAATTTTAATTCCCAATCTATTTATGAACAAACTTGCAATCGTTCTTTTTTTTGGCTTAACACTCGTGACCGGCTGCGCGCAAAAATCCGATTACGTTATCACCATCAAAACCAACCAAGGCGAAATGGTGGCCATCTTGTACGATGAAACCCCCAAGCACAAAGCCAATTTTATCAAGCTGGCCAAAGAGCATTATTTCGATAGTCTATTGTTCCATCGCGTGATTGCCGGCTTCATGATCCAAGGTGGCGACCCCAATTCTAAAAAAGTAAAACAGGGCCAACCATTAGGCAATGGCGGCCCGGGTTACACAGTAGATGCCGAATTTAATCCTCGCCTTTTTCACGAGAAGGGGGCTTTGTCTGCTGCAAGATTGGGTGATCAACAAAATCCGACAAAAGCTTCCAGCGGTAGCCAGTTTTACATTGTGCAGGGGACGGTCATTGCTGAATCTAACATGAATGATTTAAAAATAGATCAGATGAAAATGAACATGGGCTTTCAGCAGATGATGCAAAACCCAGCCAACAAACCTTTAGTCGACTCGTTAAATCAAATCTACATGGCTGGTGATATGCAAGCGTACCAGCGAAAAATATATGGCTTAGTGCCCCGCATTGAAAAGGAAATCGGCATCAAGGTAACCAAAGATGTGTCGCCCGAGAAGATAAAAGCCTACACCACCGTGGGAGGATCGCCTCATTTAGATGGTGACTATACCGTGTTCGGCAAAGTAATCAAAGGACTGGAAGTGATCGACAAAATTGCTGCAGTGCAAAAAGATGGGGAAAGACCTGTTGAAGATATTCGGACGTTTGTTACGGTGGAGGAGATGGGCAAGAAGAAGATTACAAAATTGTATGGGTATGTATATCCAGAAAAGAAGTAGATTTGTTTGGTGAAATCAAAAGTTAAATATTGGGTTGAAATTGTTAATTATGATCTTGAGACTGCTAAGGCCATGCTTAAAACCAAAAGATCGCTGTACGTTGCTTTCATGTGTCATCAGGTAGTTGAAAAAATATTGAAGGCGTATTATGCAGATCAAAAAAATGCGTTGCCTCCCTTCATTCATAATTTATTCAAACTTGCAAGCGTATCAAATCTATATCTACTTCTATCCAAAGATCAGCTTGATTTTTTAGATGAACTTGAGCCTTTAAATATTCAAGCAAGGTATCCTTCGTATCAAAAGATTTGCTAAAAAAACTTACTCCAAAAGCGTGCAAAGAAATACTTGGTAAAACAGAAGAGCTAAAACTATGGATCGAAAAAAAGTTAAAGAAATAGCGAAAAGCTATGGCTTGGCTGTAAAGAAAATTATTCCTAACACCGAAATAATACTATTTGGCTCATACGCTAAGAACAAAGCAAACCGGGACAGCGATATAGATATTGCTGTGGCTGTTGACAATGTATCCCTAAAATTTCTTGATACACACCAACTGCTTTATAAACTAAGAAGGAAATTTGAAGCTAGAATTGAACCGCTGTTAATTTCTACAAAGAGAGACCCTAACGGATTTATGGACGAGATTCGGAAAACTGGAATCATTGTCGCTTGAAAATTTTAGCCACTGGATCGAATGGCCTTCTTGGTCAAAAATTGGTTGAATTAATTTCAACGAAAGACGACTACCTTATTGCTACGGCTAAATCAAAATTAGTTATCGATCTACCGACCAACGGAGAATTTCATTTGCTTGATATTACCAGTCTTGCTGAAGTCCAAAAAGTAATTGCTCAAACAAAGCCAGATGTGATCATCAACGCAGCCGCCATGACACAAGTAGACCAGTGCGAAACTGAAAAAGAAAAGTGCTGGCTTAATAATGTAACGGCCGTAGAAAACCTGGTAAAGGTGTGCGAACAAACCAGTACATGCCTGATCCATGTTTCCACCGATTTTATCTTTGATGGAACGCGGGGCCCGCTGGACGAAACAGAAAAACCAAATCCACTCAGCTTCTATGGAGAAAGTAAATTGGCAGCCGAAGCGGCCATCCAAAAAAGCAACATCAATTGGGCCATCTTACGGACGGTATTGGTGTATGGCGTTACCCAAGACATGAGCCGCTCGAACATTGTATTGTGGGTGAAGAAAAGTTTAGAAGAAGGTAAGACTATCAATGTAGTAAACGACCAATGGCGCACACCAACGTTAGCAGAGGATTTAGCGTTGGGCTGCTATTTGGCCGCCACTAAAAAAGCAAAAGGTATTTTTAATATCTCAGGCGAAGAGATGATGACTCCTTACGACATCGCTATTGCAACTGCCGAATTTTTTGGATTAGATAAATCTCTCATCCATCAAACCGACTCCGCCAAATTTAAGCAGCCCGCTGCCCGCCCTCCCAAGACTGGTTTTACTATCGACAAAGCAAAAATAGAATTGGGATATAAGCCAAAGAGTTTTGCAGAGGGGCTTGGGATAGTAAGGTCATTGATAAAGAAGAATTAGTATTTATTCGTAGCAGAGTCTTGCCCCAAACCCTACGTTATTAAAAGATGCCGACAGAGTGCCCGAAACGGGAGACCCGGCTGAGAAATAAATTGATCTGACCAGCTGGGAAATTTTATTCATTTTGTTTTGATCTACTTTTGTTTCTTTAGCGGTAACAATTCCATCCGGTAACAATATTATTTTTGACGGATTTTTTCTGAATTATTAACCGTGGCCTTTCTTGCGTAATCGTGTAGTTATATATTCTTATGTTTAGTGGTTTTCATTTGTACAATATCCACTAAAAAAGCAAAGGCCATTGAAAAATAGATATATCCTTTTGGTATCTCAAAACGAAATCCTTCGGCTAGTAAAGAAACACCGATCATCATCAAAAAGCATAATGCAAGTATTTTAAACGATGGATGTTTTCGGATGAATTCGCCTATTGATTTGGAAGCAATAAGCATTATTACAACAGTTACTACCACTGCAACGTACATCACCCACAGTTCTTCAACCATTCCCACAGCGGTAATTATAGAGTCAATAGAAAATACTAAATCTAGAATTATAACTTCTGTTAATAATTTACCAAAATTCTTTGCTTTGGTAACGCTGGTATTTTCGCTATTAGATAATTCTGTTTTACGATAAATTTCTCTGGTACTTTTATAAATTAAAAAAAGCCCACCAAATATTAAGATTAATCCTTTTCCTGAAAAAGAAGTTTCAAACAGGGTGAATAAAGTTTGGTCTAGTTTCAAAATCCATGAAATGACTGCTAATAAACAAAGTCTCATAACCATTGCTAAGCCGATGCCCCAATAACGAAGCTTGTTCCTTTCCTCTTCTGGCAACTTGTAAGCTAAAATCGAAATGAAAATAATATTGTCTATACCTAGAATTACTTCTAATGCTATTAGGGAAAGTAAAGGAATTATTGAGTCAACCATATTAGTGTTTCTTGAACTATTTTTGTTGCGTTGCCCGGTCATTGTTGGTTGGGCGACCAACGATAATAGGATAATATCTTAACCCGATTCTTCTCAACCTTTGTATTTCCGAATTCTGAGATCTTTATACTTTCTCAAAAATTTCATTTGTTTCTATTCTAGCGTCTATTGTTTTTCAGCTGGCAATAATTAAATCGTTGCGGCATCAATTACATAACGGTAGCGGGCGTCTTTATTGACTACTTTTTCCCATGCCTCATTAATTTCTTCAGCTTTGATAATTTGTATTTGCGGGTAAATTTTATTTTCTGCACAATAATTCATCACCTTTTGTGTTTCGGGAATACCACCGATTAGCGAACCGTTGAAATTTACACGGTTTGCAACCATATCGAAGGCGTTGATCGTGAGTTCACCATTAATTGGTACACCCACTTGCGTAAAAGAACCATCAGGTTTTACACAAGAAATGTAACTTGACATATCATAAGCATAGGGAATTGTTGAAATCATAAAATCCATTTTGCCGGCCCAGGGTTTCAATTTTTCTGCCGAATCTACTACAATCACCTCTTTGGCACCAAATCGTTTACAATCGTCTACTTTTAAAGGAGAAGTGGTAAACGCATAAACTTCTGCACCTTTTGAAACCGCTAATTTAATAGCCATATGACCCAAGCCACCAATACCAGCTACACCAACTTTATCACCCTTTTTTACTTTCATTTTCACTATTGGCGAATATGTAGTGATGCCCGCACAAAGCAAAGGCGCTGCATATTGCAAGTCCATGTTGGTAGGGATTTTAATCGCAAAATGCTCTACTACTACAATATTATTAGCATATCCACCTTGCGTAATTCCTGTTGGTGATGATTTTTCAGGTGATCCATAAGTGCCTACCATTCCTGTAGTTTCGCAATGGTTCTCTTCACCACTTTTACAACTTTCGCATTTCATACAACTATTTACCATACAACCTACTCCAGCTCTATCACCAACTTTAAATTTGGTTACGCTTTTACCAACGGCAGTTACGATGCCTGCAATTTCGTGACCTGGAACTTGTGGATACTGCTGTTTTGTCCAATGGTCTTTAATGGTGTGTATATCGGAATGGCAAATTCCTGAAAATTTGATTTCAATTAGTAGATCATTGTCTCCTATAGGTCTGCGTTCAAAATTCCACAAGGCTAATTTCCCCTTTTCATCTTTTCCTGCGAAGCCTTTTGATTGAATATTACTGTTCATGATGTTTGGATTTATATTTGCAAATAATTTAATTGGATCTATGAGCACTAAACTAGCACCGCCTACGGCTGTTTGCTGAATAAATTTTCTTCGGGATTGGGTGATACTATATTTTTTCGTTGTCATATTCTTTATTAATTATTCAAAACTAGAAATCTAAAATTACCGTAGATGTAACTGTATTTTTTATTATTACTTTCTCATTTCAAATTGTTGGTAAGTCATAACTTAAATACAAAAAACGTACCGTCAGTTTTCAATTGAATTGAGAGTAGGCAAAACTAAATACCGTTACGATGAAAAAAATTACATAGTTTTTGATATGCGTTACATGATTCACACATTTTATTGATCGCTCAGTTTTCGCCAAGACGCGGAAAGTGCGTTAAGAAAAAAATAAAACACTAAGAATGATCTCTTTTAGATTTTAGTACGTAGGCGTTTTTTCCTTGACTAGCGCAAATCTAAGTGCCGGGAGAAAACTACAGGTTGTCTGAATTTCTATTTGACACCGCTGATTTTAAAGCGTAACTTTTGAATCAGCCATATTGTCCAAATCTCTACAATGGATAATGCTGATTATCAAATGTTTCTCATTGTGTTCGTAGAAGTAGGAACTTGAATGCAAATATGCTTCTGCACTAGCAGCCAGTTGCCATTTCCTACTTACTGGATTGGCGTGAATGTAGTGGAGTTTTTGCAACAGGAATTTTTCAGTAAAGCATGGTTTGATGTCCGATGATACTTCAAAACCGCTATGTTTCTCTTTTTTCTTCCGAAGTAAGTCCGATCTTGCTCACTTTGAGTTAGCTTGATGGCCACGAAGAAAAATTAGAAATTTATTTCAAAGCAAGACTGCGATTTTGAATACGTATCGTCCCCGAGGCGGGAGACGATACTTGCCATTAAAATAACCAAATGTCAAAACTTACGATGGTCAAATCATCGCGGAATGAATTGTTTGGTATCGCGAAAAATAATGGTCATTGACAAACGAAATAAAGTGGTCAACCACCACGGAATCTCCTGTACTTGCCATTGTGTTTTGAATTTAAGGGTTGAACATTATAGAAAACGATACTGCTATACGAAATGAATTTATCGTTAGTTGTATTAGGTTATTATAATAGATTAAAATGGGTAAGGACTATGTTTGACAGGATTTCCTTCATCGCTTTTTGCTTTAGATATTACTTGGACGAAAGAAATAGTGCAATTAATTAAGGAAAAAGGGGTTCAAGCCTGGTCGCTCCGTGTCAAAAGCTATTTCAACCCTAATTTTTTGAAACTACATCTATCGTTTAACATTTTTTTAGATAGATCAAAACCCAATTCTTTAGCTGATTCTTTATAGGCTGTTCTTAAGTCGCGGCTTTCAAATTTATAATGTGGATACAAAGCTTTCACTATCTCTTCGCTGTTTGTTAAAAATTGACGGATGTCCAACATGGCAATGATGTGAAGCGTTGTCAATATTTTTACGTTCGAATCAATGGCCTTTATTGCCCTGTGAAATTTCAAATCATCCGAAAGAATATATTCGGCCTTTACTTCTTTCTGCTGAGCGAATACTTCCGCCTCTCCCTTATGAATATCCTTTTCTCCTTGAATAATGGTTAGCACGATTTTGTCGTAACGAGTGCAGAATGAATAGAACCCTTCGTTTGGCCTCAATCTATCTAATATCCAAACGCGATCTGGTTCTCTGCCCTGTTGAACTTCGTACTCTCTTTTAATCTCCTGTGGTATGTGAATTTGCTGAAAGAGAGAACGCAGGGAATCAAAAATTTTGAGATGTTTTAGTTTAGTAAGATAAACTAACGTGTCGTTGTCTATAACAGCTGTTCTAAGCATTAGCCTCTTACTCTTTTGGCGACCTTTTTCGTTTTTCTGAGAATGGTTGTCTTTCTTTTAACTGGCCTTTTTGGTTTAGCGGGTTCATCGAAAACACTGGATAGGGCGAACAAGGCTACGCCAGTGAGAAGAATTGGACCTAAAACAGAAAGAAATCCACCTTGATTATTTCCCCTTGATTGAATGGCTTTGACTTTTGATATAATCTCTTCCAGAATTGTTTCAACTGGCGAGCTTCTGCCAATATAAACTTCTGTGAAGTTGTCTGCGCCCTTGAGATTCTTACCAACGCTTATATCGTAGATGACAAGAATTTTGGATTTGTCATGGAGTTTAGAAGCTGCTATCCTAATTTCTTCGAGTACTGTTGCGCTTAACGCTGTTGTCGAAAAAAGTATGAAATAGTCTGCCGATAATATCCTACTTTTTGTTTCGTTGGAAACTGATTTGGTAAAACCGACCCGATCGGGCAATAACATGTTAAAACCATGAACTGCACCAATGGTATGAAGCCTTACCGCCAATGTCTGCTCGATGTCGGAATTGGGGTTGTATGAAATAAATACCGTAGGAAGTGCCATGTCTGCTAAAATTAAAATGTTTCACGCAAAAAACCTGAATGCAATTTAAGCATAAAAATTAGCTTAAAATACCCCCTTAAGTTCATGCAACAATTTGGGTGTCTGTTTTCCATTCCTTAACCCCCATAAAATCTAGAATGAGTATTCCTGTATTTGTGTAAATCACGCGAGTGCCTTTTTCTAGCTCATCCTACTGAATACTATTTATACTGCCATGCACGAGTTTATTCCTAATCTCACCAAGTCTACTGATTGTTATTGGTAAATCATCTGGAACAATATTGCTGTCCACTAATAGCTCCCTGATCGGACTTTTAATTGGTTTTTATTTCGACTTCTCTATTATGCCCTTCAATTTGTGTTTAAAAGCTTCGTGTTCTTCTTGATTAATAGTTTCTAATAGAGTTAAATGTTTCATTTTTTTTCTTCCGAAGTAAGTCTGATCTTGCTCACTTTGAGTTAGCTTGATGGCCACGAAGTAAAATTAGAAAGCTATTTCAAAGCAAGACTGTACTTTCAATACGTATCGTCCCCGAGGCGGGAGACGATACTTGACATTAATGTTTTTAGATCGCTTAAATCTCGTACATGAGCGTAATCCAGGAACCACATAATTAAACTTAATATTTCCAATACCTAAAATGTACATTGAATAGCCTATTCTGGAATTGATAAAGACCTTTTCTTCATCAAGCTCTCTCTCAATGCTTTCTCTGAGGTGAGCAATAACAAAATCTTGCTCGTTTGCTCTCTTCAAATCTTGTCCAACGGCAGACGATGATAACAAGCAAACAATTAAAATGAGAATGGGTTGTGACAGTGCTTCCTTCTTTTGAAAGTTAACGACCTTCATTTTTTATATAATTTACATTTCAATCCAAAAAGAGGTCGGATCATGGCTATTCTCCTGATGATCAATTCATAAAACAGAAGGCAACCCAGCGTTGTAAAGGTTACTGCTAAAAATAGCTTTAAAGAAACTGTTATATCTAATGAAAAAATAAGTAAAGAGCCTATGTATAAGACTACCATGTGTATAATGTAAACAGGATAGGCCGCCTCGCTTAAATAGTTTAATATTTTGCTCGGACGATTCAGATACCGATGGGCAAATGCGAAAACAGAAAATATCCAAAAGTTAGACTCAATGGCTATTTGATACGATGGCACTCGCATTTGAAACTGCGCTAAACGATAAGTAAAGAGCGCAGCTGCGACTAAGAAAAGCAACCAACGCCATTTTGCTAGCATGCTCCAAAATGAAGTACCACTCAAGACAAAACAAAAGCCAAAGAAAAAGGCAAGTAGACCTAAGAAGAATCCGTGCCGGGTCATTGCATACAGTTCGTAGGGAGTTGGATTTACAAGCAATGCTTCAATTACGAATGCAAAGATGACTAATAATAGCCCAAGTGGCGTGCTGAATAGTCCCCTAATGATTAATACAAGTTTGCCTTCTTGATTCTTTTTAAGGTAAAAGAAAACAGGAGACAAAACGAGCACATAAGAAAAGAGGTTACCCAAAAACCATAAGTGCCCCGGATTAGGTGAATAACTTGTCGGCCATCCGTAATGCAATTGCATGAGATACATGTGCAGCGGAACAATGCATAACATTCCAAACACAAAGGGAATTAATAGTCGGCTTGCTCGCTCTTTGATTAGCTCTTTCCAGTTTCTGTTTTGTAGCGCGAAGTAAACACCTATACCCGACACAAAAAATAAAAGCGGTATTCTCCAAACATTAAGCATGGCCATGGGAATCCACAAGGACTCCCACGGCTGGCTATTGGTAATAAATCCGATCATCATCCCCCACGGCTGAAAGCCAACGGCAATGTGGTAGATCAGCAATAATCCAATGGCTATTACACGTACCCAATCAATATCGTATCTTCTATTTGACATTTCTATACTTATTTCAACATGGCTGCAATCACTGGCCTTGTTTTTTCTACATAAGCAAAGTCGAGTTTGAGACCCATAGGCCCGAGCATCTTCTCCATCATTTCGTACGTGCTCTTCACATCGCTGAAAGAACCAGCTACCGATTCGTAAGCGGTGCTACTAAAATTATTTCGGATTGCTTTGTCAGCTTTCTTTTCTAACAGCATTTTTACAATTTCTGGCCGGCAAAAGAAGGCTGCTACATGTAGTGCTGTTGAACCATCATTATTTTGAATGTTGATATCAGCACCGGAATCAATCAGTATTTTGGCGATTTCTGTTTGGCCAAACAAGGAAGCTGAAATCAACGGACTTGACCCACCGTAAGGATCTTTTTCATTAATGTTTGTACCTGCTGCGATGTGTTGCTTGAGTGCATCAATATTTCCGCTAACGACTGCTGTATGAATGTCAACAGAGGGAGCTTTTGTTTGCGAGGATGATTGTTGGGCTGTGGCACTTTTGTCTTTGCACGCTCCAACGATTAGCAACATAGCTAAAAACGAAATCTTAAGAATTGATGCTGGCAAGTTGTTGTTTGTTGTTTTCATAGAATCTATTTTTTTTGGTTTAAAATTTTACATAGTTCATCTGTTCGGCATTATTTGTATGATGCATCATTTTGTTAAAGTATGGTTGTATTTATTTTACCCTATTATTCGCACGAGATAGAGTAATCTCACAATGAAAAGGAAAAATTTGGCAAGTAGATTCTATTTTTTCTTAACATATTCTAGTAAGTCTGCTGGCTGACAGTCGAGGGCATACAAATAGACTCCAACAACTATTTCAGCTCAATTTTCCTTTTTGAACCTTTCAATTTCATTTAGTAGTGATATCGCCTTTCTCAATTTTTCTGACCCAAAGAATTTATCAGATCGCTTTAGCCAATTATCAGACTGATTTTTATTCGACAATTTTGTGAACAGATAAATCGAGAGGGCTGTAAGAGAAGGGACAACTACCGCTTGAATAGACCAAAACAAAGAACCTCCATGCTGAATCAATGCATCGCTATAATAGAAAGTGCAGTACAAGGGGGTTTGCAAAAGTAGAACACGTCCTACCTGCCTATAACTAGTATGTACAAGTGCCAACTTATGCTGAGTTTCAATAACGCTTTCGGCAATGTTAATCTGGCTAAGGATGATGATATGTCGCAAATAAAGGGCTGCGGCAAAAACGTTGAAGAGCAAAATCAACCCTACCGAAACCGTGAAATAGATATTATGGTGGTTGTTGTAAAGTAGAAATCCAAGGAAGAGAACCCATACAATACCAAGCACCATCACAATCGTGTGATTCCATTTGAAAGACTGGACATTTGATTCCGCCTTTTGAGTTTGGATAGCACTCAACTGTTGCTTGTTGATTTCTATTATCTTGTCAATCTTCTTATCGTATGATTTCCAAATATTCTTTAATTCTTGCTCGTTCATACTATTCGTTGGTTAATGAAAAACGTTGTTTGAGTTTTTCTTTGATTCGCCCCACTTTGGTAGAGACGTTGGCCTCCGTAAGACCAAGTATCTCTGCAATTTCTTTTTGGCTATTCTCTTCCAAATAAAGAAGTATAAGTGCCTTGTCCAATTCTTTCAATTCGTTGATGAACTGTTGTAATAGATTGATGTTCGTTTCTAGTTCATCTGATGAATGCTCCTCGGAAATTTCAACAATGCTTTCGTTGATCGGCAAATCTGAATCTCTTCTCTTTCTTTCCTTCCTATAAAATGAAATAGAGACATTCAGCGCAATTCGATACATCCAAGTGGATAATTTGTATTGATCATCGTATCGGTTGAATGATCTCCACAACTGAATGATTATCTCCTGCACCAAGTCCTTGCGGTCTTCTTGGTTCTTACAATATGAATTGGCAACCTTATAAATGATGCCTTTGTTTTGTTCAATAATCAATTCAAAATCATTTGAGTTAGCTAGAGTATCGATGATCGCCATGTTTGAATCTACCTATTTAGTGTCCGCGATTATTTTAAATCTAAGTTCAGTCATTTTCCCTTGTCTTTCCCTATTAATCGAAGAAATGGATTAAATCTCACAGATTGGATGGAATTTATTTTATTAACCCGCTTCGGTTGGTATTTGGCTCTTGCCATAGTTTTGGTGTCGCGGTGGCTTTGTGTGACTGTGGCATGTGCCAAATGTGCGGGGAAATTCTGAGGAGAACCTTTTTAAAAATGCGAAGGGTCGGCCATTTCCATCCTCATTTGTCCATTAAATCTTTTATTTTTCAAAGTCCAAGTTTTCCCGAAGCCGTTCACTTGTCCCGGTGGGAAATCTTTGTTAATGGAGTGTCACCCGTTAGATGACTTCTTTGTCCGAGCCCTATTACTGCCAACTCTTGCATTGACGAAGTAATCTATCAAATCTATTGGGTCAATACAATTTAAGGGCGCTGTATTTGCGAAAGTTTTATGATGAAGTGATGAACTTCGCGCGGGCATCGGCCGGGGATAGTAGCGAAAAGCCCGAAGTGTGTTGTCTCCGCTCCCGATAGTTATCGGGAGCGGGCGCGCAGGCGGACTTGCAGCGGATAGCCCCCAAGGCCGCCAAAAATTTCAAGTTCAACGGTTAAAGGATCAGAGTTTTGACGTTTGGGTTGCCCGTTTGGCAATGCCGGCTGTGGAGTTTGTGTTATTGGCTACGGAGTATTTTACTACCTTAACGCTCTAAATTTTATTTTTATGGCAGGACGCGAACAATGGGGCTCTAAGTTTGGATTTGTAA
>Ga0163155_10001054_pt1 | contig 33811 bp, 37 predicted proteins | sample OliLakLV19SP4G1_FD_148611 | JGI IMG/M metagenome (GOLD analysis project Ga0163155, IMG submission 148611) | Freshwater microbial mat bacterial communities from Lake Vanda, McMurdo Dry Valleys, Antarctica - Oligotrophic Lake LV.19.SP4.G1 | ecosystem: Environmental > Aquatic > Freshwater > Lake >... | reverse complement strand
GTCTGCAGTCCTACGAAGAACTTTTATTGAGCAGCACTTTATCGATACAGTTCAATAACTTAAGAGATACAAAAAGATGACAGCGATCATGGAGAAATGGGCTCTTGTCGGGTCCACTCGACCCACGGCTCGGCGTACCGGCAGGAACAGAATTGCGCGTTTGCTGCCTCCCACCGAGACCTGGGATGACAGCACGACGTTGAACTCGGCCCGCGTTGCGCGAGCGGCTAGTTGGATCGACATCAATCCCTCAGCGTCACATGGATGGATCCACCCAATAGCCCGCAAAGAGCTAGACGCTTTGTTGATGAGCGCCTTCTCCGAGTTGACGCCAGAGCAGGTTGATCTTCGCTCCATGGTTGGTTTCATAACCTTTTGGGCCGAGTTGTTCAAGGTGAGCCCGACTATTGAGAAACCGTTTGCGATAGATAGCGATGGTGCACGGGGTATCTGCATGGTGTGGCGGCAGGGGCGAAAAATGACTCCTCGGGAACCTAAAGTGGAAATGGCTTGGCCAGATACTAAGGTCGATGTTCCCTACATTTACTATGCTGCACCTGACGAATCTGGGGTCCGTGAGCCAATCAACACCGATACTCTGATCGATCGATTAATTTGGTTAAAATCGAAGGGCTAATGCCTTTCGATAGCTTCCCCCAAAAAACCGACCCCAGTGAGTCCGTCTTTCGCGGAATCAGTCGTTCGCAGTACAAGCCTACGCTTGATGAAGTGGACTGGCGAGCTTTTGATATCCGCGAGAGCGGAAAAGACGACAACGGAATCTCGGTTATGCGACGCGGCGAGCGGTCTACTTCTGAAATGGTTCAAATCCTACACAAATCCCTTCTCTGCTTCGTGTCGGTGGAAGCCGTGCGCAAGATTGATGTGACCAAGGAGCCGGCACTTAGGGGATATGTGGGGTCGGGATTCGACGTCGAGAACGCCCCGATAGAGTTTGACACATTGCATGCTCTGATTGTCGGTACGCCTGTTGGGGCAGCACCTCGAATAACCCGGATCAGGGCGAGCGAATTGCTGGCGGAAATCGCAAGCGTTAAGGTCGAGAGTACTCCTGACTCTAGCTAGCCCTATTTGGTAAAGGTTAGATAAGCTTGACTTACCTCACGACCTGCGGACACGGCCATTTCCCGCAAAGGGGCGGGCGTTCCAGAGTCGACAGTCATGACGTTGGCTGGCTCGTCTCTCGGAAGATATACTAGAACGCTACTCGCATCTCGGCGTGATCGCCAATTGGAAGGCCGTGGCGGTCTTGAACCCGGTTCCCGCCGAAAATTCCGCACGTTCGAGCGCCTTCAGTGAAAAGCGCTCGCCAAATCGAAGCGTAAAAGTTCGATTCCAATGGTGGGCCCTGTAGGACTCGAACCTACAACCAAGGGATTATGAGTCCCCTGCACTAACCATTGTGCTAAGGGCCCGTCCTTCTAGCTTATCAGTCACTTGAGGGAGACGACTGAACCGCTCGGTCGTCCAGGCATTCGAACGAAAACGCCGACCTTGCCTTGACGGCTCCGGGCACCTAATCTAGGCTGGGACTTGCCAGAGAACATGGTTATCCACAACTTCGCTGAAATCGACTTCGATCTCCCCGGCAAACAGCACTACCAGTTGGCCTTTCACTTGGATGGCACTTGGGGCTATTCGCTGGTCCCGGTTACGGTGATCAACGGGCTGCGCGGGAAGAACCCGAACGGCCTCCTCTGTTTTGGCGGCACACACGGCAACGAGTATGAGGGGCAAGTGGGTGTGAAGCGCCTCTGCACTGACCTTGACCCCGCCGAGATGGCCGGCCGCGTGATTCTGATGCCCCAGTTGAGCGAAAGCGCCTGCGTGGCCAATACGCGCGTCTCGCCGCTCGATGGTGTCAACATGAACCGCGCTTTCCCCGGTAACCCTCGGGGCACGATCTCGTCGCGCATCGCCCATTTCGTCAAGACCCGAGTATTCCCGTTGGGGCGAATTGTGATCGACATTCATTCCGGCGGCATGGAAGGCGCCTTTCCTCACTGCACTTCGTTTCACCCGATTCCCGACCCCGCGCAGCGCGCCGAGACGGCGCAACTCGCCCGCCTCTTCGATACCGGCTTTACGTTGATCTATTCGAGTGCCATGGCCTCGGGATTGCTGACTGACGAGGCCGAGGCGGAAGGCAAAATCACCATCGGCAGCGAGTTTGGCGCCGGCGCCGCGGTAGACCGACTCGGAGTCGCTCATGCTTATGAAGGCGTGAAGAACGCGATGCGACATTACGGACTGCTCGAAGGCGAGGTGGTTAAGATTCGCCCGGCCGGTTCTCCCGCCACGCGTCTGATTGAGGCCGCGAACCTCGATGCCTACATTCCCGCTCCGGCCGATGGCATTTGGGAGCCGGTGATTGCCCCGGGGCAGTTCGTTCGCGCGGGCGATTTGCTGGGGCGCCTGCACGACTTCTCGGACCACTCCTCGCCCGCGCGCGAGATTCTCTCGCCGCGCGAAGGCTGGGTGGCGATGCTGCATCTGTCAGCCCGGCCGCGCAAGGGGCAGACGCTCTTTGTCATCGCCAAGGAGGTGGAGTGGTGAAGATCACGAATGTCGAGCTGATGGTGCTGAAGTCCGAGGGGCTTTACAATAATCCAGAGGGCGCCGAAGAGCCCCTGGGCCCCGCCTACATGGGGATCGTCAAAGTGACGACGGACGCCGGAATCGTGGGCTACTCCGATATGGAAACCTGCGCCAGCGTGGCCAAAGCCTGCGTGGACGCACCGCGCTGGAGCCAGGAAGTGGGCATGGAATGCTTCGATGGCTTAGCCACGCTACTGATCGGTGAGAATCCGCTCGAAGTGGAGCGCCTCTGGTACCGCATGTACCGCGGCAGCATCTACTACGGGCGCCGCGGGGTCGCGATTCAGGCGATCTCCGCCATCGACATTGCGTTGTGGGATATCTGCGGTAAGTTCTACGGCCAGCCCATCCATATTCTATTGGGCGGGAAGTGGCGATCGAAAGTTCGCGCTTATGCCAGCACGCTCTTTCGCCCGACGCCCGAAGCGATGAAGGAAGCCGTGGCCGGCTACGTGGACCAGGGCTTCACTGCGATCAAGTTTGGCTGGGGCGTCTTCGGGAGGGATCGTCATCAGGACGTGAAGCTGGTGGAAGCCGCCCGAGAGGCGCTGGGCCCGCGCCGGGATCTGCTGGTCGACACCGGTTGGTTCGTGGAGCGCAGTGCCAAGGAGGCGATCCAGATCGTTCGCTCCATCGCGCAGTTTGAGCCGTTCCTGGTGGAGGAGCTCCTGCATCCCGAAGACTATGACGGCTATCGACAGGTGGCCGAAGCCGTCGACGTGCGGATCGCTTGCGGCGAGCAGGAAGCGACCGAATGGGGTTTTGCGCAACTTCTGGAACGCGGCGGCGTGGATGTCGTGCAGCCGGACCTGACCCGCTGCGGGGGCTTCACCGTCGGCCGGAAGATCGTGCATATGGCCGAGCGTCTCAACCGCATCGTGATCCCGCATTCCTGGTCGAGCGATCTGCTTACCGCCGCGTCGCTGCACTTAACCGCCTTCCAGCGCCGGGCCGAGTTTGTGGAATTCAGCACTTCGTACGGCCCCATGAGCCGGCAACTGGTGAAGGAACCGCTGAAGATGGTGGATGGATTTCTCTCGGTGCCCGATGGGCCGGGGCTAGGGGTAGAGGTAAATGATGCAGTCATCGAACAATATCGGGTCGCCTAATGTGGCTCACGATCTGGCGATTTGTGAATTCGCCGAGCAGAACTTGTATACGGCCGTCGTGTCGGATTCATTAGACCAATTGGGGGTCAGAAATCAGGCGATGCGGGAGTACATCCGCCCGCTTTATGCGTCGTGCAAAATGGCGGGCTGGGCGCGCACGATTCTGTGCTCTGACCTTTATCACATCCCAGCCGATCCTTACAGCATCGAGATCGAGGCCGTCGATAGCCTGCTGCCCGGCGAGATCGCCGTGGTGGGCACGCAGCACTCGATTCGCAATGCGCCCTGGGGAGAATTGCTCTCCACTGCCTCGCGAGCGCGGGGTGCGCGCGGGGCCGTCATCGATGGCTTAGTGCGCGACGTGAAGAAGATCGAAGAGCTGGGTTTCCCGGTGTTTGCGACCGGTATCAAGCCTGTGGATTCCATGGGTCGGGGCTGCGTTACGGCCTACAACGTGCCCGTCGATTGCGGCGAGGTGCTGGTGCACCCGGGCGACTTTGTCTTCGCCGATTTCGACGGCACCGTGGTGGTGCCCAAGATCATGGTGGCCGAGGTGATCGCACTGGCCACCGATAAGGTGCGCCGCGAAGACAGCTCGCGCGCCGAACTAATGAATGGCGCTTATCTGCGCGACGTCTTTGCCAAGTACGGGGTTCTCTAGCGGCCTATGAAGATCCGTCGCATTGAGACGATTCCGGTGCTGGTGCCGATCCGGCCGGAGTTGGTGATTCGGGGCAGTATTGGCCTCCACGCGGCCTCGCCCTTCGTGATGTTGCGGGTGCATACCGATGAGGGCATCACTGGGTTGGGCGAGGTCTCCTGCACGCCGCTCTGGAGCGGGGAGGACAACGTCACGGCGGTCCACATCATTCGCAATTTCCTGGAACCGGCCCTGGTGGGGGAGGATCCGCGCGACATTGAGCGTCTGACGGCAAAGATGCGACGCGTCGTCTTCGGCCATCCCTTCACCAAGTCGGGCGTGGAGATCGCGCTGTGGGACATTCTGGGCAAGAGTTGCGGCTTGCCGGTGTATCGGTTGCTGGGGGGCGCGGTGCGCGAGACGATTCCGATCAAGATGTCGGTGTCGGGCGTGGAGCCAGGCCGGGCCGCGGAGATTGCCACTTGGGCGATGGCGCAGGGCTTGAAGACTCTGAAGGTGAAGGTGGGGATCGAGGTGGAGTCCGATGTGGAGCGGGTGAAGGCCGTGCGCCAGGCGATCGGCCCTCAGATCCGCATGGGCATCGACGCCAATGGCGGTTGGCCGGTGCGGACGGCGATCCAGGCCATCCGCCGGATGGTGGATGACGCGAATATCTACTTTGCCGAGCAGCCCGTTTCCGCGCTCGATCTGGCTTGGCTCGCCGAAGTGCGCCAGCAGGTGAGCGTGCCGGTGATGGCGGACGAAAGCTGCAACACCCCGCAGGACGCGATGGCGATTGCCCGGGCCGGCGCCGCGGACATCCTGTCGGTTTATGTGGGAAAGGGCGGCGGCATCGGCCCGGCACGCAAGATCACTGCGCTGGCGGAAGCGGCCGGCCTCACTTGCACCGTTGGCAGCAATCTGGAACTGGGCGTAGCCAGCGCGGCGATGGCCCATCTGGCCGCCGCCTGCCCGGGGATCGGTGCCGAGGAGTTTCCCTGTGACATTTTGGGTCCGCTGGGCTACGAGCATCACCTGCTGGCGGAACCGATCGAGTTCAAGGACGGAGCGGTCAGGGTGCCGTCGGGGCCTGGTTTGGGCGTGGAGCTCGATGAGAAGATGCTCGCGCATTTTCGCTGTTGAGCTTCTCTTCCGCGACGCATCGGGCCCGAACTTTTGCCGGTGTCGGCGCATCGACATGCGGATTCGGTGGTCAAGTCCCAGTCAAACCTAGCTTTGCGAGCCCTTCTCCGGGCCGCGCCGGGACCGCTCTTCAACGGAGGAAGCACGTCATCCGGTTGGCAGCTCGCCTCTTCGTTTGTTGCAGTTGGCGCGTGGCGGACGAGCCGATAGGGACCGGGACGCACGGAAATGTATGTGCTAATCTGTACATACGCAATGGTTCGCTTTGAATGGGATGAGACTAAGAACCGAAGCAATTTCCTGAAGCACGGTGTCGATTTTCAAACCGCGCAGTTGGTTTTCGACGATCCAGGATGCGTCACGTTCATGAGCGAGCCATAGACGGCGAACCGCGATGGCACGCAATCGGCTTTGCGGAAGGAGTGATCTTGCTGGTTGTCGTGCATACCTGTCGCGATTCCGCTACCGGGGAGCTCATCCGCATCATCGCCGCACGTCAAGCGACTCGTCACGAAAGGAATCTCTATGAAGCAGCTCACAGCTGAGAAACGGGCGAGCCTGCAACGTCTTGCCCAGAGACCAGACCGCGAGATCGATATCTCCGATATCCCCGAGATTCGCCAATTCCCTGCGGACGCGGTGATCGGCAAGTTCTACCGGCCGAAAAAGCAGAGCGTGACGCTCCGCTTGGATGCGGATATTCTTGCTTGGCTGAAGTCCTCCGGCCAAGGCTATCAGACTCGCGTAAACACATACCTGCGGCAACTCATGACAAAACGCGCGTCATAATTCGCGACCCTAGGTCGATAGCCATCGTGGTCGATTACCCGCCATCGGTCGCGCTGTCGACCGCGAAATGGAACCGAGGGAGTCGTCGTACCAACTGGCGGAGAGGCGAACCACCTGCCATGGCACCTTGATGAGGCGGGTTCCTCCAGTGTCGAGCTGATTGAGACGATATTATATTGTTTAGTGCGTTGAGGGGTGGGCCGTCCCCGTGGACTGATCGTGCCGAGAGGCAGCGTAGAGGTTAATCACATACCGCACCTTCAGCGGATTACCGAGCCAGTTTTTTGCAGAACTTGCCGTTGATCCTGAGTTCGGGGCCGCGGGGGTGCCTTACCTTGAAAGATTATCTACAAATCGACTGGACCAAGGAGCACGATACTCCCACCGGCCGCCCCATCCAGATCGCCAATTCGCTTGACGAACAGACCGGCGCACCCATAGCGGGATTGCTTTGAAGCCCGAATGGGCGCTCATTGCCTACCTGTGGGTGGCTTATGCCCTCAACCATGCCGATCGCCAAGTGGTCTACACCCTGTTTCCCGCGCTGCAACAGACGTTCGGCTTTAGCGATGCCACGCTCGGGCTCACGGGGGCGCTCTTCTTGTGGGTCTACGGCGCGTTCTCGCCTATCGCCGGCATCCTGGGCGACCGCTTCTCCCGGGTCAAACTGGTAGTCGGCAGCCTGATCGTCTGGAGCACCTTCACGATCCTCTCGGGCCTAGCCCCCAATGGCTCTTCGCTGCTCGCCTGCCGCGCCCTGCTGGGCATTTCCGAGTGTTTCTTTATGCCGGCGGCTTTCGCGCTGATGGCGAACGCCCACGGACCGCAAACGCGATCCCGCGCCATCGCCATCTTCGCCAGCAGCCAAATGTTTGGCGTCGCCCTTGGTGGATCGATCAGCGGATGGATTGCGCAGGAGCTACATTGGCGATTCGCTTTTATCCTGCTGGGCGTCTGCGGCATCCTTTTTGCCCTTCCGCTGTGGAGCTTCCTGCGGCAAGTCCCCGCCCACTTTACCAGCTTCGGCAGCGGCCAACCGGCATCGCTTCAGAGCTTCTGCGCCCTCTTCCGCGTGCCTTCGTTGCGCGCCGTCACCATCTTCGTTTCGGTGGCGACTTTCGGTTTGTACCTGGTTTACACGTGGCTGCCCACGTTTCTGTTCGATCGCTTTTCGCTCAGCCTCGCGCGGGCTGGATTCGAAGCCAGCTTCTATCCGCAGGTGGGAACGGCGGTGGGCCTGTTCGCCGGCGGCTTCGCGGCCGATCTGCTTTATCTGAAACGCAAGTCTGCTCGCTTCTGGATCATCCTGGTCGCTTTTCTGGGCTGCAGCCCCTGCATCTATCTGATCGGCGCGGGCGCCACGCTCGCCGCTACCCGCGTCGCCGCCGTCTGTTTCGGATTCTTCGCGGGCTTCGTTTCCGCCAACCAAGCGGCCAGCGCTTTCGATGTCGTGCCTGCCGCGCAGCGCGCTACCGCCGTGGGTGTGCTCAACGTAACGGGCGCTACCATCTCCGGCTTCGCTCCCTACTTTGGGGGGCTTGCCCGCCGCACCATCGGCATCGGGCAACTGATGGCCTTTGCCAGCATGGCTTACCTCGCCACCAGCCTCATCATCCTCTACGCGATCCTGCGCCATTTCGACCGGGACCGAAAAGAAGCGCTACGCCAGGAAGCGCCGTAGTACGTTACGCGTAACGGTTGCTACGTGAGAATCGCAAAAGAGGGCTGAAACCCAAGTGATGGAGCCGACGGAGAACACCGCGCCATCGCCACCAGGCTCGTGATAGACGATCTCCGAGCCGCCCTCGTCCGGGTTGGTGCCCTTCGCCAGCAGCCGCGTATTCGCGGGCGAAGAGGCACTGCGCTTATCGGTTTCGTGTCCCGACGCTCCCCCAGGAATCCGCTCGTGCAGCGTCTGCTGGCCGAATTCGGCGCCCTTTTTAAGCCCGGTGCCTTCGAAGATCCAATGGTCCGGATCGATGACGCGGTAAGGCGCGGCCGTCATGATGCCCGCGTCTGTGCAGACCACGCCCAGCAGATTGGCTTCCGACTCGAGCGTCCGGTGCAGGCGGCTCTCGTACACAACCGTGCCGTCTTCCGAAACCCCGCCCAGTTCGCCGTGCAGACTGCGCAAATGCGACAGGCAGCGCATCGTGCCATCAGGCAGGAAGAGCACCTCGCAATTGAGACCGTTCCCGCCCAGATACATCAGGCGGCCGCCACGCTCAAACACCCAACGCTTCACGCACAGATACATCTCCCGCGACCAATACTCAGGATGCACCGCCAGGATCAGCACCCGGTAGGCATCGAGGGGGAGCGTGCGGTCATGCAACTGCGCGTCGGCGTAGAGGTCGTAATCGAAACCTTCCTGCTCAAGCCAACCATACAGCCGCCATTCGCCGGGCGCTTGTCCGCATTGCACGCGGCCTTGCACCGGGGCGGTAACTTCGCCGCTGTCAAAGATGTGATTATTCGGCTCCGGACGATCGAACGACAGGGGCAGAAACTCTTCGTCTTGCGCTTTCCAACTGCCGAAGGGGGTTGGGTCATGGTAACGGTGAAGGTCCTGGCGGGCGTTGACGACCGGGCGGGCCGGCAGGTGGTCAGCGTTCACATAGTTACTGCGTCCACCAAAGTTGTTGTAAGCGTTCCAGGTGTTGGTGGAGGCGAGCACCGCGATCTTCGCCCGCGGAGCGCGGGGTGCCACCACCCAGGGCCAGGAGAAGAACCGTCCGGAAGGCGTTCGCGCTTGCACATAGTAAAGGCCAGACCGTTCGGGCGCCACCAGGATCGGCTTCGCCGGATAGCCATCCTGATTCCAGCCCACGCCCGTTTGCGTGAAGTCATGATCCGGCAGAATCTGCCGGTTGGCTTGCGGGCCGTGTTCGTCGATCCAGCCGATCATCGAGACATACTCCCGGCGCAGCCCGTAGCGCCAAAGCGTGAGCTGGTATTGCTCGATCGCATGCACCCGGTATTCCGAAGCCTCGCCCCCGCGCACCCACTTAGGCCACATGTATCCCAGCAGAGTGTCGGAGAGTAAGCGGAATTGCGGCGGCTCCCCACCCAGTTGCACCACCGAAGCCTTCGACCCATAGCCGGCCTTCGCCAGGGTCACGCGGAATTGGCCCGGGGCCAGATCGCCATAGAAGATTCCCCGCGGCGAGGAGCGCAGCAGGGTGACCTCGCCCGTCGTCATCGATTCAAACTCGGCTGCCACATCGGGCAGCGCCACATACATTTCATCGCTCACCAAGGCTAGTGGTTTCATCAGAGCCGTTAGTATGCCATTTTGTTCGCGATAGCGTCCAGCCTGGGCTATGCTGAATTCGTTATGATCGACGTCCATAGCCACTATTGGGAATACCCGGAGCATTTCTCGGAAGATTTCAAGCAGCAAGCTCGCCGCGCCCGGGGCGACGTCGAAGTGGACCTCACCGTGCGCTGGAGCGACTATCACGCCACCGCCGCCACCTGCGACAAGACGATCGTCTTTGGCGGCAAGGCCAAACTATCCGGCCTCTGGGTGCCCGATCGCGAAGTCGCCCGCTACGTGGCCGCCCAGCCCGACAAGCTAGTCGGCTTCATGGCGCTCGATCCGACCCAACCCGGCTGGCAGGACGAAATGATCGAAGGCCACCAGAATCTGAAGTTGAAGGGCATCAAGCTGATGCCGATGTACGCCAACTTTCTGCCGCAGGATCGCCGCTTCGACTATCTGTGGGAGTACGCCACCCGCCACGGGCTGCCCGTCCTGCTCCATACCGGCACGACGTTTATCTCCCAGGCACCGCTCGAATGCACTCTACCCCGCCATCTCGACGAAGTCGCTACGCGCTACCCCGACGTGAAGATGATCCTGGCGCACCTCGGCCATCCTTACGAAGGCGAATGCGTGGCCACCATCCGCAAGCACCCCAACGTCTATGCCGACTGCTCCGCATTGCATTACCGTCCCTTCCAGAATTACCAATCGCTGATGCTGTTGCAGGAGTACGGCGTTTGGCACAAGTTGCTATTCGGCACCGACTATCCGTTCACGACGGTGGACGCTACGCTGAAGGGTATGCGGGGCCTGAACGACATGCTGGAAGGCACTCGCCTGCCCCGGCTCAACAGGGAGCATATGGAAGCCATGTTTGAGCGCGATTCCCTAACGCTGCTCGGCATCGATGTTTAGGTGCTGGGTTTAAGTGCTGGGCGACGGGCTTTGATGCCACCAGCCCGCCCGCTTAAACTGGAAGCAGATGAGAATCGTTTGGCGTTTTCTGCCCGATCTGTTCGCGATTGTGGCGGGGGGCGTGGCGGGCTTCTGGTTGCAGCGCTGGTTTCTGCCGGGCAGGCGCTGGCTGCTCTATCCGGCGTTGGGGCTGATTGCGGCGGGCGCTCTGCTGGACCTGAATCTGCTGTTTGGCGCGACGCCGGCGCAGTGGGAGATCGCCGTGCGCGGTGGGGCCTTCGCCTTGGCAGCCGCTTTCGTGGCGACGATGCCCGTCGCATGGATCGCCCGGCAACGGTTGAGCCAGCAGCCGGATCCGATGCGCCGGAAGCTGCTTCAAGCCGCCGTCGCCGCGCCGATGGTCACCATGGGCTTTGGCCTGATCGCCGCGCGTTTCCGTCCTTTGGTGATTGAGCGGGAACTGCGGATCCCTGGCCTGCCGGCAGACCTTCAGGGGGTGAAACTTGCCCAGATCTCCGACATTCACCTGAGCCCCTTCCTCTCCCGGCAGGACTTGGCGCGGGCCGTCGACCTCGTTAACGAAACGAAGCCGCACATGACCTTCGTCACCGGCGACCTTATCACCGGCTCGCGCGATCCGATCGACGCTTGCCTCACCGAACTCGCGCGCCTGAAGGCTACGGATGGCGTCTATGGCTGCCATGGCAACCACGAGATGTACATCTACGCCGAGGCCTACGTCACCGAGCAGGCTGCGCGCTACGGCATGCGCTTTCTGCGCGACCAGCGCGTGACGGTGCGCTTTGGCCAAGCCAACCTCAACCTGGCGGGCGTCGATTATCAGAAGCGGGGCAAGCCGATGCTGCGCGGCGTCAATGGCCTGGTGGTGCCGAACGAATTCAACCTGCTGATGTCGCATACGCCGGAGGCCTTTCCCACGGCGCAGAAGCAGGGCTGGGACCTGATGCTCTCGGGCCATACGCACGGGGGGCAACTGAATCTGGAGCTATTCGGCGAGCAACTGAACCTGGTGCGCTTCTTCACGCCCTACACTTATGGCCATTTTGAAGAGCAAGGCTCCCACCTTTGGGTGACGCGCGGGTTGGGGACGGTGGGCATTCCGGCGCGGATCGGGGCGCCGCCGGAGGTGGTGGTGCTGAAGCTGATGAAGGCTTAGCGCTTCTGGACAGTGTTCATTTTCGGACACCGATGCGTGAAAACGGAGTGCTTGGTGCAGCGGTCGCGCTCATTTTCAAGGACTTAGAACGGCCCCCGGACTGCAAGTATCCCGCGGGTGCCCGCCATACTTATCTGCGATGACCAGCCCGATGTCCTGATCGCCTTACAGTTGCTCCTGAAAGCCGCCGGCCACGTAGCCAGAACCGCCGATACGCCGCGTGACCTGTTGACCCAACTGGCGGCGCGGCCGTTTGACCTGGTGCTGACCGACATGAACTTCAGCCGCGACACGACGTCCGGGCGCGAAGGCCTGGAATTGGTGGAGCAAATTCGCCGCGGAACATCGCCGCCGCCGGTGGTAGTGATGACCGCTTGGGGCGACATCGACCTGGCCGTGGAAGCCATGCGGCGTGGCGCGGCGGACTTCGTCACCAAGCCGTGGGACAACGTGCGGCTGCTGGCGACCATTAACCGCTGCCTGGCGGAATCGCGTGGGGCGCAAAGCGAGATGGAGATCGCCCGCAGCGTGCAGCAGAAGCTGTTGCCGGTGGCCGAGCGGCAATTCGGCAAACTGAACCTGCGGGCCGAGTTTGAGCCCGCGCACGAGATCGGCGGCGATTACTACGACTTCCTTGAGATCGACGGCGAGCGCCTGGGCATCCTGCTGGCCGATGTCTCGGGAAAAGGCGTGCCGGCGGCGCTGCTGATGGCGAATCTGCAGGCGCTCTTTCGGGCGCAGGCGCCGGAGATGTTGGCCCAGCCGGGTCCGCTGCTTGAGCGGGTGAATGTGCTGTTCCACGCCTCCACGTCGCCGGAGCACTACGCGACGATGTTCTACGGCGTCTACTATGACGGCGAGTTGCGCTATGCCAGCGCGGGTCATGTACCGGCGACGTTGACGCGGGCTTCGGGCGAGGTGGAGTCCCATGGGCCGACGGGGACGGTGGTGGGTTTGTTCGCGCGGGTGGCGATGGAGGAGTCCGTTTTGAGGCTTGGGCCGGGCGATCGTTTGTCGATTGTCTCCGATGGCGTCACCGAGCGGGACCTCGTGGAGGATGATCGCACTACCGTGGAGCTTTGGCAGTAGGTTTGCCGGCTACGATCCGCACGCGGACGGGCTTGGCTTCCGGCTTTACCGCGATGGGGCGGCAGACCAATTGCACCGACTCGGGCGCAGAGATGATCCGGGCGATGCCGCGTTCGCCTTCGGCACCGGTGATCACCAAAAGCTTCGGCGAGGGCGCGTAGAGCTCGAGGACACGCAGGGTGGTGGGGCCGACGGTGCAAAGCACGAGGAGTTCCTGGTCTTCCTTGAGGGCATTCTGCATGGCTTGTACTTGCGCCATGACGATGGCAGAGAGGCTGTCGGGCTCGGCGGCTGGAGTTTCGCCGGGCCGCAAACCCTCCATCACTTCCATCACCTGGTTACCCAGGGCTTCGGCGGCGAGTTGTTTGGTAATGGCTCCGATACTCATGCTGCATTCTAGCCCACAATTGCTGCCTGCCACCCCACCGCTTACGCGGCGGGCTAGGCAGGGGCTAGAGGTCCATTTGGGTTCCGATTTCGACTACCTGGCGATAGGGTAGGCCAAAGTAACGGTCCGCCGTGACGGCGTTGCGTTGTAGAAAGGCAAATATGGTTTCGGCAAAGACGCCCATCTGGCCGCGCTGGGAGGCGATGAAACTCTCGCGCCCGAGATAGTAAGTGACTTCAAACCCTGGAAACGGAATATTGGCCTGCTGCACGGCCTGCGCTAACACTTCGGGCACGCGGGGCTCTTCCATAAAGCCGAAGCGGATCACGACGCGGTAGAAGCCGTCTTCGGGCCGGGTGACCGCGAAGCGCTCAGTTTCGGGCACCACCGGGCGATTGGCCGTTTGCACGGTGAGCAGGATCACAGTTTCCTGCAGCACGCGGCTGCGCTCCACGTGATGCACCAATACCGGCGGCAGCATCTCGGCGCTCGATGCCATAAATACCGCCGTCCCCGGCACGCGCGTCACGAGCCGGGCGTCCAGGCGCTTCTGTGCGGACTGTGCGGTGGGGAAGCGCACGGCATACTTATTAGCAATCAAGGTCCGGCCGCGGTTCCAAAGCACCATCACTACCATGATCGCGGCGCCGATTAACAGGGGCACGTAGCCGCCGTCGGCGAATTTAAATAAGTTGGCCCACAGGAAAGGTAAGTCAGTCGCCAGAAAGAGGATTAACAAGGGCAGCGCTTTCGCTAACGGCCAACCCCAGCTTTCGCGGATGACGACATAGTAAATCAAAGAGGTGAAGACCATCGTGCCGGTAACCGCGAGCCCATAAGCCGCCGCCAACTTAGGGGATTCGCGGAACAACACCACGAGTAAGATACAGCCGATCGCGAGTAAGTAATTTACTTGCGGAATATAGATCTGCCCCTGCGAATCGTGCGACGTGTGTTTCACCCGGACGCGCGGGAAATAGCCCAATTGCATTGCCGATCGGGTGAGGGAAAACGCCCCCGAAATGAGGGCCTGGGAGGCGATCACCGTGGCCAGGCTCGATAGTACGACCAGCGCGTATGTCGCCATACCTTTGGGCACCATGGAGAAGAAGGGGTTCGCAAACGTAGCCGGCTCCCGCAACGCATGCGCCCCTTGGCCGAAATAAGCGAGTAACAGCGACGGCATCACCAAGCCCACCCACATCCAGCGGATCGGCCGGATGCCGAAGTGCCCCATGTCGGCATAGAGCGCCTCGCCGCCGGTGACGGCCAGCACGACGGAAGCCAAAATGTGCAATCCGCCCCAGCCATGGCGAGCAAAGTAACTCGCGGCGTGCCACGGCAGCAGGGCGGCGAGGATTTCCGGGTCGTGACTCAGGTGATAAATGCCCAATGTCGCCAGGGTGCCGAACCAGATCACCATCACCGGCCCGAACAACTTGCCCACCGCCTCCGTGCCCCGGCTCTGGATCGCAAACAGCCCGACGAGGATGAGTACGGTAAGTGGCACGACATAGGCATGGAGGTTGGGATTGGCGAGTTCCAGACCTTCGACGGCGCTGAGCACGGAGATCGCCGGCGTGATCATGCCGTCGCCGTAGAGCAGCGCCGCGCCGGCCACGGCCAGCACGGCCACCAGGGGAATCCGGCCTGGTTTGCCCGCGCGCATCTGCTTGGGCGCCAGCGCCAACAGGGCGAAGATTCCACCTTCGCCATTGTTGTCCGCCTTCATGATGAAGACCAGGTACTTGACGAAGACCACCATCGTCATCGCCCAGAAGATGAGAGAGAGAATTCCGAAGAGATCTTCGCGGCTGGCGGCGTGTCCGCTTTGATGGGCCGCGGCATGCAGGCACTCTTTGAGGGTGTAGAGCGGACTGGTGCCAATGTCGCCGAAGACGACCCCCAAGGCCCCCAACGCTAGAGCGGCAAAGCTACCCCCGTGATGCGCTGGTTCCTCGAGCGAATGATGATCGGCCATGTAGCCTAGTCTAGCGCCGGAGACGCTAATTGCCGCCCGTGATCGCGCACATCGATCGGCCATTCGAGGATCTCGGCCTCGAAACGGTCCCGTTGCCGGGCGAAGAGGGCGCGCATGGCCTCTTCAAAACCCGGCTGGCTGCCGGCCATGGCGGAAAGAAAGCGGTAGGCCGCTTCCTGCGCTTGCCGGACACAGTCTTTGTCGGCGCTCAAGTTGCGGGCTTCGTCCACCAAGCTTCGCAACGCGGCCGAGGCGCCCCCGGGCTGATGACCCAGCCAATCCCAATGGCGCGGCAGCAAGGTGACTTCCTTGGCGATCACCCCTAACCTGGGCCGGCCGGCCGCGCGCTCGGCCACGGCGGGCTCTATTTGCAGAGGCGGCGCCTCCCGAAAGTCCAGGTCCACCTGGTGGCCGGTCGCGTCCTCAAAGTTCAGCACGGGGCCTTGCTCACCCCGCGCCAAGACCTTCTCGACTTCCAACTTCACTCGATCAAGCCCGCCCGAGGCGATTCGTCGATAACCTTCGAATGCTGTGTAACTCATAGTTTTATCCGGGTAAAACTATTATACCGGGATCTATTGAAATTAACTTAAGGTAAGACGTGGGGTATCCCTACAGTACTAAGGCCCTGATCCCGATGATGAGGACATGGGAAAAGTGGCTTAAGTTGAGACGGGTACTAGTTCCACAACGGCGAATTTGTTGCAGGCGGTGTCAATCCGACTGGGTCAGGGTCAGCGAGAGCCGTAGCCCCATGGACTGGTTCAAGGAGCTCGTCGGCATCCGTCCGCTGCGTTGCGAGCGCTGCTTTGCGCGGTTTTCAGCCTTTGCCCCGGCGTTGCGCGTTAGCGAACCGGACCCGTCGGCCAGGGCCCCGGTCACGGCGGATATGATGGCGCCGCGGACGCAGACGGTGCCCGATGCCGCGACGCCGCTCGATGAGATCCAACTCATTGAAGAGGAGTGGCGGCAGCGGATTCAACCGGATGGTTTGGTGGAGGAGACGCTCTGTGCGCAACTGGCGCACGCGACGTGGCACTTGCGCTGCCTGCATCGGGCAGAGCGGGAGGCGATCGCGGCGGCCGCACGCAACCGCAGCTTCAATGGAGAATCCGCCGTCAGTCTGATGACTTGGCGCCGCTCCGCCGAGGCTGCGATCCAGAATGCGCTGGAGCAACTGGAAGGCTACCGGAGAATTGGGCCGGGTGTCACGCAGGCTATTCCGAACCATGCGAGCGACCTAATGGCCCTTTCGCGGGCGGTGGAAACTCCGCGCCTCCATCATCACGCCGCGTCGGCGGCTCATATGGGCTGATTTCTAGGCGCGTAGGGATCGGGGCTTGGACACGGAGGATTGCGTCCGGCGCACGTCGAGGAGCCAACTGCTTAAGATCTCACAATAGTCGGCGAAGGTGAGTTCGGAGGGCAGTATCCTTTGCCGCCGGCAAAAGATCACCGCTTCAAAAATAGGCTTGTAGCTTTCGTCAAACGGGCAGTTGTAGAAGATGCTCGGGGGCTTCGGTCTTGCGGTCGGCATTCGAGGAATGGTTGGTCAATTCGCTCGAGTATTCTTGGTAGCCAACGCAAATGCCATCTTCTCCAAAGCCGATTTCCTGAGTTTCGCAACCTCAGGGTACTTGATCCGCAGCGCCTGGCTGATTTCCCTCTCGGTGCGCTCACTGCCGAAATACAGCAGCACGACCTGCTGATACAGGTAAGGAAGAGTGGTCATGGCCTGAGCCAACATGATGGGCGTCAAAATGGATTCATCTTTGGCCCGGGCCGGTGTGGGAAAGGAATAGGCGTCCAGTTTCCCCAATTGGTTGGGGCGCCTCCGAAGACCCTTCGGTGCCAAGTCGAGGTGGCGAAGGTAATCCAAAATCGAGTCTTCGATGCGGCGCTGAGCGTAGCTCGAAAAGGTTTCGGAACTGTCGAGGTCGTATTGTTTCGCCGCATCCAGCAGACCCACCACGCCCGCCTGTAGCAAATCATCCAGTTCGACCTGGGACGGCAGACGTTGGTGTACCTGAATAGCAACGGCGCGGACGAGGGGAATGTATCTCAACACCAACCCATCCCGCAAGCGTTGGTCTTCATCTTTGAAGACCTGTCGAACCGCGCTGGCCCAACCTGCGCGTTTCGAGTGCACCGCCGGGCGAGCAATCTAGGGAAGTTTCGTGAGGTGCGCGCCGGCGTCAGTGAATTCGGGATTCTTCAATCGGCTCATTGAACTTTCAAACCCTGCATCTTAATTCTAGTCCAAGTTCGCGAAAAATCTTGCTCGAAGAGCGACGCGGTTGGCTCCCGTACCGTTCCCCAGCTAAGAGACCACCGGCTCGTCTTCAATCTGCTCCTCCGGGTCACTCACCAGCTTGAGCCGCTGGGTCTCGATGGGCGCGCGCCATAGGGCATAGCCCAAGATTGGCATCATCAGCAGGGTGAGAATACTCGCCTCCGGGCCGTAGTCGCCGCCGCTCCAGAGGGGGCCGGCTTTCCATTCAAGCACGTAGCCCGATACCGACATACGGAAGCCGCTGAGGTTGACGCCGAAGAGGGGCAGGGTCCAGTTCCAGCCAAAGTGGATGCCGATGGGGAGCCAGAGGTCGCCGCTGCGTAACACCGCAAAGCCGAGGATGAAGCCCCAGAGGAAGGTATTGAAGAGGCCGAGCCAGCTTGAGTTCAGATTGGCCGAGTGCGCGGCCGCGAACAGGACGCTGACCGGCATGATGGTCGTAAAGGGGCCGGCATGGCGGAGTAGCAGTTGAAAGCCGTAGCCTCGGAAGAGCAACTCTTCGCCGACTACGCCCAGGGCCAGCATCGCACTGACGAAGAGTAGGCTGCGCCAAGTGGCCGGCTGGTCCGGTGCGGGGGTGAGTTTGGCGACGCCGGCCAGGATCGGCGGCACCAGGACGATCAGCGCGGCCAGCACCCCTCCGCCCAAGCCCCACAGCAGGTTGCGGACGGAGTTGGGGTTCCACGCGAGGCCCAGGTCCGCCACCGAGAGGCGTTCAAAGATCCGCACTGTGAAGGCATTCGTCACGAACGCGGCCAGGAAAGTGCTCAACGCAGCCGAGGCCACGGTGCCCGCCCAAGGCGCAAGCAGCGCGCCAAAGACAATCAGCCCTAGCAACTCGAGGAACGCGAACAACCCCACCCGGACCGCGAGCCCGTAGATGTCGGCACGCGACATGCTGTCTTTAGCTCTTTGTACTGACTTGCACGCCCCGCGGAGCGACGCGCACGTCCAGCACTTGGGCGCCTTCGCGCTCGATGACGGCCCGCACCTTGGCCTTTGCGCCTTTTTCCACCAGGAAAAAGACACAGCCGCCGCCGCCCGCACCGCAGACCTTGGCGGCCTTGGCGCCGGCGCGGGCGGTGGACTTCACCAAACGGTCGATCAGCGGCGTGGTGATGCCGGGGGCGTTCTTTTTGCGATGGCTCCATTCGGCGCGGATCAGCGCGGCCAGTTCTTCCCAGTCGGACTCGGCGAGCGCGCCGCGCACGCCGTTGGCGATGGCCGAGATCTCATCAAAAGCCCGGCGGACGCGCTTATCGCCGTCGACGTGCTTCTTCATCACATCCCAGTTGTTGATGCCCGAGTTACGCGGCTCGCCGGTGTAGGCGAGGACAATGCGCTCTTCGAACTCGGCCAAGTCGACATCGAGGCCGACACGTTTGATGCCCGAGGGGCCCATCTCCATCGCGCTGAGGCCGCCGTACATGGCCGGGTAATAGTCCTGGCAGCCGGTGGGCACTTGGATGATTTGCGCCTCAATGTTTTGGGCGATTTCCCGAATTTTCTCAAGCGAATGGCCGCCCTTGGTGAGCTTGTTGAGGGCGCTGGCCACGGTGATCATAAGCGACGAAGAGCCGGAGATGCCGGCGCCGGCCGGGGCTTCGCTCAACGTCTCCAGGTCAAGCCCCACTTCGGGTTGCCAGAAGCGCAACTGCCAGGCCGCGAGCGGCAGGCGATACTTCTTGGTTTCCTTCAGCGCTTCGAGCGAGGCGAAGCTTTCGGAGATACCGAGATCGCGCGACTTGAGGTGAATGGCGCCGTCTTCGCGCGTGCTGAGCCAGCAGCGCGTATAACGGTCGATGGCGAAGTTGACGGTGACGGCTGAATCGTGAAACAGGTAAAGCGGCCAGATGTCGAGCGTGCCGCCGGCGAGGTCCACCCGGCAGGGCGAGGAGGCTTGGATCTTCATGGAACACTTGAATTGTAGCTCGTGCCGATTGGCATCCGGGGGCTAGAATGAGGGGAAGGAGTTTTGCCGTGACCACACCTCCGCCGATGCCGATGGGGCAAGGACCGAAGAAGACGCCGGTTTGGGTTTGGATTCTCGCTGCCGTGGGCGGCATGATCCTGCTGCTGACGATTGGCTTGGGACTGCTGGGCTATTACGCGGTGCAGAAGGTGAAAGAGGTGGCGGCGAATCCTTCCGCCGCCGCGGCGATTCTCTCGAAGATTGACCCGGACCTCGAAGTGCTGGATATCGATGACGGCAAGAAAATCATCCGCGTCCGCAATAAGAGGAACAACGAAGAGGTCACGCTGAACCTGAATGACATCCTGCAGGGCAAGCTGAAAATCCAGCACGAGGGCAAGGACGGCGTCGAGAGCTTTGAGTTGGGCGGCAAGGTGAAGCTTCCTTCGTGGCTGCCGGCCTATCCGGGCGCGGAGTTAAAGGGCATTGGCGCGGGGCGCAGCGACAAGGACGGAGCCGGCGGCTTAGGCACTTTCGATACGGCGGACCCGGCGGAGAAGGTCATCGCCTTCTATCAGGCGGCCCTTGAGAAGCGCCAATTCCACAAAGACGAGGGCGTGTCGGCGAGCGGGACTTCGGTCCTGGTGATGAAGAACGACAGCGGCGACATGGCCACCATCACGGCTACGCCCATTGGGGACTCCACCAAGGTGACGGTGCTCTATGGCAGCAAGTAGCCTTCTCTTGCTCCTGGCCTGCTTGGCCGCCGAGCCGGACTTCGTCTATCAGCGCGCCGGTCACGACGCCGATGTCGTCACCCCGGTGAGCGGCGGCGTCGTGCTGATGGGCGGCGGCAGGGATGTCGCCGAAGCCTTCGTCTGGATGATTGAGCGTTCCGGCGGGGGCGACTTTCTCGTCCTGCGGGCCTCCGGCACGGATGCCTACAATTCGTTCGTTCTAAGGCAAGGCGCGGCCAACTCGGCGGCCACGTTGATCCTGCGCACGCGCGAAGCGTCGTCCGATCCCGTGGTGCTCGAGAAGGTTCGCCAAGCCGAGGCGATCTTTCTGGCCGGGGGCGACCAGTGGAATTACATCCGCCAATGGAAAGACACGCCGCTGGCCGCCTTGCTGCAAGAGCGGATTGCGCTGGGCGTTCCCGTTGGCGGCACGAGCGCAGGCCTCGCCGTGCTGGGCGAGCATTACTTCTCCGCTGAGCACGACTCGGTCACGTCGGCCGAGGCCTTGGCCGATCCGTTTCACTTCCGCGTTACCTTGGGCAGCGGCTTCTTGCGCATCCCGCATCTCGAAGGCCTCATCACCGACAGCCACTTTATGGCGCGCGGCCGGGAGGGGCGTTTATTGGCCTTTTTGGCCCGGCTTTCGGCACGCGGAGTGGGAGTCGACGAGGCGACGGCGGTGTTGCTGGAGCCGGATGGCAAGTCGAGCGTGGTGGGCCGGAATGCGGCGCACTTCTATTCGCTTTCGAGCGAAGGCGTGGTTTGCGCCGCCGGGCAGGCGCTCGAGATTCCGTCAGCCCAGGTGGAGCGGGTTTCCAGCGGCGGGCGCTTCGATTTCGCGGGTTGGAAGGGTACTGGGGAGGCGGAAAGCCTAACGGTGAAGGCCGGTGCTATACTCAAGGCGGAACGTCCATGATTATCCTTTTAACTATTATCCATGTGCTGGTCTGCACGCTTTTGATCGGCGTCGTGCTCTTGCAAAGCGGCAAGGCGGCTGATTTGGCCGGCGCTTTCGGCGGCATGGGTTCGCAGACCACGTTTGGTGTGCGTGGCGCGGCCACGTTGCTCACCAAAGCGACGACGATTGGCGCGGGCCTGTTCATGGTGACTTCGCTGAGCTTGGCGGTCCTGCAGACGCGCGAAGGTGGCGGCGGTGGTTCGGTGCTGGATCGTAACGCGCCGATAGCGGCTCCCAAGACGCCGGGTAAGGCTCCTGCCGTGCCGCAGGTAACGATTCCGACGGCTCCGGTGATTACGCAGGGCGCGGCGCCCAAGGTGGAAGTGACGCCGGTCCCTCAGAACTTGGCTCCGGTCGTTCCGGCCCCGGTCGCTCCGGCGAAGAAGTAGTATCATAGAGTTTGTAACACCTGCGGAGGTGGCGGAATTGGCAGACGCACTAGCTTGAGGTGCTAGCGAGTAACATCGTAGGGGTTCAAGTCCCCTCCCCCGCACCATTTTTAGAAAAGGCCTTCCGGCGACGGAAGGCCTTTTTGCTTTGCCGCTAGTTATAGAGCCACGTCGGAAAGCGGCTGCGAATGGGGCCCACTTTGCGGCCGAGGACGTATAAGCCGTCGCCACGGTGATCCTCCGGCATGCCGCACTGGCGGAGCATCGTGGCCACCCAGGCGAGTTCTGGCTTAGGCTCTTGCTTGAAGGGCCCGGTTTCGAGCTTCACGATTTCAAAGCCCGCGTCGTGTAACAGCAAGTAGCCCTCTTTGGCGGTGTATTCGCGGGCGTGGCGGGCGTCGCCGTCGACGGATGGCTTCAAGTAAGCCGGGAAGAAGCCGGGATGGTAGCCGTGCAGGATGGCCGAGATGGCGCGCAGGCTGGCGATGTTGGGCGTGGTGACCAGGAAGTGGCCGCCGGGCTTCAGGATCCGGTTCACCTCGGCAAGCAGGTGCATGGGGTCGTCTTTTAGGTGCTCGATGAGCTCGCAGCAAAGCACGGTGTCGAAGTGCGCGTTGGGGTACGGGTATGGGTCATGCTCGGCGTCGAAGAGGTCGATGAAACAGGTGAAGTGGTCGCCATGGGCGCTGGTGACTTCGCGGCTTTCGGTCTTGCCGGCCGAGCCAAAGTAACAGCCGCGGACTTCGCCATAGCCCAGCTTAAATTTCAGGGCCGGGGTGATCTGCATATAGGCGCCCATTTCGAGGATGCGTTGGGTCGAGTCGCCGGGCGGCGTGAGTTCAAGGGTCTTTTCGAAGCGAGCGGCGTGATGGTCGAGGTAGGTTTGGGCGGAAGGGTCAGCTACCCATTGGGCGACGTCCTCCTTTTGTATGTGCACCGGCTCGATGACTGCGAGCTCCGGGCGTGTTGGCGGAGCCCAGGGCCGTCCGTCGCGCACGGCGGCGAGAAAGTCGACGTAGCGCTCGGCGACCACGGGCCAACTGCATTCGCGGGTGACCCATTCGGCGGCGCGGTCGCCCATGGCGCGCGCTAAGTCCGGCCGGGCGAGGAGTAAGTTGAGATATTCGTAAATCAGGTCCTCTTCGGTAGGCCCGACGGGGACTTTTAGGCAGATCTCATTGGGGAATTCGGCGAAGGACCCGATGTCGGAAACAAGGACGGCGCGGCCCAGGCCAAGGGCACGCAGCAACGTGCCGGAGCTTTCTCCCACGGTAGGGTAGCGTAAGTTCAATATGACGTCGCAGGCGGCCATCAGGTGGGTGAATTGATCGATGGGCGTGAAGCCCAATACCCGGACCGCATGGCGGAGTTCGAGCGTGCCGAGTAAGTGGTCGAGTTGTAGGTCCGGGTGCGGCTCTCCGACGAGGATCATGCGGGCTTCGGGCACCACGCGTAGTAAGCGGCGGAAGGCCCGCAGGCTTTCGGCGATGCGCTTGTACGGCTTTAAGAAGCCGAAAACGCCAATGAGCGGAGTTTTGGGGCCCAGGCCGAGCGATTCGCGCGCGCTGAGCCGATCGGCGTCCAGCGGAATCCAGGCGCCGTGTGGGATGACGGCCGTGGGGCCTGTAAATCCGGCCCTGGCGAGGTCGCCAGCGACGTAGTGGGAGTGGGCGATGGCGCCTTGGGAGCGTTCGAGCAAGCGGCGCAACATGGGCACGCCTTCATAGTCCGGGCCGACTTCCAGGCGGCGGACGCGCTGAGCGTGGGCGGGGTCGCCGCCATCGTAGGCGACTTCCTCGAGGTAGGCATCCCAGTTATCGCGCTTAATGGTGCGTTCGGCAATCAGATGATGCAAGTTACTCTCGTGCATCACCACGACGCCGGGATGCTCTAAGGCTAAAGAGTAAGTGAAGTCATGATAGGGATTGTTGCCCATCTGGTAAAGCAGCGAGTCGTACGGCGAGGGGTCGAAATTCGGCGGCGCTTCGGTAAAAACAGTGACTTCGGCCTGTTCGCGTAACGGCGCGAGCAGGGCCGCCGAATAGTCGGCGATGCCGCTCTTGACGGGAGGCAGGGGAGAGAAGAAGGCAATCTTGTGGCGCCGGCCCACTAACGCACCAACTCCATGGAAAACGTGCCGAGCGTAAAGGGAACCTTGATTAACAAGGGAGTACGCTGCGGGTCGCGCGCCAGGTAGAGCTCGAAAGTAAACTCGGACTTCGGTCCTTTCACAAAGCCGATCAGCCGGTCGGAGACGGCCATGGCTTCGGAGACCTTGATCTTCTGCTCACCTGCGTAGTCGAAGCGGACCTGGTAAGCAGAACCAAAGAACACCGCTTCGGAGGCCGGCACCTTTCCTATGGCGACTTCCCGCCGCGCATACTGCAAAAACGTGAGGGCGTCCTTGGGGCAACTGGAGGTGGAGAAGGTCGTCTTGCCGCCGCCTTCGAGCGTCTTGCGAGTGGCTTCGCCCTTGGCGAACTCGATCTTCTCTTTACTCTTGCGCTTGCCGTGCGCCAAGCTCTTGTTAAACTCTATCGAGCAGTAGTTGGCTGTGGCTAAAGACTTGAATTCATCCAACACCGCGAAGCCGGGAATCGACGCGTCCATGCGCAGTTCAAAATTCAAGGCTGGTTGGCCTTCGGGCGTTTTGGCGGGCGAAGAGATCAGCGTCGCTTCGCCCAAACTGAGGCCACTGGCCCAGTTGATCGAATAACGCAGCGTCTCTTGCGCGGCCAGCGGCAGCGCGAGGCAGCAGAAGATAAGGTATTTCATGAACGGGGCACCGGTACCGATTTAGCGGCCATACTTCTGGCTCGGCTCTCGGAAGCCACCGAGTAGTAGGCGGCCAAGGTCTCCTGCGCCGCGCGATTCCAATGAAACAGAGTCGACCGCTGTAAACCGAGACGTCCCATCCGCGCGCGAAGTTGCGGATCAATGAGGAGGTCGTTTAAGGCGCGGCCCATCTGGTCAATATTCGTGGGGTCGAATAGCAGGGCGGCCGAATCGGCGACCTCCGGCATGGCGGAGGTGTTGCTGCAGGCGACGGCGCGGCCGCAGGCCATCGCTTCCAAGATCGGGATACCGAAGCCTTCATAGAAGGACGGGAAAACGAACACATCGCAGGCAGAATAGTAATGTTCGAGATCGTCGTCGCTGACGAAGCCCAGGAAGATGATGCGGTCGGCGACGCAGCTGGCCTTGGCGGCGGCGCGGACGGTGGGGCTGAACCAGGTGTCCTTACCGGCGAAGACCAGGCGATGCGGAAGGTCAGGGTGCGTAGCCATTACGTTCTCGAAGGCCTTGATCAGCCCCAGGTGATTCTTGCGCGGCTGCAGGTCACCGACCGTAAGCACGAAGGGCCAATGGATTTCCTTATGCCGCATCAGCCAAGCCGCCGCCGTCTCTTGCGGCACCGGACGAAACTCCGGAGAGACGCCGTTGTAGATAACGCTGATGCGCTCTGGATCGAGGCCGTAGGCTTTGGCGACTGATTTTCGCGAAAAGGCGCTGGGGGTTAGGATCCTTGCTGCTGCTCGCACAGTCCGCTTGACGGTGAGCTGTAACTGGCTGGCGCGCGCTTTTGAAAAATAATTGGGATATTCGAGGAAACTCACGTCGTGCACGCTGACGACGATGGGCACGGTGCAGATGAGGGGGCTGGTGTATTGCACATGCAGGAGGTCAGGCCTTTCGCGGAGAAGGCTAAAGGGAATTTCAGCGCCCAAACGCAGGAAAGGGTTGGTGGAAACCATTTGCGTGCGAAAACGGGCCGGAATGGCCGGCCGGGCGTCGGGCGTCGAGATGTAGGTGAGGAAATCGCTGTCGCTGTCGGCTTGGGCGAAGCAAGTTAACAGGTTTCTGACATAGACTTCGTTACCCGTTAGCTTCTGCCCAATTGCGTGAGCATCGATCGCGAATTTCATCCCCGTGCGAGTTGCTTGTTTCAAAGCGGTCCGATACCCCAGTATAGTAGACGGGCGCGAGATCTGAAACGCGTACCACCGTCAGATACCGTTACTTTCGAGAGAACGCCAGGCGACCGGCCACGTGAATCGTTGTTCGTATACCCTCCGCCCGGCGATCGCGACGCGGTCCCGCTCGGAATTATTTGTTAATAAATCCCGGATGGCGTTGATAAATACCACATTACTCTCTGCGTGGACATAAGCTCCTTCCGCATGGAGTCCTTCGGCCCCCAAGGCGGTGGAAACGACCGCTGTCCCGGCGGCCCACGCCTCGAGGATCTTCAGGCGTGTTCCCGAGCCGGACCGGATCGGCACTACGGCCACTTGGGCCTTAGCCAATTCCCGCACTGCATCGTTCACCGGGCCGGTGAGGCTTACACGGACGAGCCGTTTGGTGATGGCGCGGACAAACGACTCCCCCTTGCCGATGATGCGCCACTCAAGATCCGGAAACTCTTCCGCCAGAGCCGGCCAAACTTGGCTGGCAAACCATTCCACCGCGGCAATGTTGGGCGGAAACTCCAGGTTGCCGGAGAAGGCGATGGCCATCTCCTTGGCCACCCGTGGCATGGGCACGAACGGAATCGCATTCGGATAGACCACCGTATTCGGCAAGTTCACCCGCGCCGCATCTTCGGGAGAAGTCATTAGCAAGGTGTCGAAGCCGGGCAGCCGTTGTTGCTCCCGCACACGATTGGCCGCCGCGAACCGCCGCCAGATCCAGGAGAGCGGGGGCGAATCGAGCCCAGCACGCGACTCGTAGAAGACCGATTCGATGTTATGAAGGTCGCAGAGGAGGCGGTTGGTTTTGGGGCGGAAGAGATCGAAGTAAGTGGAGGTCCAGAAATGCTCGAGACAGATGAGGTCGTAGTGGCGATCGTCGAGCCATTTGTTTATGGTGGCTTCGTGGCCTCGGAAGCGGTCTTCGTGCGGCGGAATAAAACGGAGGAGGCGGTGTAAGTTACGCAGGGATTTGGTGACGGGGTCCTTGCGATTTCGGGGTAAGTCGACGATGAGGAGATGACGGGCGAGACCGGGGGGTGCGGCTGGGACGGCCGATCCAGGCTCGCGGAAAATGATGAGGTCGAGCTCGTAGTGCGAGCCCAAGTAAGTGGCGAGCGAGGCCGTGCGGAGTGCGCCGCCGCCGATCGCGGGGAAGGGCGCTTCAGGGCAAACTAATAACGCTGACTTACCCACGGCGGATCGCTTCCTGGTAGACTTCGCGCGTCAGCCGGGCGGTGCGGGCCCAACTGAATTGGGCGGCGCGGCGGATGGCGCGATGAGGGTCGGGCTTTGCTTGTAACATCGCTTCAGCCCAGGCTCTCAGATCGCGAGCTTCTACTTGGATGGTGGCGTCGCCGCCGGTTTCGACTAACGCGGGGTCACGGGAGGTAATTACGGTAGCGCCGCATTGCAGGGCTTCGAGCACCGGGAGGCCGAAGCCTTCATACAGCGAAGGGTAACAGACGGCGGCGGCATGAGAATAGAGGGCAGGTAAGTCGGCGTCGGGAATTTCGCCCAGGTAACGCAAGCCTGTAGGGTATGCCCCCGGCCCGTCTGTTTCTTGTCTGTCCATAGGGAAGATGGGAGCCCGCCCTACAAGATATAGCTCGGCTTCGGGCTTTTGTTGGCGTACGAGCGCGAAGGCTTCGAGTAACGTAGCCAAGTTTTTTCGTGGCTCAAGGGTGCCGACGCACAGATAGTAAGTAGCCTTGGGTCCAGGGATGGGGCGGAATAAGTCGCCGGCGGCTAGGGGGACAGCGATGACGTCTTTGGCAGGAAGAGAGAAATACTCGATCACTTCTTTGCGGATGGCTTCGCTCGGTGTGAGGATGAGGGTGTAGCGCTGCAGGCGAACGAGCCAGGGGGTGCGCGATCGGACGCGGTGGCTGGCTGGGGGAAAACGCCAGGGGGAGAGGTCGTGAATCATCAGCACGGCCGGCTTGCTTTTGAAGTAGGGGACGCTGAAGTCGGTGCCGTGGAAGAGGTCGAAGTCGGCTAGTTTTTGATTCAGTCCGTAAAGCCACCAATAGCGGGACGGGCCCGTGGGCGGGGCCCCGAGTTGGTCAGAGAGTAAGGCGAATTCGTCTTCGGGAAATTCGCTTACCAGGGCGGCGTATAACTCGGTGACGTAGCGGCGAATGCCACCGCCAGGGCCCGCCAGCGGCGTGCCATCTAACGCCACTCTCAACGCTGCGCCTCGTCGTAGGCGCGCTGGACATTCACTCGCCACAAGATGGCGAAACCCGCAATGAAAAATACAATAAGCGAAAGAATCGACACGCGGTAACTCTTAGTAAATTGCATCGCCAAGCCGAAGACCAACGGGCCAATCCAACTCGTGCCCCGGTCGCTCACTTCGTAGAGGGCGAAGTACTCGGCCTCCCGCCCCTTTGGAATCATCAGCGAGTAAGTGGAGCGGCTCAAAGCTTGCGTACCGCCCATCACAAAACCGACCAGGCCGGAGAGGACGAAGAACTCCGCTGTGGTCCGCACGAAGCCGTAGGCGTAGATCAGCACGCCGGTCCAGATCACCAGGGCGAAGAGAATCGCCGTCCGTGCCGTCACCTTCCGCGCCAATTGATTGAAGGCCATCGCACCGCCGAAGGCGACAAACTGCACCATTAAAATGGCGAGAGTCAACGTCCCCATCTTGATGCCTAGCTCGTCGCTGCCGAATTGGCCAGCCAGGGCGATGATACTCTGCACGGCGTCATTGTAGAGTAAATAAGCCACCAGGAATTTGAGGGTTTCGGGATAGAGCCGCAGATCCCGCACGGTGTGGAGTAACTGGCCGAGGCCGACCGCCAATAAGCTCTGGCCCGCGGGCAGGATCCGCCGGGGCAGGCGATTGCGGAGCACCGTGAGAGGCACCAGTGCCCACACGCCCCACCATAAGCCCGCCGATGACAGGCTAATTCTTACCGCCATTCCTTCGCTGATCCCCAGCTTGGCCGCATTCTGGTACAGCAGCAAATTCAGCACCAGCACCAGGCCGCCGCCTAAATAACCCAGGCCCCAGCCACGCGAGGATACATCGTCGCGCTCCTCGGGCAGCGCGACGTCATTCAAGAAAGAGTTGTAAATGATGTTGGCGCAGCCGAAGGCGATGTTCGCAAGGATAAACAATGCCCCACCCGCCAGATAGTGCGTACCTTCCAGAAAGTACATCGCCATCGTCGCGCCGGCGCCCAGATAAGCGAAAAGCCCGAGTAACTGCTTCTTGCGATGGCCATAGTCGGCAATGGCACCGACGACTGGCAGAAAGATCACCTGCCCGATGACCGAAGCCGAAATGCAGTAACTCCAGAAGGAGCGTGGCTCAATGGACAGACCAAAGGGATGAACCAATCCGTCAGCCCCGGCTGCCGCTTTCGCCAGAGCCGTTAAATAGGGGCCAAGAAAAAGCGTCAGTACCGTCGACGCGAACGCCGAATTGGCAAAGTCGTAAAAGTACCAGCCGCGTTGCTCGCGGCGTCGTTCGAGCGCCGTAGGGTCCATGAACCCTAAAGCTTACCAGTCCACCACACTGCCGTCGTCCGCGTCGTAACTCTCCTGGTTCTTCCAGTCGTGCCCGATTTTGTCCGCCATCAGATTTTCGTCGAGCTCGATGCCCAGGCCCGGGCCGGTAGGCAGGTCAAGGTATCCGGTGCGGACCTTGAAGGGCTCCTTGACATAGCCTTCACCCAAAGAGACTTGTTCCTGAATCAGGAAGTTCGGAATCGACGCGGCTAACTGCACGCCCGCGGCCAGCGAAATCGGCCCCAAAGGATTGTGCGGGGCGATGGTGGCGTAGTAAGCCTCAGCCATGCCGGCAATCAGCCGTACCTCGGTGATGCCGCCGGCGTGGCACATATCGGGCTGCAAAATCGTCGCCGCCTTGCGCTCCAGCACCTCGCGGAAGCCCCATTTGGTGAAGACGCGCTCGCCAGTGGCGATGGGCAAATGCGTGCCGCGCGCGATCTCGCCCATCACATCGTGGTTCTGCGCCTGGCAGGGCTCTTCGATGAACATCGGGTTATAGGGCTCCAAGCCCTTGATCAACAACTTGGCCAAGGCCGGCGAGATGGCGCCGTGGAAGTCGATGCCGATGTCGCAGGTATCGCCGACGGCTTTGCGCAGAGCGGCGAAGCGCTCCACGGCGTAACCGACCTCCGAAGGCGACTCGATGTAGCGCGACGGCCGGCGTTTGGCGGGCCCGGTTTTGAAGGCCGTGAAGCCCAACTCCACTTGCTTCTTCATCAGCTCCGGCGTGCCGGAGTGGGCATAGACGCGGACCCGATTGCGCGTCGGGCCGCCCAGCAACTCGTACACCGGCACGCCGAGGGCTTTGCCTTTGATATCCCATAAAGCTTGGTCAATGCCGGATAAGGCGCTGGTTAAAATCGGGCCGCCGCGGTAAAAGGCGTGGCGATAGATGGCCTGCCAATGATGCACCACCGCGCGCGGATCCTTGCCGATCAGATACGGCTCAATCTCCTTCACGGCGGCTTGGCAAGTAAGGGCGCGGCCTTCCGTGATCGGCTCGCCAAGACCAATGAAGCCCGCGTCGGTGTGGATCTTCAAGAACATCCAGCGCGGCTTCACCAGGAACGTTTCGAGCTTGGTGATTTTGATCTTTTCGCGCGGCTTGACGGGCGCGTTTTTGGCGACCTGGGTTTGCGCCGCTAAGGGAATCGCGGCGAAGGCGGTGGCCAGCACGGCACGGCGATTGATGGCTTGCTGACGGATCGCTTCTCGATGGGGCATTTCCATGCCGTTAACTTATCACAGGATCATCAGTCCGCTCTCCCATTGTTGGCGGGTGAAGCGATTCCAGACCACGCGCGCGCGCCCCTGGCTGTGTCCGATGGCGAATTGGACGTCCTGCCCGGTTTCGAGCTCGCCACTGGCATAGGCGACGCGAAAGCCGCTTTCGCTGCGGTCGAGCAGGCGGCCTTCCACCTGTTGGCCATTGGTCCACAGCCAGACCTGGCCGTTCGCAGGATGGCGAATCCCGCCTCGGCGATCGTTATTGACCGACTGCTTCGAGTCCATAGATCTTTACCTTGCGGCCCAGCGTCTTGGTGGAAATCCCCAGTAAACCGGCGGCATGCCCGTAATGGTTGCGGGTTTCCTTGAGCGCCCGCCGGATCGCCTGCCGCTCCAGCAATTCGAGATTGTGCGAAGATCCGGCCGCTTCCGGCACCGCGCGACGCTCTGGAAGTTGTAGCCGCGCCGCCGTGATGCGGCCGTCATCCACCAGCAGCGCCGAGCGCGACAAAACATGCCGTAGCTCACGAATGTTGCCGGGCCAGGAATAGCCTCGCAGCCGGGCCCGCGCGTCCGCTGTCAGCAGCACGCCCGGGTAAGTGCGCGCCAAATGTTGATCAGCCAGCGCGTCGACATCTTCGGGGCGCTCGCGCAGGGGAGGCACGCGAATCTCCATCCCGCTCAAGCGATGGAAGAGGTCATGACGAAACCTTCCCTCGCCGATCATCCTTTCGAGGTCCTGGTTGGTGGCGGCGATGAGGCGGACGTTGGCCGACACTTTCTTGGTACCGCCGACGCGATAGTACGGCACATGGTCCAGCACGCGGAGGAGTTTGGCTTGCACCTTGGCGTCGAGTTCGCCGATTTCATCCAGGAAAAGTGTGCCTTTGTCGGCGAGTTCAATCAGCCCGAGTTTGTTGCCCAACGCGCCGCTGAAGGCGCCTTTCTCGTACCCGAAGAGCTCGCTCTCTATCAGATGTTCCGGGATCGCGGCGCAGTTGATGTCGACCCAATCGCGGCTGGAGCGCAAGGAGAAATGGTGGATCGCGCGGGCGATCACCTCTTTGCCGCTGCCGCTCTCTCCGGTAACCAGCACCGCTTCATCGGTGCGCGCCACCCGGCGCACCAGATCGAGCAGACGCCGCATCGGCTCGCTTGCGAATAGGGCATGGACGCCCAGTAATTCCCAGGATTCAGTTTCAGGCATACAACAGGTATGCTCTGCTTTTCGGAGAAGTTGTCCGGAGTATGAGAACTTCTGTCGGATTAGAACTGCGGACTAACACACGAGGCGGCGGCTCCCGCGGATTGCCGCGGCACGAAAATTACCCGCGGAAGACGGGCAGGCGAATGAAACGCCGTACATTGCTATTGGCGCGTACTTTGCGCAGCACCGTCGTCCCTTCGCGGCTGCCGGCTTCGTTTGTGTTGCCTTCAATCGTGTGGATGGAACCCTGGGCGGCGCTCTCCACGATCCCAATGTGCGAGAACGTGTAGACGACGATGTCGCCGGGCGCGGGATGGATGACGCGGCTGGTGGGTGAGAAGACGAGGCAGCGTTGGTGCACGGCCCAATCGTTCAGGAATCGCGCTACCGAAGGCTGGCGCGGCGGCACAACCCTGGCGTAGTAGCTGGCGTTCGCCGCAATTAGCTTCTGCGTGCACAAGCTCACAAAAGCGGCGCACCAGGGGTAGCCATCGGTGTCCTTACCGCTCTTCAAGTCATCCGCCTCGAAAATCTCTTTCATGCGCGGATCATTGCCAGCGCGGTTGTTGCCCGTTTCGCGGGCGCCCAGGTAGGGGATGGCGATGGCAGCCAGCATCATCTGCGGCTCGAAGCCATCGGGCCGAGGCCAGAGGGCGCCGAGAAACTGGGTAAAGACAAAGTCGAGCCCCAGCGCTTTCGGTCCAGCGGACTCTTCGAGCGCCTTCCAATCGTCGATTGTGACCTCCCCAGTAATCGGCAAGCCGTAGCGATACTGGAACAACGACACCGCGTCCGCCGTCATCTGCCCAAAGCCGCCATCGGGCTTCAGAATGGGTTTCTTGGCTTCGCCGAGCACGATATTGAGCAAGGTCTGCAGATGCTCCACCGCGGGGCCGTTGCTACCCATCCGCAGCCGGGGGCGCTGGGCAATCGGCGTATTGTAGGCAGGTTTTACCATCTCACTTCTTCCCTCCGTAGAAAATCCAGAAGCTGGCCGGGATCTCCTCGCGGCCCGAGGCGCGTTCGAGCACCAGCAACCCGCCGTCATCGGGCACCCGGACGACGATGCCCTTGGCCCGATAGCTCTTGTCAGCCGCACGTGTCAGGCCCGAGTAAACGCGGGAATGCTGCTTCTCGCCGGGCTCCTGAAAGACCCGGATGAGTTCAAGCGACGCCCGTATGGTGATCTCGAGCGTAGCGCCCCCACTCTCGGAAGCGTAATTCCCCGGCTCAATGGGACGAGCCTTCGTGAAACGAAAGCTCACCAGGGGCTTCAAGTCGGTGCCCACAAGGACTTCGGCCGGCAGCGCGGCCTGTCCGGCCGCGGGCGATGGGCAGGTGAGCAGGACGGCGAGCAGCCAGGGTCGCATGGTGAGGATTTTAGCAAAGATTGCGGTGAATTGCGTGTTCGTTTCACTCGCGGTGAGTCCGCTCAGCACGAGGGCCACCGTAAAGACGATCAGCCATCCGCCTATCTGCTTCATTTCAGCCGATACGGGGGAAAAAGAAGCGACATTTCGCTTCTTCCAGCATTAGAGCCGAGCGCGCGGACGCCGGGCAGGGACCCCGGTGAGCATACCTTCGGCGCTAATGTCTTCGTCCACATCGGGCCAGCGCACTCCTTGACCCTGACCCAGAATCTCGAAGTTAGCGCGCTGCGCCGGCGTCGCCTCGGAGAGCCGCCAGGACCAAGCTAAGGGGACCGAAACCACCCGGCCATCCACCAGACGAGCCGTAATGTTGTCCTCATCCACCGCGACGCTCGCGATTCGCGGATCAGTTTTCATCGCAATGCTCATCCCACGCCTCCTGAATCTTACTCAAGTTCTCTTCAACGATCTGGCGGATTATGTTCAATTCGCGCGCCGAGAAACCGTCATTCCTCGCCAACGAAATTGGCTCTAGCCAATACTTGCAAACTAGTCGATCCCGTTGAACGTGAATGTGCTCAGGCTCTTCACAGTCAAAACTGTAGAAATAGAGCCGGTAGGGCCCGGGGATATTCGCCACGGTCGGCATCGTTCACTCACAGAGTACTACGAGCGCCCGAACGCCCATACTGCAGCGTCTTCGTACTATCCACCATCATCGCGGCGGACCCCAGCAGGACAAAGCCGCCAGCGCAAATCCAGAAAATCTCGCGCCAGTCGGTGAAGTGGATTGACGTGGCGAGCACAAAGGGGATCAGCTTGGCCACGGCCGAAGCGCCGAAGTTGCCCCACATGTTGCTCCAGGCCAGCGTCGACGCTACGTGCTGGCCGCCGATGTCCTGGGCGAGGGTCCAAACCGCCGGAGTCATACTGTCGGTAGCGAAGGCGACGACGAAGGCGGCCGCCGAGATGGCGACCGCCGAAGGCAGCCACGGGCAGACCAAGTAGGCGGCGACCGCGACCGAACTCCCGGTCAGAAACGGCAACCGGCGGCCCCATTTGCGGCCGTAATGGCGGGTGAGAAAATCGCACCACCACCCCCCAAAC